>Ga0208459_1000641_pt1 | contig 37216 bp, 26 predicted proteins | sample AD_UKC087_MetaG_FD_184433 | JGI IMG/M metagenome (GOLD analysis project Ga0208459, IMG submission 184433) | Active sludge microbial communities of municipal wastewater-treating anaerobic digesters from USA - AD_UKC087_MetaG (SPAdes) (version 2) | ecosystem: Engineered > Bioreactor > Anaerobic >... | reverse complement strand
TTTGCCCGCCAGGCTGCCGACACTATGCCTGAAGAAAGTTCCAAGGGGGATGGCCACGGTGATTGACCAGCTGATGTCTCCGCTAATCTCCGGGAACGGTTCGCTGCCCATGGTGGTGAGTCGGCGGATGTTGTTGACAATGGCCGGATCTGTGCGTGCGCTGTCATGGCGGCCGTGACCCGAGCCCATCAGCGTGGTACCGATGGGATTGAACTCGAAGTTGTAATAGATGCCGTCATCTTCCGGTGAGACGAAGAATTCTACACATGAGTCCTCGCATACCATCTCGTTGGTGGTGCCCTTTTCGGCTTTGACATGTGCCTCGCGGACATAGTACTTGATGTAGATTTCCTTTTCGCCCCAGGCGATATTGAATCTCACTTCAGGTTTGTATGTATGGCTCTGCCAGTTCACTGTTCCTATCCTGTGGCCTTCGCCCAGTTCGTCGAGCCGGGCAGACACCTCTGCCATTGGTGGTATTTCCCTGTCTGTCTTCAGCCTTCTGACCTCAATGATACGCATTTCTAGCTATTGTTATGTGTGACATAGGTTTGTTCGGGAAGAAGGTGGTGTGAGGTTTCGATGCTGTGACAGTTATGCGGTATCTGAATGTAATTCATAACCAAAAATATGCAATGTTGCGCGGTCTGCGGTTAAAATCGAACGTCGCAAATCGCAAGTCGCAGTATCTGCTGCCGACTGCTTCTATCTCGCTTCTTTCCATATCAGGGCCGATGCACCGAGTATTGCCGCCTGCGCCTCGGGTAACCCTGAGGGTTCCACTCTGAAGGTGCCGCGGAAGACGGGCTGCACCAGCTCGTCAGCATACTTCCGCACCGGCACGAAGAGGGCGTCGCCTGCCTTTGCCAGTCCGCCGAACAGGTAAATGACCTCCGGGCTCGAGAAGATAATTGAGTTGGCTATCCCGAGTGCGATCATCCGGGCGGTCTGGTCAAGAGCTTCCTGAGCGATGATATCGCCGGCCGCCGCGGCTTCAGCGATCCGCCGTGAGGTGATCTCACTGCCCCTGAGTTCCCGCAGCAGGCTCTCATCACGGCGGTCGCTGAGCAGTGATAAAACTGTACGGACCAGCCCTGTGGCTGATGCATACGTCTCAAGACAGCCGCGGCGCCCGCATCCGCACACCCGGCCTCCCTCAACCACGGTCATATGACCCAGCTCACCGGCAAAACCGGTATGTCCGTACACCACCTCGCCGTCAACAACGATGCCGCTGCCGAGGCCCGTGCCCAGGGTCAGGATGATGAAGTCCTTCACACCCTTCGCGGCGCCAAAGATCATCTCTCCAAGAGCTGCCGCATTGGCGTCATTGGTGATGCGGGTCTTGAGGCCGGTGAGCTTCTCGGTTATCCTGACAAGCGGGATGATCCCCTTCCAACGCAGGTTGGGCGCCAGCTCAATCGTCCCCTTGTTGAAGTTGGCATTCGGTGCGCCGATACCTATGCCGATCAGCTTCAGTCCGCTGTTCTCAGCCACCATCTCCTTCAGCTTCGCGTCAAGCGCAATGACAAAATCATCTGCAAAGGCATAATCGGGCGTCGAGAGCCTCCCCTCGGCATGAATGACACCATCAGCATCAACAAAACCAATCATGGTGTTTGTTCCGCCAATGTCAACTCCGGCAACTACTTCTTTCATATGTTATGGATTTTATACTTCCTTAAGCAGCTCAGGCTGTGTCCTGTAAGTATGCAAAACCAGTTCCCCGAACAGGGTGTTGGCCCATGCAAACCATTTGCGTGTGAACTTCGAGGAATCGTCCTTCATGAACGACTCATGCATGAAGCCCGTTGCGGCATGGGTATTTTTAAGCATCCTGAGCGATGTGATGATATCATAATTGTTCGAGGCTGTCAGCGCCTTCATGATGATGGCAATGGGCCAGATGCGGTCAAGGCCGGTATGCGGACTCCCCACACCATGCCCGCTGATGCCTGAAAAATAGTACGGGTTGCTTTTGCTCAGCACAAACTTGCGGGTGCGCAGGTAAAGCGGATCACTCCGGTCAATGGTTCCAAGGTATGGCATGCTGAGCAGGCTGGGAACATTGGCATCATCCATGAAATTGTAGTTGAAATACCCGTCAGTCTCGTAGGGGATGATCTCTCCGTGCTCCGGGTGAGCGGCACGGGCATATTTCGCAAGTGCGGCATCTACCTCATCGGCCAGCGCGGTGGCATCAACCAGGAGAGTCTCATCACGGGTGATATCGGCGGCAATCTCGCCAATCTGGCGCAGTGCGCTCACCGCGAAATAGTTTGAAGGAACCAGGAAAGGCCATATGGTTGCATCATCTGACGGCCTGAAGATTGAGACGATCAGGCCCACCGGATTGACCGGATTGCCATAACCGGCTCCGGCAACAGTATCGGTCTGCCAGCCTGTAACCCTCTGGAACTTGTAGGGACCCGGATTGTCCTTGCGCTGCTGTTCGCGGAATGTTTTGATGATCAGCCTCATCGCCGATGACCACGAGGAATCAAAAACAGAGGTGTCTCCGGTGGCTTTCCAGTACCCGTGAGCCAGCCTGACAGAATAACAGAGTGAGTCAATCTCCCACTTGCGCTCATGCAGCTCCGGTTTCATGTCGGTCAGGTCATTCATCCATTCGCTCTGGCCAGGACCATCGTTGAAGGCATTGGCATAAGGATCAATATGAATGCACTTAACCTGCCTGTTGATCACACCGGCAATGAGATCCTTCAGCTGCGGGTCACCCGGGGCAAGTGACACATAGGGCCACACCTGGGCCGAGGAGTCACGCAGCCACATCGCATTGATATCACCGGTGATGACAAAGGTATCTGGCCTGCCTTCCTTTTCGGAAAAGTTGACAGTGGTGTCAAGGGTGTTGGGAAAACAGTTCGAGAAGAGCCATGCCAGCTCATTGTCAGACCCCAGGAATGACTCAATCTCTTTGATAGTCTCCTCTACAGCCTTGCTGCGGAATTTTCGCACCCTGGCAGCGGGTCTTACCGAAGGCCTCTTCCGGTTACTGGCTGAGACAAATGAAGGTATCCCGGCAGAGAACGCCGCCCCTGCCACCATGCTGTTCCTGATAAACTTCCTGCGTGTCGACATCTGTTTACCTCCTTGTTGCGGGCTTATTCCGCAGCGAAACATCCTTGACATACATCTCTCCGATATCCCAGTCCTGCACCAGGGCCCAGTTAATCTTGACTTCCAGCTCAGCCGGGTAATATGTGACCGGTTCGGGCAGCCTTCCGGCATTAAAGTCCCCGGTGGTCCATTTCCCGTCCGAATCAAGATCGTAGATCGCCTTCAGCCTGTACTTCCCTTTTTCAAGAAGCGGGAACGAGACCTCTCCGGGGCTGGTAAGTGACTCTTCACGTATCACCTTGTCCTTAGCATCCGCGGTCAGCTGAATTATCACCCTTCCCTCATAGCCGGCAATCTTAATCCTGAGGCTTCCGTAATCCTCTTCAGTAGCTACAGAGATTCGGTACATCGCAGAGTCACTGGCCACTCCGAAGATATCGCTGAAAGCTCCCTTCCTGCACAGCAGCGAGTAGGTCGCTCCCGGCTCGAGCTGCGCCTTCAGGAACAGGAGGCGGGACGAGACCGTATCTCTTACAAACTCGTAAGGAAGCACAACCTGAACCGAGTCAACCGTCCGGGTCAGCCTTATGAGCGATGTATCAGGATCTGCAAGCGGTGTGGCTGATCTGAACAACGGCACTGTGCCCGGTCTGATCTTTCCGGAAATATTGGTGGTGATGCTCAGTCCCGGCGTCCTTCCGGCGCCTCCCCTCGGGGCGGCAGGCTTCATATATCTGAAACTGATGGTGTCGGTTTTCGCGATAATCGCACCGGTGCTGTCAGTAAACGGATAGGTGAGAATGGCATCCACCAGATCACGGCTGTACACATCGGGATTGGTCACCCATATCAAGAAGGTATCACGTGCCACGTTGTGCTCCATGTACCATGATGAACTGTCAGCTTCGGGCAGGGTTACCGACACCTGTCCGCTGTCAGACGGCAATGCCATTCCGAAGCTGATACCCCATGAGCTCTTCCTCTCGGTGAATGTCAGGTATTGCTGCTTCGGCGGCTCCTGAAAGGCATAGAGCCTGTGAAGCCCGTAAACGAACTTATCGGGTTTGGTGGTCTCGGTGGCATTTGCGGGCCTGTATGTGACAGTGTCGGGCACAAGGCCGAAGTAGTTGTCAGGGGTGATGACGATGACAGAGTCGCCGAAGGCAAATATCTCATCAGCAAGATCGTACCTGGTATTGCCGTTAAGGTCCTTCAGGGCGAAGAGCCTGTAGTTTCCGGGCCTGATGTTGCTTATCATGAACCCGCCCGACGGATCCGGCCTGGATATATATGCCGGAAGGATGGTGCGGGGCGCAGTATCTGACAGGTTGGAGTACATGATAACTGTCACATCTTCAACTATCTCAAGATCAGATGCATTGAACACGTTGCCGGTCAGCGAGAGTGAGTCGAGAACCGGTCCGGTCGAAAAAACATACTGGTAATTGTTGATCGGGTTGTTTTCGTTATTGTCACGGATGGCATCCTGGAAATAAAAAGTGTAGGTGGTGCTGTCTGCCAGGTCATCCTCCCAGTTGACAACAAGGCTCTTTCCCCTTAGTTTCACGTCGGGTTTTGTAGCCAGCGGAGGTGACACCATGAATTTTTCCGTTATGCGGTCAAGGACGACATATTCATCAAAGATGACGGTGAATGACTTGCCGGTGAACAGAACGGAGCCGTTCTCCGGAATGCTTTTCAGTATCACAGGAGGATCCAGATCCTTCGGCCCTCCCGTGGGAGCGCTGATCTTTGCACACGAAAGCACAAAAAGCGTGGCCAGGACTGTCAGTCCAAGGCTGCCTGTTATATATCTTCCGCGATCCACCACCTGCAAACTTACATCAAATTTTGTTACATGATATGTGTGGCGAAGGGGCTCGGACATGCCTTTTACAGTGAAATAGGACAACTGTTCCTTTTTTGCATAAATTTGTAATCCAAACATCAGCAGTATGGAACTTCAGATAATTCCGTGGAATGTTAATCCGGAGATCTTCCGGATAGGCAACTTTGCAGTAAGATGGTATGGTCTGCTCTTTGCATCAGGGTTCGTCTTCGGGTACTATATCATGAGGAAGATATTCAGGAACGAAGGGCTGACAGACGCAACCCTCGACAGGCTGACCGTTTACATGGCCATTGGCACGATTGTAGGCGCCAGGCTGGGACACTGCTTTTTCTATGAACCCGAGTACTATCTGGCCAGGCCCCTGGAGATTCTGAAGGTATGGCACGGCGGACTGGCAAGCCACGGGGCGGCCATAGGCATACTTCTGGCACTGTGGCTATTCGTAAGGAAGGAGAAAAAGCCGTACCTGTGGATCATTGACAGGGTGGTAATCGTGGTGGCACTGGCCGGGACAATGATACGCCTGGGGAACCTGATGAATTCGGAAATTTACGGAGTTGAGACAACTCTGCCATGGGGGTTCGTATTCCTTCGGAACGGAGAAACGGCGCCAAAGCACCCCACACAGATATATGAGGCGCTGGCATACCTCATCACCTTCGGAGTACTGATGCGCATCTACTGGAAGAACCTCGGGAAACAGAAGCCCGGACTGCTGTTCGGTCTGTTCCTGATTTTTGTCTTCGGATTCAGGTTCCTCGTAGAATATATAAAGGAAGACCAGGTGGGGTTCGAGGCCGGGATGAAGCTGAACATGGGCCAGTGGCTGAGTATCCCGTTGGTGCTGGCAGGCATTGCGCTGCTCGTCTGGGTATTCACCCGCAAGCCGGAACCGGTGCCGGTGACCGAACAGTGGTCACCGAAGAAAGGGGTACCTAAAAAGTAGCTGATATCATCGCCTGCGGCGGAAAAAGCCTGCGGCCGGAAAATCCTGTGGCCGGGAAAAAATGATGAGCGACCGATCCCGCATCGCGGTAAGCCCTCCGTTATTACTGTTTCTTCATTATACCGTTAAAGATGAGGGTCAGTATCGCCTCGAGGCGATAATTGATGTCAGTTTCGCGCCTGCGCCAGAATAGCGGAACCTCCATCCCCTTGAGCATTGTCTGTATCGCCATGGCGGTATACTCACTGTCCTCCACGGCAAATGTACCCCTGTTGTTTCCTACATACACTAGCAGGCGGATGATTGCCAGCTCCTCCCGGTCATATCGTGCCCTGATCTTTTCGATGAACTCGTAGTGATCGAGGTTCTTGTCAAAGACGGCATTGTAGTAGTTTGACAACTTTGCAAACTCCCTCATCCTCACATATATATAGTTACGCAGCTTGTCCGGCGGCGAGTCCACCTCCTTGATTGCAGCTGTCAGCCTCCTGCGCAGCTGGTTTGCTTCATAAAGCACCACCGCCTCAAAGATCTCCTCCTTGCCCGGGAAATAATAATAAATTGAACTCTTTCCCTTTTTCAGCGCCCGGGAAATTTCATCCATCGTCGTCTTCCTGAAGCCGTAATGACTGAAAATCCTGCTAGCTGTCCGGATGATCCGTGCCCTGTATTCCTCTTTATCTACCATAGGTTTTACTCTTATGCAAAGATAATCAATTAATTCTAACGTGATGGAACAAACGGGTCGGATATTCGAAAATGGTTGTGATTGAATTAAGTAACTGTTTATATAATCAGAATAAGTGTAATTATTAGTAATTTTGATGATTAATTTGTGAGGGAAGAGTAGTTGATGAAGGTTGGGGAAAGGTATTACAGGAGCATCTGGCATGATAAGGCTGACCGCGGGTCAGTACATGTGATTGACCAGAGGAGGCTCCCGTTTGCCTTTGAGGTGATGACTCTCAGGAGTGTAAGTGATGTTTATGATGCTATCCGGGAGATGGCGGTGAGGGGGGCTCCTCTCATTGGGGCTGCGGCAGCATGGGGAGTATATCTTTCATTCCTTGAACACAGCAGCGGGAAGAAAAACGAAACCGGCAATGTTTATAATGCAGTGATCAGTGACGCGCAGCGGCTTAAGTCGGCCAGACCGACCGCGGTGAACCTTGCATGGGCAGTTGATTACATGACAGGGGTGATGAAATTCTTCCCGGATGCTGATGCATTGTGCCGTGCAGCGGAAGGACTATGTGATGAGGAGGCTGAGAGAAGCAGGCTGATCGGGGTGAACGGGCTACGGGTAATTGAAGCTGCAAGCAGCATGAAAGGTGGAGAAACCGTCAATATCCTGACGCACTGCAATGCCGGGTGGCTGGCATGTGTTGACTACGGCACGGCGCTGGCGCCGGTGTATATGGCTCATGACAGGGGATTAAAGGTTCATGTATGGGTTGATGAGACACGTCCCCGCAACCAGGGTAGCCGTCTCACGGCATGGGAATTGCTCAATCACGGGGTACCGTGCACCCTCATCACCGACAATGCCGGCGGGCACCTGATGCAGAACGGAATGGTTGATATGGTGATTGTCGGGTGCGACAGGGCGACGGCGTCCGGTGATGTGGCCAACAAAACCGGTACATATCTCAAGGCTCTTGCGGCATTTGATAACGGGATACCTTTTTATTCGGCACTGCCGGTATCAACATTTGACCTGTCAGTTGACCGTCCCGGACAGATTGAGATCGAGGAGCGTGATGCCGGGGAGGTAAGTACCATTGATGGCATAAGAATTGCACCGGATGGTGTTAATGTTTCGAATTATGGGTTTGACGTTACACCTGCGCGTCTTATCACCGGTCTTATTACAGACCGCGGAATTTGCAGGGCGGATAAGGAATCGGTATTAAAAACAGTATCATAGGTTATATGGAAGGGTTTGTCAAGTTTAACTGCTACTGGAGCCAGTCGGGTCCGGTAATCACTGACGAGCAGTATGAGATCATCAATCACTGGAGAGAGATCCTCTTCAATCTTGATCTTGTTGGTGCATTTGAGAACGGCGTAGGGTTCGGGAATATAAGCATACGCATTGGGAAGTCGTCTCAATTTATCATAACCGGATCATCCACCGGTGATATCCCCGAGCTTGAGCCCGGGCATTATGTAAAAGTATCGTCATTTAATATAGACGACAACGCGGTTATGTGCAGCGGGCCGCTGAAGGCCTCATCGGAGTCGCTCACCCATGCAGCCATCTACACGGCTGATCCGGGCACCAATGCAATCATCCATGTTCACTCGACGCGACTGTGGGAAGAGCTGATGAACAAGGTCCCGACAACAGATCCGGCCGTTGAGTATGGCACGCCGGCGATGGCGCGGGAGATGATTCGCATTTTCAGTGAGCCTGAGGTGTTTGAGAAGAGGATCATTGTCATGGCCGGTGACCGTGGCGGCCTTATCACCTTCGGTTATGACCTGGATGAGGCAGGGGGGGTGCTGTTTGATTACATCAACAGACAGTAGGAAGGCTGTTGATTTGCGATTTGCGATTTGCGATGTGCGATTTTGGCCGCAGGCCATAAAGGATTGTAGATGTGCGATTTGTGATTTTGGCCGCAGGCCATTCAGCATTGTAGAAGATTAACATATGATAAAAATTTCCCTTAGGGGATCCGGCATTGTAAAAGGTTTGCAGATATTTCAATTTGATATTATATTTGCACCCTGTTATTTCGGGCCCATAGCTCAGATGGTTAGCAGCACCTGACTCATAATCAGGGGGTCGCTGGTTCGATCCCAGCTGGGCCCACAATTGACACTCAACCAGTTGGAGATTTTACCAACTGGTTTGTGTTTTAATGGGAGAAACAATTGAATAAACTTTCCGTCAAATAAGATCATCATTTTGTTTGTTTTTGTTAGCAATTCTGTTTCTGTTATAATTCGCAAAGTCACAATAATCCATCGTCTGCAAATGAATAATAACCGTCATGCGGTGTTATTATGATATGGTCCATGAGATGCATATCGAGCATTTCGGCAGCCTCCCTTATCTTTTGTGTGATCTTCTTATCGGAATCTGATGGCTGGTTATTTCCTGAAGGGTGATTATGGCAGATTATTAATCCCTGGGCATTAGTTTTTAATGCATACTGAAATATCAGCTTAACATCAGTAACCGTTCCGGCCGTTCCTCCAAGGGAGATCTGGGCAGTCCCAAGGGCCTTATTCGCCCGGTTAAGAAGTAATATTTTAAACTCTTCAACGTGTTCAAGGGTGTCCTGGTTCCACCCCTGAATGAAAATATTATAAGCATCAGCAGAGGACTTGATTATTACTCTCTCCGATGGTTTGATTCTGGTCTTATATTTAAGACTTATTTCTGCAACTTTTGTGACTCTGTTTTTCAATGTGTTTGGCTTGTGAAATGTGATTGGTTATGAATTTTATAGCTTAAAGGTTCAAATAAATGTTCCTTATGTCCTCCTGTACAATGCCAATGTATCTTCTTGTAATGCCCACATTTGAATGGTTGAAGATCTGAGACAGATAAACCAGGCTTCGTTCACTCTGGCCATCCATTTCCCACACCCGTTTGCCGAATGTTTTACGTAAAGTGTGGGTTGAGGCATTTTGAGTTTTTACCCCATATGTTTTCAGGGTGCTTTTTAAAAGCCTGTTTGCATACTGGATAGTAAATTTCTGACCCTTTCTGTTTGCAAAAAGGTAGTTATCAATTTTAAACCGGCCTGACAATGCCATTTGGTTTGAAGCATACTTCAGAATTTCTTTCAGAGATTCATTGATCGTAATGGTTCTGACTTTGCCGGTCTTGCTTTCTGTGACGGTAATTTCATCCTTACCGAGAATATCAATCCAACGGATATTTAAAAGGTCTTTTGCCCTGAGGCCAAGATATGCCCCAGTGCCAATAAGGAGATACGGTATGTTTCTGTTGTCCTTTTTTAATCGGACCAACAATCCGAGCATAGAATTCCATTCTATACCTGAACAAACTGTTTTTGATTTTGCGAGACTCATTTATATTATATATGCCTCATTTACAGGCAAATATAATATTTTTCTTGATATATTTTTAACACTTTCGCCCTTGATTGGCAATATAATTAAATACCTAACTGCTTTATGGATTAACCTTAAGTTGAATTAACTTACTTTTTGTAAAAAGGGATTATATCAACTTGAGCAAATGGCTCATAATGATTATTCCTGATTAAAGCCCTCATATTTTTCTGAATTGGGAGCATTCTCATTACACTTTCTTTCAACAATCTATCTGTTACACCAAAATTCTCAGCCATAAATTTTGCCGTTTCTCCTTCTAGTTGTAAAGCAATCTTTGTCCCCATATTCTCGAAAACGACTGTATCAAAATCTTTTACACTTTGAGAAGCTAAAATGAAACCAACCCCATATTTTCTTGCTTCTCGTATTAATTCTGTTAATGTCTGGTCATATGATAGTTTGTGGGCTTCATCAATAATAACATATAGTTTAATATCTCTACTCGGCCCTTCTGAAAGCATTCTGTTATAAACGGATTGGAGGACAAACCGTGCCACAGATTTCATTAATTCTGGAGTAGGAAGGTTTGATAAGTTTATGATTGAATTTTGATTTAAGATTTCAGATATGGAAAAGCCTGCCGCTTCTGATGTGAAAATGTTATTTTCGAACAAAGGTTCGATACGATATTTAAGATTTTTGACATTTCTTCCTTCATTCTGTTCCATAAATTCAAGAATAGTCCAAATATCTTGAAATAGAGGCGGATCATTATTCCAAGTATTCTTATCGGTAACAGAAAATCCCTTTTCTTGGTATGCTCTTTTGATTGCATCTTTGAGCAGTGGATGTTGAATATCACCTAATCCAAATATCTGTTTTAAGATCCCAGATACTTGGTATACATTATTCATGTAACTAACCTTTTCTCTAGTGGTGCTATTGGTTGATAACTCTAAAGGATTAATATTCATACCACATGATGGATCAAATTCGTTTGAACCAGTTGCCTCATAGAAAGTAGTTCCATCATTTTTTGTCAGTGTTTCTGAAGTATATTCTCCTTGAAAATCTAAAATTAGAAATGGAATATTCTGCAAATTAAGCTCATATAAAAATCCACTTGTCGTTTGAGATTTCCCTGCACCGGTTGTGCCAACAATTAAAACATGTTGATTTGCTAGTTTCTTGGGTTTCTGAGTTTTGGGGTTAAAAATAACATCGTGTGAATTATCCACATTTTTACCAAGAATTATTGATGGTACTTCTTCTGAAGTTATTACAGGAATTTCATTCTTTTTTTCTGGACCGGCCATTTCTTTTACAGGGATTTCAATTTCAGGAGTGGGCTGTTCGTTTGTTTCGTCAACTTTTATGTCTGGTTCATTTATTGTTGGTTTTTTATGTGAGAGGTCATCGGTTTTCGACTCCATTTCCTCTTCAATTTCTGTTTCTCGAATCTCCAATAGTTCCTTAATTAAATCTTTCCCAAGTTCATAAATCTTATTACCATTGTAAATGTCTATTGGTTTAGTAATACCACCCCAATGAATAATATAACCAGTTTTCTCAAATTCAATTTCAAAATCTCCCCTGTTAATTTTCTCAACTAACTTATACAGATCTGAATTACAGGTACAAAAACCATTTCGTATGGATCTTTCAAGATAAAAACCAATTAAAGTTGATAATGATTTATTCGCTATTTGAATGTCAATTTTTATGTTTTCATCATCCGAAATGAATTTAGTTCTAAAAGCCCTTTCAGAGTTTTCGTTTTTCTTACAAATTTCTTCTTTCAGCGTCAGGCTCTCAGTAATACTGCCCTCACCAGAACGGAACTTTACCTCTATCAAATTAAGTATTAGTTTCCCATTTTTAGTATAAACCAATATCAAATCACTCCTTTTGACGGTGACTTCTTCTTCAAGATTTCTTTTCTTGTTCTGTGAGAAGATATCTATATGAGTGTCAACAGGAATAAGTACTGCATTTTGAAGTAGCCCTTCTTTTTCAAGGGCCAAACGAGTAATGGCAAGACCAATTATCTCCCTTGCATTATTAGGATTATTAATCAATTTTAGAGCTAATTTCCCTGATATAGAACGTATAATATCTAATATTTTTACTGCTCTAAAAGAAGATGTAGGAATATTGATTTTTTGAAGCCCATCCTGAATGAGTTTTTCAATTTCATTTAGCCATCCTGTAGATACAATTAGTCTGTGACCTATACCATCCATAAATTCCGGAGTATAGTCTATCAGATAACTTTTCAGGTTGGGATTAGCATCTTCGGGATTATCAAAATACTCAATACCAAAATTTCGATCAATCGTGAATACCCAGTCAGACTGTTCATGTATTCTTGATAAAATGTAACGATCCTGCTGATTTAACTCCAGCTGGATTGTTGGAACATGATCCGACGATCTACCCCAAGTATTAAAGGAACAGCATAAGCCAAGAAAGTTTTTGCCAATCTGATAAATCAATACTGAAACTCCTTCGCCATCAGTAACCTCTGAAATTTCACACGGAACAACTTTCCTTGACCATGTAACTGCCTGATCCAATACATTAAACTCTGAACGGTATTCAGATAATAAACCATGTAAAAAATAACTGCCAGGGACATTGCCAGCAGGTCTGGAAATGGTTGAGGTTACAAATTGATCAATGATTACGGTTACATTAGCTTCACGGAAATCTACTTCAGTCCATTTATCAGGTTTTACTTTAACTTTTGAAAAGAAGAGTTTGGGGAATAATGGATTGTGGCTTGGCTCCAACAATTCTTCATCAATTTCAGGTCTGGTTTCCGTTGAACTACTATCATTCATCAAGTTGTCAAATGCATTACCCATTAGTTCATAACCCAATGAGCCATAGAAAGCAATATCATATCTAAGGGTTTTGAAATCAGGAAGTTTTTGCAGCTCTCTAATTGTGTTTAAGAAAAGTAATCCATCTCCCGGATTAATAACATTAAGTTTAAGTGTTTTAATGTATGGATGATGTTTTAAATATCGCCACAATCTGTCTGCGATCTGTGAAGGGGTTACTGATGATATGTTACCTAAATCATCTTTATAGCCAAGTGCTTTGGATAAGATGGCAATAACTTTTCTGATATCAGTAGTGGTACTCCTCGGAAAGATGCTCCAATACAGATCCAAAACATCTGTATTGACAAAAAAGCTATCTTTCTCAAAGGAAATTGCGTTTGGTAAATTGAGTGGCAATATCTTTTCAATTCCGTCAATATCTATGGCTTGTCGAACTTCATCATCGGACATGCCTACCATCTGATCGCTCCAATTAAACAGAAGTAATTGATACTGCAGTAACCATAGAAGTTTCATGGGATGTGTGGGTGCCAGGAGCAGTAGTTCTTCAGGGTCTTCACTTGAACCCAGTTTTATGTAGATAGTGTCCAGACGATTGATTAAGCGTGTGTTAGAAAGAAGATTATTTACTTCTGCGTCATGGGCTTTTGAAATAGCGTCTGTGATTTTTGATAATAAGGTTGAAAAGGCTGATGCATAGGATATAATTAATTCCTTAAACTGGCGCAGGTCCAAAATTTCAATAACAGCTGATGCATCATATGAAGTTATGGCATGAAAAAGTTCTCTTCTAGTTTCAAGAAACGCATTGAATTCACTTTTAAATACTGTTAACTGAATTTTCCCAGGTTTGAAATCATCAGTTTCTAAAAATCCCCGGTTTAAGATATTCACATCCCAAACACCGCAACTAAATGGATCCTGTAAAGTCTTTAATTCTAAATCATAGAGAAGATTGTTTAATGCAATCTGATATGTTTCACGCGGTCTGGTCTTAATACGATAAAGAAGTTTTCTGCCTGATTCCCAGCCTTGACTATCAATTTCAACTTCCGTGCGGAATCTATATGATGCTTTAAATGAGGCTTCTGCGGTATTTCTAATTTTATTATATCGTTTTGTCTCTCCACCAATGGTATCACTTTCCTCGCCTCTTAGATAGAATGGTTCACTGATATCATGTATTGGCTCAGTTTTTCCATCTGCCATAGTTCGAAACATGATGGATTTATTTTCATCCAATGCCACAATACGAATATGCACCAGCCATTCTTCTCCCGGTTCCAGATCAACATCTTTAAATGGGAAATTAGCCTGTTCACTGGATCCCTTGGCAGTTTTCCTATGGAGTTCGCTACTGCTGTCTGTTTCTTCGTCTCTCTCCAGAATTACGATAAATTGTGAAACCTTGGGTGTCTTACGTGGATTAGTCTTCCATTTAACTCTCATTTTCGAGTTATTAGTCGTCACCAGATTATCACCATCCAAGAACAAGCCTGTATGCAGAAGTGGCTTGCCATCCTTATCCCGGTATGACTCTAAATAGAGTTCAATATCTTCACCAGCCAGATCTTTGAACTTCCACTTATCAAAACTTATCTTGCTACGCCAGTCTTCATCAATTAAAATGGTCTCTGTCCATTCAGTGACTTTTACCTGATTCCTATTTCTGAAAAATTCAAGGAGATGTGTCTTAATGTTATTGAAGTTGGGATCAAGACCCTTATTTACCATTGAATCGATCGCTATAAAGAGGGTTTTATCAGAGTCAACCAGATTATCAACGCAATCACTGTTTCTTTGAATTCTTTGGTGAACATCATCCTCTTTTAGTTTGAGATCAGGAATAAGATTGAGATAATATAAGTAAGCGCCAGCAGTTTCCCATGTACATCCATCTTTTTTTAAAGCGAGAAGATATTTTAACTGATTTTCAATGCGTTGTTTCTTTATAGGATTTGTATTAAAAACAGATTCTATAATATTCTGTTCATCCACTGTGAATGAAAGTATAATTGATTTTTTATGCTCATTTAATACTCCCGCAAGATCATAAGCTTCAAAAGTATGGATATCATAACTGTCTTCTGCTGCCCCCCTGAATCCCTGAGGAATAAAAATTACTAACACTCCGAAGTTAAATCTGTTGCGCAACTCAATCAGTCTTCCGCTTTCTATTTCATATTTGTTTGATGCAACCGATGATAGTACATAAGCTTCAATTTCTTTGGATTTTAGTTCAGTATCTGAATTTATCTTTTCACATGCAAATCTCATCACCGAAGCCGGGAGGTAATCAACCCGCATACAATGATTCCGCTGCTTCTCCAATAACTTTACTTTTAAATCATTAAAAACTGCCTGTGCAATTTCTTCAAAAAATATTTCCTGGGTAATAGTTATCATGATTCTGTTTCTATTTTCCGGTTAAAGCTTCATTTAATATTTTCTGGGCTTCATCCTCGAGTTGAATGGCTTCTGCCCTATAATCATTAGCCATTCGAACAAGATCTCCAATTTCCCTTTGCAGAATTAAATCAGATAGAGGTATTATTGTTTGGCTTATTTGATCTTCAGTAATTTCATCTATCACAGCTCCATGTTTATAACGTAGGAGCTGATGGTATCCATAATCGGAAGATAGAAATGCATACAAATAACCTCCATCAATTATATTTTCATTTGGCAAGACTCTTATTAAATGTTCAGATGCAGCAAAATCTTCATAATTATTATAAACAAAAACAGTCCTCCCTAATGTTCCTGATCGTGATATTAATATCCAGTTTCTTTTTACAAGCATATCGTTTAGATTACTTGTTTCGGTATTTGAAATATATTTAAAATCAGGACGAATTTGGATTATGTTCTTTCCTGATAAAAATGGAGTTCCATTTTCCTTATCTACATAATTTCTTATTGAACGACCTCCCCTGAAAGAACAATCAGCAATACTATGCATTGGCTGGTTTTGTTTTGCAAACTTCACAATATTATCCACTGCCCTTTTCGCAGTTGGATTGTAAAAATGTGCATCTAGCCTATAATCAGTTGTAAACTCATTAGAGCTTACAAACCTTATCTCAACATTCATATTGGGATCTAGAGTCTCTATCTCAGTTTCATCAAGAGGAGGTAGGTTATTGTATTGGAGAGCAAGGGAACGAGCTTTTCTAATTAAGTCATTAGCCAATTCTCTTTTTCTTTTAATTAATTGAAAATGTTTTAGGAAAAGGTCAATTTTTATATTGTCAAAAACTGGTATTGGTATTCTAAGCAGATCGTCTTCATAAATATGATCTATTACTGCTCCAGATTTTTTTCCTGTAATTAGTCCATTTCCATAATCACTTATAAAATAAAAATACAACAACCCAATTAGGTTTGAATCATAAGGGGAGACTCTTAAGGCATCTTCAGTTATTGCAAGGTTTACTAAATCATCATTAACATAAATCGTATTTCCGATAGTACCTGAACGACTAACCAACAAAGTATTATCAGTTACCCTGTAAATATCGAGATTTTGCGTAAGTTCAGTTGACAAATATTTCTCTGGTATAGGTTCAATAATCATCATGTCAGATGTAGTTAAGAAACCCATACCGTATTTGGTATTATCAACTAAAATACGTTTGAAAATTCCTGGAAATATTACTGATGCAAAATCTGATAGTGGCTTAAACTTTATATCTTCGGAAATAGTAATCTCAAGATTTTCTTGATAATATTCAGCATTTAGTCTGTATTCATCATTCAGTAAATTGGTTGAATTTACCTGAAAAGAAACCAAGGAGAAATATTCGGAGACTGATTTAGCCATATTATTTCTTGGTTTTTAAAAAGCTTTCAGCAACAATTGGTAACTCATCATCCACAATTCTCCCAGTAGTTTCTACAACAGGCAAAAAGTCTAAGACGGTTGAATCAGCAAATGGCTTATATAGAGATCTGTCCACAATTTCTCTGCCTTTTTCATCTTTTTTGTAGACAATGTTTCCTCTACGATCCTTCCCAACCTTTTTAACATTTGCCATGAAAATTTCATAAGGAGCCATCTGTCCGCTCATACTTTCCATCAATTTTTCCTGATCATTCTTTCTTCGTAGAATCAATACGCTTGTCTGGGTCCCAGTGCGTGGGAGGAATGTTTCAACAGGTAAGTCAACACTGGCAAGTATTTGGCAGTTTTGCATGATCCAGTATCGTATAGAAGCATATCCCGGATTACTAAGAATACTGTCCGGAAGTACAATTCCGCATTTACCAGTTCCGGGTTTTAAAAGTCTAATACAACGCTCAACAAATAACACTTCCGGCTCCATTGCATTGCGGAGGTTAGCTTCCATTTGCCAACGGCCATCTTCAGTTTTACTCCAACCATGTGCCAAATCGTATTGTTCAAGAACCTCGCTGCTGTCAATTTTAATCTTTGCCCCAAATGGAGGATTGGCCATCACGAAATCCATTGAACCAAGTTGAATTTTTTCCTGCACTTCTTTGGGCCATTGTGTGGGTTCCTTAAGGGAATTAACAGAGAATATACCTCCTCGTCCATCATTATTCATAATCATATTCATTTGGGCAGCTTTCACCAGATTGCTGTTAAAATCGATACCGAAAATGTTTGTTCCAGCATCATGAATATCATCGAACAGTTTTTTTTCTTCAGTTTCGGTTGGTTTATTGGAGTCTTTCCAATTCTTTTTATGTTTTTGTCTTAATTTTTCACTGATATAATTAAAGGCAATTACTAAAAATCCACCTGTACCGCAAGCAGGGTCGCAAATTCGATCGCCAGGATTGGGGTTAAGCATCTTGACCGTCATTTTAACCACGTTACGAGGGGTAAAAAATTCTCCTTTGGTTCCTTCTAAAGTAGGACCAACAATTGTCTCATACGCTACACCTTTGACATCAACAGAAGAGTGAATGAAATCATATTTTTCAAGTTGTGCGACTATATAAGAAACAGTTTCATCATTAAATAGAATCCCTTCTGCCTGTGAATCAAATAGACCCTTAAATTCAGGACGATTTTTAACTTCTTTAAACAATGTTTCAACCCGGTCTTTAACTTCTTTTCTGCCATCAGGATCATTTCTCTCTTCAGGACTTCTTATTGCAAATCTTGGTCTGCCACCATAAGTTTCATCTTCAATTTTTGCAAACAACAATTTCAAAAACTCCCAAAAGATTTGTTCTTTACTTCCTCCTTGATTAGCATGAATATAGTCGTGACAACGCTTAAAGGCATATAAGAGGTTATTGCCAGTGGCTACACGAAGCCTACGCCTGTCAGTTGTATAAACTGATGATGCATCCTCCCCTTTGCGGGGAAAATCATTAGAAGGAAAAACATCCGTTTCAAATTTTGATTTCTTCTTTTGGAAAAATAGAGTTTCAATGCCATTTGTCCAACAACCAAATTCAGCAGAAGAAATATCCACCATCCATTGTTCTAATTCTGTTGTCCCACCAGATTTATCTGTTGGATTTGATTTCGGATTCGCAATTAATATTAAGACATAAGGATCTTCCGTACTTTCTTTGACAACTACTAAGGGCGCTTTCTTAACTTTTTGTTTGTCACCTTCCCAAACTTTTATTTTAAAATCAACTCTTATTTCAGAAACAGTGTAATTATATTCTTCAACTAATGTGCGTTCGAAATTCTGACGTACCTGTTCTACTTCAGATTCCTTTACCCAGTTCCCGGTTATGTAATCAACAATTTTCCCATCAGGAATTTCCTGCTGAGTCGAATAGTCATAGCCAGGATCTTCAGTATTAGGTTTATTATTACTCATAGGATTTTCAAATTATCTTGCTATTTCCGGTTCAACTTTAAAACGAGGTTTAATAACTTGTGAATTTGAAGCATCAGAAAGGTCCGTATAGAATCCTAATTGTCTAAGCCTGTCTTTCAATGCCACGAAGTTGTTGTTCAATGATTTTGCGGTCTCATGACTGTCAGATCCTTCAGGTAATTCATTAATGTAAATACCGTACCTGTTCTTTAACCACTCGACAAAATCAACTATTGTGATAGGTTGTGTTTTAAAACCCCTGGGGTCAGCACTAACAACTGCTAATTGAACTAGGACTTCTAAAAGAAGATTCCCCACTACATATTTTCTTTGTTTGCCTCTGCCTCCCTGCATAAACCCATCTTCACGGTTCATATTTGTCAACCCTGCCATTAATTTTTTATGTCTGGCAACAAGATTCTTCCAATTTGATTTGTCGTTGCAAAGGATTTCAACATATTTATCTATTGCAGGAATATCCATCTTCATGATTTCCTGAACGTCAGGGTTTTCTTTTAAATCTTCATCATTAATAATGTCAGCTAATTTATATCCGAAAAAACCTTCAAGATGTGGGCTTGACAAGTATCCTCCAAGCTGTTCTAAGGTAGGATTATTGTTACCTTGTATTTTTGCAAATTCACTTAATTTTGCCAGTTTATAATGTGACCTGAAATAGCTATACATTTCATTATAATGAGCATCCAAGGATTTCTTTGAGAGAATATCACATAACTTATCTTGCCCAAGAGTTAAATCAACAAAAATCCGAGGCTGAAAATCACATTTGCATAATTTTGAAAAATCAGACTCACTTTGAATGGTTTTGCAATTAGTGCATCTCAATTTTTGCTTTTCTACAAGTGAATTGATCTGGCTAAAAGTCTTTAATGCAAAAAGGGCAGTATGAAAATTGAATAATATCGTCAGATAACTAAACAGTTCTCTTCTGGGAACTGATTCTTTGTAAACCAAAATTTTCAAGGTATCAAACAGAAATTGCTTCTGATGTGCTTCACATATGAATTTATACTCAGGTACCAGTCTTACATTTACTGCAGGTCTATCAACACTAAAATTGTCTAGCAGTCTTAGCAAAAACTGGGTTTCAATATCCAGGTCATTGAACTTTTCTTCATCCACTAATAGATTGTATTCACCATGCCTTTTTGTTCCCTCCAGCAGATATGCCATTAAAAAGTCACTGTCGCTGGCAATAGCAGTTCCTTTAAACACATTATATAGGAAAATACTTACATCTCTGTCCTGGCTTCTTATCCTTGGATCCAAGAGTTTTATCGTGCTTAAGTGTAGAGGTTTTAAATTTGAAATTCTAGCCTGACCCACTCTTCCCCGACCCTCAATAACGGTTGTTGCAAAATCAGAAATGATCCAGTTTTGCATCAACCTTTCTCGTATTGAATCATCAACTCCTTCAAAATTTGCCTTATCTTCCTTAATAATTTCAACAAGGCTGGATGGGTAAAGTGTATCTTTATTGGTAGAGGTAATGACTTTGCCCTTAGTATGAAGCAGCACCAAAAGCCTTACAACAGCTTGTTCAAAGTTTATATTATTTGCATCGAAAGGCATCGCAGGGAAAAACCTGAATGATTTTTGTTTTCTATCAAGGGCCATGGTTTGATTTAAATTTTGGTTAATACAAGCTTGCCTACAACTGATTTTTCAAAAGAAAATAGGTTAGTATCATCTTCAGTAAGAAATACCTTCATAGATCGTTTTGCCAATATTCTTCGTTTAAACATTTCTAGATTTAAAAAGAATGTCTGAATTTCTATAGATGTTGGCACATAACCTTCTTTAATGCGCATCAAAATCTCAAACAAATCAATGTTTATCTCAAGAGAGGCGGATTTATCCACATGCCTGAAGACAATATGATCCGGGAAAAACTCTATGTGTCGAGTCTGGTTACCTACTTCAGGTTGAACTACTTCAAAGTCGGCAGCCTTAAAACCGTAAAATGCTTTTGTTTGTATCTTCTTTGAACTGTTACTACTTATACATACATTCTCTCTGCCAATAATTTCATTATAAATCTTTTCGGACTTACTTATTGCAAGAACTATGTCATTTCTTAGTTCGTACGAGTCATCCTGACCGGTTTTAAGAAATTCAACAAATCTTTTAAAGTATTTATAGGGTAAAAAGGAGTAATGATTGACATCATATTGTTCTTGTAAAAAAGAGTCGTTGCCTTCAAAAAAGACTTTACGTTTGATTGAATTGAGGTACATCTCAGCATTGTCCCTTCTAACCAGATCTTCATCGCTGGTTCCTTGGGGTTTCCCATTGAAATACTCCTCAAGATAATCCAAGTCAAGTTTCGATGTAAAATTGTTTTTATGAAATATCTGATTTACAGATTCTGATTTAGGATTAAGGAAATATAAATGGTTTTCTGTCTTTGGCAAGGGCATATCAGCCACATCAATCTTTGCAGCAATTCTGACTATCCTGTCTTCTTCTACCGCATTAAAAATGTTATTATAATAGAGCCTTTCTAGAAGATTCTTTCCGTTATCTATATCCTTTTGTAACTGTTTACAAGTGTATTTATTGAACAAGACGAATGATATCAGTGATCTGATATCTCGCATTGTAATATGTTTTTCTTTTTTGAGATAAAGGGCAAGAATAATTTCCTTAAACCTTTTTCTGACAACTGGCCCTAAGTCATTATCATTAAATGTATCAATATTCCTTTTTACATAACACTTTTCTGCATATTCACAGTTCCCTGGCTCACATGGGTGCCAAAATCCTTTTAAATTGTTTTTATCTAATATTATATCAAGAAGTTTGTCAAGAATAGATCCTTCATCATCAATTTCAACAATGGACCGATTGTTGAGATTAATAAAGGCAAGAATTTCAGGTAGTTTATAATTATTAAATTCCAAGTAATGATGTACCATTTTCCCCAACCAGACATATTCTCTTTTTTTCAAAATAAAGTCCCGGAGTTTCCCTTCATTAATAGCAATTATTTTAACAAAATTTCCGTTGGGCTCTTTGGTGCCTTCGAAAGGTCTGAAAAATGTTTTTAAAAGTTCATCATTCTTCTTCCCGTCGTAATCCTGACTTCCATCATAAAGTGTTTCAAAATCAAATCCGGAGTATTCAAATTTGCTTCCATTATCTGTTTCCAAGCTGAATTTTGCACCATCTAGTTTTGCTTCTCCTTCAATTAACTGGATAAAAGCTGTTTTACCATCTCCGGCATTACCTGTCAAAACGACAAGTTTCTTTTTACCTTGTAAAACATCTTGCTTTAAAGCAGTATCAAGTCTTGTGGGAATATAAGTCTTTTCATCTAATCCTCTCGTTAAGCCGGTGCTTAATAAACTTTGGGAATAAATCTTAAGAAAGTCGTCAAGGTTCGGATTATGATTTTGCATGCGGAAAATATTTGAGTGAGATACAAATGTACAGAATTAAAAAAGGATGATTAGTTTTAAATAGTATTCATAATCAAATCTCCATGTTTATCATAATTATAGCGATTTAACCATTTGTCTGATGGGTTTAACTTATTGTCTTTTATAGTAGCAAATCCCCATCTAATTGCAACAAAAGGGACATATTTCCCATAGTTTTCTGGCTTAATGCTTGAGATAGCCTTAATATCCTTACCTATCAAAAGGGAAAACTGTTCCCGTCTTTTGGAGGTAAGGGGGAATTCCTGTTTTATCCACTCAACTCGGGTAATAGGATTATTTATCTTATCAATTATTCCACTGGCATTAAAGGGTTTATTCATGATCTGAATGAGGCTTCTGCATTAATACGAAATAATATGTAGTCTATTTCCTGTGGTTTAAGATTAAATGGTTCCCGGAGTCCTCTGTTTACGGTTTCATTGAACTTAATATAATTGTCAGCATTCCGTTTTGAGGATATTTTTTCACCAGTAAAAATCGAAATCCCCTTATTTAAAAAGGGAAGCCAAACATTAAATCTTGATGAATCCTTAAGATACAGGATCATTGTCGGTAATCCCATTCCGGCACCTGGGACCTGATTTTCATTCCAGAATCTTGTTAAACTAGAATAATCGTCTGTTTGTTCCCAAAGTCTTTTAATCCACTCATTGGTTGATTCCAAAGAATCTGCCATTAACTTTCTATTCTGACCTATAAAAGATAGCTGGAATCGGGTGATAGTTTCTATATCCCTGAGTTTAATCGAATATTGATTTGGTGGCACAAGTTCAGTATTACAGAGATTAAGAAAATGATCCAGATCAGATTCACTTAAATATCCAGCTTTGTTATTAAGAAGTATTCTGGCTTTGTTTTCGGCAGATACTCTGGCAAACAGGAACTCCGGTTTTGTAGAAACATCATGCCGGATTTTATTAATAAACTTGATTCGTCTTTCATTAATTGGGTCCATTGCCTCCTGTAATTCATTTAAAATCTCTAAGATAGTGAATTCGTGGCTTGTCAACAAAATTGAGACATATGTGAATGTTTTTTATAAATTTAAAGTTGTAAGAATAATACAAACCAGAAAAAGCAAATCGAACTAACAAGATCAATATAAAAACCAATGGATGAGATTATTCTAAAATTAAAGACTCCCGAGGAATGTATACGATTTGCAGATAAGTATACTGAACTTGTGCAGCAGGCTCGTCGCAGAGCAATTGAACTCCGGGCTCTTTCTCATAATAATGAGAGTGAAGTAGAAACTGAGTTGCTAAAAGCTCTTTATGCATATGAGGAAGTTTTAACAAAAAAGAACCAGCGCAGAACTCGTGCTTCAAGAACATGGCAAATGATTAACCGCCATGGTATAATCGGAGCAGCAGAGAGAGCAGTGAATAGGAAAATTGAGGCAACAGGCTATAAAGTTTTAGTAGAAATTGGAATGCAAGATTTGACCTTTGAATCTGTCATTGTTCATTTTCCTGAGGCATTTAATCATGAAGTTGTAACCCGGGCCAAAATGAGATTGGAAGAATTGAGGAAGATATAATAATGTTTTCAGGCTTGATGGTTTTTCATCATCATTGTGTAATGCTCTTGATGTCCACAGTAAACGAAGATATTTTTAAATACTTGGTGATATTTTTCAATTGTGGTCTCCTGATGTTCCACATACAAATCATCTGGAATTCCATGCGAACCATCATTTATCCAACATATCAATGAACGACAAATTTCTTGGTCAGGAAAGGTGGGAAATTTTTTGATCAAATCATCATCAACATATTTACCCAAAATTTTAAAATAATTTTCAATAATCCTTCTCATTATGTTTTGAATGGTGATACCGGAGTTTTCTTTATTTTTTAACTCTTGCCAAAGTAATTCATATGATGTGTGAATTGGATTCTTTACCCCGAACGGCTGAATCACAGAAATTTTATTCTTCCTACTCAGAATCCAGAAAAATGTATCACCGTTTTCTGATGTTCTCCCGTCGATGAAAGAAACTTCTTTATGGAAATATACATTGTGAGTCAAAAGAATAAGTTGCTTTATGTTGCCTTCATCTTTTTTGATGCCTTTAATAATTTCTTTTAGTAAAGTACTCACCACGAAAAGAACATTACTATCTAAACTTGAAATTGGATCATCAACAATTAAAATTCTTTCCTCTGAAATGGTTTCCTGTTTCGTGCTACCTTTGGCTAATTGCATAAAATAAAGAAAAGTTATAAAAGTAATTTCGCCTTCACTCAAAGTTGCTTCTGCTATGGTACCATCTTCTCGTTGAATTTGGTATTGGTTCCTTTCTATTTTTGAAGGAACAATTTCAAAATTCAAAAACCCATATGATTTGAGTATCTTATTTATTTCATCTACTGAGGGTTGCACACTAGTCACATTCTTGTTTGCTTCCTGAATTTTTTTGTTAAGAGCAGTCCAAATATTTTGTAAATCTTTGTGTTGAATTATCAATGCATCAATTCCCCGTTGAAGGCCATTTCTCTTTTTTATGAATTTTTGAATTTTGGTTTTGTTTTCCTCTGCTAGAAATTTCCAAATAGCTTTAATTAAATCTGTTCTCTCAGAAGTATAATTAGTGACCATTAAATTGTGGGCAACAATGGCTACATTTGCTTCTGCAATTAACTTATTTATATTTCCCAACTGTTCTTTAACTGAAATTAAATCAAAGCTTCTGCTTGGTTCTTTGATTTTATTGTTAAGTATTTCTCTATTGGAAATGAATTGACTTGACAATGTTTTTAGATGAGCTGAAAAGGATTCAATATTTATTTTCGTGTCTTTGTTTGCTTTTTCTGAATTCTCAATTCCTTGTAAAATGTTTGTAAGATTTTGGGCAAGTCGATTATATTCTTCACTGTTATTCTTAACTAGTGTGGTATCCGCGGTAAATGTTTCATCAAAATAATCTTCCAATTGCTTCCTGAAATCTTTTGTAATTGTAGGCTTTTGGCAGAACGGACAAGTCTCATCTTCTTGCAGATAATTTCTCCCTTCATTTACCCAATCGTTTAAATTTAGTTTATGTATCAATTTTGCAATATCAACATCTGCCTTTCCTAAAATCTTCTTCTGCCAGATATTGTTGGTTTCAATTTCGAGTATTCGTGTGAAGTCAATTACTGGAATTGATAAAATTGTCTGTGGTGATTTTCCAAAAATCGTTTCCGCTTTTTTCTTTAATTCGATATAAGTTTTTGAGTCAGCATTATTGTTTTGAGACTCTTCAAGAATTCGATCCTTAAATATCTCTTTTTGCATTACTCCTCTGAAAGCTTCTTTGAAATCGGATTCATACTTTTTATAAATTTCAATCCAGGTATTATCCCTATAATCGTTTTCAAATTGTTCTTTCAACTTGGTAACTTTTTCTAAACTTTCTTTCTTTTTAACACCCTTCGCTTTTATTTCGGCTAACTCATATTGCATTTTCTCGATGGCTTCAATTTCTTCTTTTGTAGCCTGCCCTAGCGTGAAAACTCCTTCAATATTTCCCTTACCGAAATTTGATACTCTAAAATCTTTATTATAAACCAATGCTTTTATAGGTATCCCTCCTCTCCATATAAGGGAGCAATTGTCAAATCTTGGATCGGTTGGTTTGTCAATTAATTTTGTTATGGTGGTTTTCCCACTTCCGTTTGCCCCATAAATAAAGTTTACCTTCTTTAAATCTGTGATTTGAATTCCGTTCTCATCAAAGGTTGCAATTTTCTTAATGGTTATTGATTCAAGCATTTTGTATCTTTTTGATGTTAAGAATTGCTCACAATTTGTCTTTATGAGTTATAAAGGTAAAGATTATGTGTCAAAACAATTAATTATAGCATCTTAAGTGTTACTTTGATTTTGTCACCTCAAAAGACATAGAAAACTTATTTGAACAAGGTTTTAGTTTCACTTATGCAAATAGTGAAACTAATGATTGAATTATATAATGTTGAATATCATTATTTTATGTCAACCATGACTCAGGTCTTAAGGAATTCTGGTTCACTAACATCTTAAGCAGAACAAAAAAGAAACTATTATTCAGAAATGATCACCTGCATTTATTTTTGAATAATATAATAAGTTATCCACCCATGTTATCGGAGTTTTCGGTGAGATACTCATTTATTGATAGTGAGGCGGAAGTTGAATTGTTGTTTCAGGTCCACGAAATACGGCTGCCATATGCATAACTGTATGAGTAAGGACTGCTGACAGTGGATTCCCGCTTATAATGAATGTCAATGTAATTATTGTATTACCCAGCAGAACCAAAATAACACTCTTGTTCCTGAACTCAGGATACCCGAGATGATAGAAGAGAGTGACAATCAGACTTGCCATAAGAGCCAAAAATCCAATCAAAATCTGACCTGGAATATTTCCTGAAAGGTTACTATCGGAGAAGATGTTTAAGACTGCAACCACAGGCAACACATTTAAAAACAATCCGTCAATAATTCCATAGGCAAGTCCGAACCAAACCAGATCGAGATATAACGACATACCTTTCTCAGTCCGGGAATATGGCTGCGATAGAACATTTTTAATAAGAAATGCTCCTGCTATAATGCTGGCAGCTAGACCCCAATCCCAATTATGGAACCAGAATTCATTACTTACTATCGGATTGTTATTAAGGAACAGGAAAAGAACCAGTCCTGATGCAGCAATATAAGGTATTAAAAATATCCGGCGTGATAGCTTCAACCAGCCTGAAAATATTGCACTCATGCCAAAACCAATCACACTGGCTCCAATTAACCATAGTATGGATATCTGCACTAAATTCATATTCAGTTCTTTTAAAATAAATCTTGAAATTAGAAAAACTTAACCTGTTTTTTATTGTTATAATGAAATATTTCTCTCCTTAAACAATATCTTTGTCCCTGTGAAAAAGGTATTAGTTGTCATAACATTCTTATTTTCAATGGTAATCACCATTGCTCATGATGCTATTCACCACCATCACGATACACCTGAAAATATAGAATTTATTTCCGGGTCACATCCCGATGATCAGAGACATAACGATAATGATGATAATCATAATCATTTCCCACCCCATCAGCATTTAATATCTGAAAGTGATCTGTTAGCCGGGCGAAATACTATCTCATACGGCAAAGTTATTAACGTTTATGGTCTGGATCTGGCTTCATTGCCACCTCCATATTCTTATAATGACTCCTTTACATATTTTACAGGTTTTGTCCGTGTAACAAGGAAACCTCTGGGTTCCTTCCCTTTTATTATCCCCATCAATTCGACAAGGGGATCACCGACTATTTCCTGAAATCCGGAATACATTCCGTTTGAACCATTGGTTGATTTCATTTCCTTAAGCTCTTAAGGATTAATTTATTTATTTAAACATATGAAGAAGAATTTGTTATTACTTTTTATGATGGCATGCCTTATGTCCTGCCAGCAGAAACAGAAGGAATTTAATCCTGCTGGATCTGATTATTCCGCCCTTGAGCCACTTTCAATCACTGTCTTTACAGAGAAGGTTGAATTATTTGCTGAGTTCAGACCTTTCATCACTGGTCAGGAAACAGCATTTGCCGCACACCTGAATGACCTTGCAGAATTTAAACCATTTTCTGCAGGATCCCTACAGGTAAGACTGCAAAATGCCGGAAACCAGTACGAGAATAAGGTCGATGGTCCATCGGTCCCGGGAATATACCGGCCTGTTATTACTCCGACAGTACCCGGAATTTATACTCTGACATTTATATACACGAATGATAGCCTGAGCGAGACCATTACGGTTGATTCAATCATGGTGTATGGGAACATCTCAGAAATACCCCCGGCCGGAACAGATAATAATGGAGACATAATAGTCTATCTGAAAGAGCAGGCCTGGAAGACGATTTTTGCAACTGAGGAGGTTACAGAAAAAGCTTTTCATTCAGTGATACTTACCTCTGCAAGGGTAAAATCGCAGCCGGCAGCAGAAATGGTTATAAGTTCCCAGGCTTCAGGCCAGATCAATCTCTTTAAAGTTCTGGGCGAAACTGTTCGAAGGGGTGATGTTGTTGGCACAGTGTCAGGTGGAAGTCTTGAAAACAATCTTAATGTGAGATTGAATGAGATCAGTATTGCGTATGAAAAAAGTAAAGCTGATTATGAACGCACGATGCCCCTGGCAACAAGTCAGACTATCTCCCAAAAGGACTTTCTTGAAATATTGACAAAATACAGGCAGGATTCAGTCAGGTACTTCCAGATGACAGGAAAGATCACAGACAACACTATGAAAATCACAGCTCCGGTTGATGGGATTGTTTCCAGTATTATGGTTAGTAACGGAGGGTATGTTGAAACAGGATTACCCGTTGTCAGGATTACGAACAGAAATGACCTCTTGATAGAGGCTTACGTTAATCAGTCAGATCACACTTTTGTGTCAGGGATCTTCGATGCAAATTTCAGGGATCCTTCGGGTGAAAAGACATTTGCATTATCATCACTTAATGGAAAGGTCAAATCAAAAAGTGCTTTTGTCAGTGATAATTCTCTCAGGATACCTGTCAGTTTTACGGTCAGTAACAATGGAGATCTGATGCCGGGGATGTTCCTTGAGGCTTACCTGATGACAAATCCGAAGGAAAAAGCAATTGTAGTCCCTTACTCTGCACTGCTTGAGGAGCAGGGGAAATATTTCGTATATGTTGAAATTGCAGGAGAATCCTTTGTGAAGCGACAGGTTACCATAGCCGGTAATGATGGTAATAATGCAGAGATTTCCTCCGGACTGGAACCAGGGGAAAGAGTTGTCACCAAAGGTGTACAGGCTATAAAGCTGTCATCAATGGCAGGAGGATTACCGCTTCATGGTCACACTCATTAAGATTATTGGTTATGCTGGACAGAATATTAAACTTTTCGCTGAAAAACAGGCTTCTGATCCTGTTTGCGGCAGTTATTCTCCTTGTTGGCGGAAGTTATGTTGCCACCCAAATGGAGATTGATGTGTTTCCTGACCTTACAGCGCCTTCCGTTGTCATTCTGACCGAAGCACACGGTATGGCAACCGAGGAAGTTGAGCGGCTTGTGTCGTTCCCTATTGAGATCTCTCTCAATGGTGCCACCGATGTCAGAAGGGTCCGGTCCTCCTCGGCCACCGGGATATCAATAGTATGGGTTGATTTTGAATGGAACACGGATGTCTTTAAGGCTCGGCAGATTGTTAATGAAAAACTGGCTGTAGTTGCGGAGAAATTACCCTTAAATGCAGGCACTCCTACCCTGGCTCCCCAGTCATCCATAATCGGGGAAATAATGCTCATTACAGTATCTTCTGATTCATTATCACCAATGGATCTCCGGACTGTCTCTGACTGGCAGATCCGAAACCGTCTTCTTTCAATCGGAGGCGTGTCGCAGGTGATTGTAATGGGTGGTGATTATAAACAATACCAGATAGTTGCTGACCCTGAAAAGATGGAATACTACAGGGTTTCATTAAGTGAGCTCTTCAAAGTGTGCGAAAATCTTAACAGTAATGCCACCGGAAATTTTATAAATGATTTCGGCAGTGAATATGTCATTACAGGGGCTATACGTACAAACAACCTTGATGAAATTGGCAACAGTGTTGTTAAAATCCATAACGGCCAGCCTGTCTCGATAAATGATGTAGCCGAAGTAAAGATCGGAAGTGCCCCCAGGATAGGGGCGGGTTATCTTAACAGTAAGCCTGCCGTTATGATGACTGTATTAAAGCAGCCAAATACAAATACGGTTTTACTCACTGAAAAAATTGATGTAGCAATAGAAGATCTGAAGAAATCACTTCCTGCGGGAATAGAAATAAGAACAGATGTTTTCCGTCAGTCTGATTTCATTCTGCGATCAGTAAATAACGTATCAAGAGCGCTGATCGAGGGAGGAATATTTGTTGTGATAATCCTGTTTATATTCCTGCTGAACATCCGGACTACAATAATCTCATTAATGGCCATACCATTATCACTCCTGGTATCAGTCATAACGCTTAATTTCCTGGGATTGACACTGAACACGATGTCACTTGGAGGAATGGCCATAGCCATTGGTGTTCTGGTCGATGATGCAATCATAGTTGTTGATAACGCACTGAAGAGATTAAAGCTGAATGCCCGCAAGCCTGTTGAAGAACGGTTGGCTTCCATCACTGTGATCTTTAATGCCTCAAAGGAGATAATGGCCTCAATCTTTAATGCCACCCTTATTATTATAGTGGCATTCCTTCCGCTCTTTTTCCTTTCGGGAATGGAAGGCCGTCTTCTCAAGCCTCTTGGTATTTCATTTATAGTATCGCTTTTTGCTTCACTGATTGTGGCACTTACATTAACTCCTGTGATGTGCAGTTATCTGCTGACAAGCGAGAAACAACTTGTACATCATGAAACAGGAAGCAGGTGGGTTCGCTGGCTGAATCATCAATACGGAAGAGCTCTTACAGGTATCCTGAACTACAAAATAATAATCATTGGAGGGTCGGTGGCACTTCTGGTTTTTGCCCTTGCGGTTATGTCTAACCTGGGAAGAACATTTTTACCGGAATTCAACGAGGGTATGCTTACTCTGAGTACAGTGAGCCTTCCCGGGATTTCTCTTGAAGAGAGCAATAAGATGAACCTGATGATTGAAAAGGAGATGATGGCGATGCCTGAAATTGAGACTATAACAAGACGGACGGGTAGGGCTGAGCTTGATGAGCATGCACAGGGGGTCTTTTCATCTGAAGTAGATGTCCCGTTTACTCTTACTGACCGTTCAAAAGATGAATTTCTTGCTGATCTGAGGGCCAGGATGGCAACAATAAGGGGAATTAATATTACAGTAGGCCAGCCTCTTTCACATCGTATCGATCACATGCTCTCCGGAACCAGGGCTAATATTGCCATTAAAGTATTTGGGACTGACCTACAGAAAATGTTTTCAATTGCAAGTCAGATCAGTACGGAAATCCAGGAAATAGACGGCCTGGTGGATGTGAATGTTGAACAGCAGGTTGAAATACCTCAGCTGCAGATAAAACCAAGGAGGGAGATGCTTAAACAGTATGGAATTCCCGTCAATGAATTTGCCGAATTTATTGATATCGCATTTGCCGGAGAAAAGGTGTCAGAAGTGTATCAGGAAAATATGAGTTTCGACCTTGTTCTGATTTACAATGACAAATCAAGGAATTCCATTGAGGCAATAAAAAACAGTCTGATTGACACCTATGATGGGAGAAAAGTCGCCCTGAAAGAAGTTGCTGATATCGTATCCGCCACCGGACCAAATACAATAAGCCGTGAGAACGTACAGCGCAAAGTAGTTATCTCAGCAAATGTCTCGGGACGGGATCTTCGGAGTGTGGTGAATGATGTCCAGAAAACAATTAACGAAAAAGTTATTCTCCCTGAGAATTACTATATTGAATATGGTGGTCAGTTTGAGAGTGAGGAAAAGGCTTCCGGATTACTCCTGTATACCTCCATTATTGCGGTTTTTGTGATATTCATGTTATTATTCATGGAATTCAGAAATACCAGGATGTCTGCGATAATCCTTCTCAACTTACCCTTGGCGCTCATCGGGGGAGTTTTCAGCATATGGCTCAGTTCTGGTATGCTGAGCATCCCGGCAATAATCGGATTTATCACCCTGTTTGGCATCGCAACACGTAATGGGATACTTCTTGTTTCACGATATAATCATTTACAGGAAGAAGGATTTTCACCTTATGATTCTGTCATCAGGGGTTCCATGGACCGGCTAAATCCTATTCTTATGACAGCTTTAACGGCAGCTTTGGCGCTTATCCCTCTTGCCTTGGCAGGAGATAAACCGGGGAATGAAATACAGAGTCCGATGGCAATTGTTATCCTCGGCGGCCTTTTTAGTTCTACTTTGCTAAATGCATTTGTAGTTCCGGCGGTATACCTTTTGATCAAATCTAAACCAAAGAAAGATGAATAAAACATTATATGTATTAGCCTTCCTTATGATAAGCAGTATGGGGCATGCCCAGGATCCGGACATCCTGCTTAAAAGTATTGAAGCAAATAATCCGGCGATCAGGGCAAGTGCGAAATGGCTTGAATCAGAAAAGTACCGGTCAAAAACCGGGATCTACCCTGAGAATCCGGATATTACCTTCAATTATATGCGGGGTAATCCGGATGCAATCGGGAATCAACAGGAGCTTGAAATTACTCAAAAGTTCAGCTTCCCCGGTTATTATTTTGCCATCTCGTCAATGCAGAAGATGGAATTTAGTCAGAGTGAGGTACTGGCAGAGAAGACAATAAACGATATTCTTTATAAAGCACATAACGAGATAATTACACTGATCTGGCTGGCAAAGAAAGAATTAACTTTAAGCAAGAGGTTAAAGGAGTCTTCAGATCTTCTTGCACTGATGCAGCAGGGATTTGAACGGAAGGAGTTTTCGAAGCCGGCGCTTGATAAAGTCAGGATATATCATCTCAATAACCAGACAGAAATGGCAAAGCTTAAATCTGAAATAGTCATTCATAATGAAATCCTTCAACAACTTAATGGTGGCCTGACCGTCAATTTCACCTTCTCAGATTACGCTCCTGCAGAATCACTGCCGGCATTCGATTCACTCCAGGCAAAACTGATGGAGTTCAATCCTGATATCAGGATTGCCAGCCTCGGAATGGAAATAAGCGAGCAGAAAGTAAAGGTTGAGAACATGAACAGGCTTCCGAAAATTGAAGCTGGTTATAAAGGGGAAACCATACTTAATCAGAAGCTGCAGGGTATCCACACAGGGATCTCCATCCCCTTATGGGAGAACAAAAACAAGGTAAAACAGGCCAGAATTGAAGAAAACTGGTCACTGTTGAATTATGACCAGGTGGTTAGTGAAATCACTTCCGGACTCAAGGCCGCTTACTCGAATGCGCAGGCGGTACTGCAGAATTATATGAATATCAAAGAGCTTGCTTCAGATTCCTCACTTTCTGAAAGTACTTTTCTTCTGTTGAAAGCAGGAGAAATATCTTTTCCTGAGTATCTTTCGGAAGTTCAGTTAATATTTGAAAATCAGCTCAATTTTCTTGAAGTGGAAAGAGATTACTTTGTACTCCTGAATAAGATTAACCTGCTGACGGGTATTAATGTAAAATGAAAAGGGGAAACAGGTACCGGGTTGAAAATAATTTAAGGGTGGTAGTTTTGGTGACTGCCATCCTTAATAAATTATTATTGGTCAGAAGACATGTTTCAGAGGAACTTAAAATTTGTTTGCTGGTTTTTTCTTTTATTTTCTTTTCTCCTGTTTATGTTACAGGGCAGAACACGATAGAGGTTATCCCTGCAAAACAGTTACCATCGATCGATGGTAATCCTGATGATGTTCTGTCGCTGATGTCTCCGTATAATTTCTTTCAGCTTGAGCCGAACAACGGATCTGCTTCTCCGGATGAAACAAGGATTGTGGTTTTACAGTCATCAGATACCCTTTATATCGCTGTTGCTTGTTTTCAAAGTTCAGAAGTGACGGCAAAGATCCAGATGAGAGATAAATTCGGACAGTCTGATGATGGGATCTTCCTCATTTTAGGAACATACAATGACAACAGGAACTCATATGGCTTTGGATTAAATCCTCTGGGAACCCAGGCTGATTTCAGGATTATGGATGACGGAAGAACACTCGACTATAACTGGGATACCGAATGGCTGTCATCGGCAGCAAAATACGAATGGGGGTGGTTTGCCGAAATTGCAATACCTTTCACAAGCATCAAATTCAGAAAAAATATTAATACCTGGCAGATAAATTTCAGACGGATCAATCGTGAGGATTCAGAAATATCTTATTGGCACTCAGTTGTGCAGGATGAATTCAAAGTATCCCAGTCAGGAAACCTGGTGAAAATAAATCCTCCTGCTACAAGAAACACTCTGTTAATAGTCCCTTACGGAATGGGGAAAGCGACCCGGACAAATAGGGGAGAGGATAAATCATTTATCGAAGGACAATTTGGGGGTGATATAAACTGGCAGCCCAGTTCAAATCTTACAGCAAATCTTACCGTGAATCCTGATTTTGCAACCGTTGAGGCTGATGAAGATGTCATTGATCTTACAAAATATGAGATCAGGTATCCTGAAAAAAGAATATTCTTTCAGGAGGGGAACGAGATGTATAATACAAGGTTACAGTCGTTTTATTCAAGGCGTATCGGTGATATTTCCGGAGGTGTAAAACTTACCGGAAAGGCAGGAAAAACAAACATTAATCTCATAAATGTCTTTGATAAAAATGCAGTTGACTCAACCGGAAATAAACCTATGTATACTGCAATTCGTGTAAAAAGGGATGTATTGAAATCATCCAGCATAGGGTTTACCGGTACAAATAAACTGCTTGATGAAAGAATGACAACTACATTAAGTACGGATTATGTGCTTAACCTTGGCCCGCTATGGAAGCTGACAGGTCAGTATGTGGCTGCCATTGATGACTGGAATACACTCAGGAATGCAGGTTATGCAAGATTCGCCGCAGAAAATAATTTCTTTCACTGGCATATCAGATATTCTTATACACAGGGAGACGGATTGAAGGATATTTTTAATGAAACCGGCTATATCAATGACGATGACAGAAATGAATTTGACTCGGACCTCTCATATAAATGGTGGTTCAAAAACTCTGTGATTAAATATATCTCGCTTGGTACGGCCAATAACTGGTATTGGAATGACACCTTTACAAAGTTCATGAGCTGGAATCTCAATGAAACTGCAGATATTTTCCTGAAAAACAAACTGAACTTTTCTTTCAGATATAACAATGAATACAGGTTCCTGAAAACTGACAGTACTGATTATTACAACTATTATTATTCGGGAACGATCGGGTACAATACTGAAGCATATAACAGTGCAAGGATAACATTCCGGACAGGCCGCAGTTTCAGTTCTGATTATTATTCAGTTGAAGCAGGATTGCAGTTCAAGGCATTTGACAGGCTTGCTCTCGAGCTTAAGCCAAGGTTTATAAAATTCAATCCTGAAACAAGTTCATTCAAAACAACATTCATAAACAGCTTTTCTGCAACATACAATTTTACAAATGATCTGTGGGTTAAGCTGATTTGTCAGAACAATACTTCAATTGAGAAGATATATGTGTATGGTCTATTAGGATGGAGGTTCAAACCTCCTTTCGGTTCTCTTTATTTTATTGTCAATCACTCTGAATATCTCGATCCGGCCGGTCTGTTTCAGAATGACTATATCGGATACCTTAAGCTTACCTGGCCGATATCCATTCGATAATATCAATGAGAACAAGAATTATATTAATAGGATTGTTTTCGGGCTTGCTTTTTGGTATTGCCACACCATTCAGCAAGATCATACTTTCGGAACTGAATAGTTTCCAGCTGGCCGGATTGCTTTATCTTGGCGCTGCTCTGGCTTTTCTTCCCTTCGTGATAAAAAACAAAAAAACTGAATTGTCTGCGGTCAGGAAATCAGGCAGGAAGCTGCACCTGACCGGGATTATAATTTCAGGTGGAATACTCGGCCCGTTATTCCTGATGATGGGTCTGAAAACTGCTAATGCTATGTCGGTTTCCGTCTGGCTGAATATGGAGCTGGTTGCCACAGCTATTCTGGGGATTCTGATTTTTAAAGATCACCTTGATCGTTATGCCATTCTCGGAATAATTCTCACCCTTGTTGCAGGCATTCTTGTATCTCTGCAAGAACCGGTCAGTGGTCTTATATCTGCCGGTTTCATAATTTCAGCCTGCATTTTCTGGGGACTGGACAATCATCTTTCAGCCATAATTGACGGAGTTTCGGCCCGGACAATAACTTTCATAAAGGGAATAATTGGCGGAATGACAAATCTGACAATAGGTCTGATTTTAATGAATGGTCAGATTCAGTTAAATTATATCCTTCCTGCAATATCAGTTGGAATTTTCTCGTATGGGATCAGTATTGTACTGTACGTTTATACGGCACAGAATATTGGGGCAACAAGGGGACAAATTCTTTTCAGCACGGCACCATTCTGGGGAATTATTGCAGCATGGATTTTCCTGGGAGAGCCATTAAGTTTGATTATTCTTGCATCCCTGATACTATTGATAGCAGGAGTTGTATTTATAAACCTGTCTTCTCACAGTCACAATCATTATCACAAAGGGGTGGTACATATTCATATGCATAGTCACGACGATGATCATCATGACCATGCTCATGCCGGAGGTAAAGAAAAAAGTCTGAAACATTCACATATTCATGAACATAAAGAGATTGATCACGCACACAAACACTATCCTGATTTACATCACAGGCATGAACATTAAATCTGCTAAAAAGTGATCTTTCATGTAAAAACATGCCAGGTTTTTTATATCTCACAGAAAATGAATATATTAGCTCTTTGCTAAATTCATTTTTCTATGGCCCATTCAATTTTAAAACCATTAACAGATGACGAATTAAAGGTCAGGGTGGGTGAATTCATGAACTCATTCATTGCCCTTAACAAGAAAAATCAGGCCTCGCTTGATGAACTGAAAGAGAGTTATCATGATGTTGACCTTATGCTATATCATATTCTGAAGGGCAGTAATGGCATTGTTGATAGCACAAGACTGTTGGATATACTATTGACCCTTGTAATAAACTACATGCTTGAAAATGATATGACGGATGGCCGTATAAGATCCATCAACGAGCCGGATAAAAGATTCATCTGCTTTCTGGGAATTCTTTTAACTAGATATATTGAAGGGCAGCAAGGACCAAAAAAGGAAGAGTGGATTAATAAAATAATCGACGCTGCCCTGCGTAAAAAATGGTATGACTAATTATTTCTCTTCGAGATGTCATAACCTTATGAAAAATATTTTTAAAAATTCAGACCCTGAAGCCTGTACACTCATATAATAATAAAAATTATATGGAAAATGTATTTGCTATCATGGAAGAAAGGCTGGCCGGAATTGAGGAGCTATTGAATACCGTACTTGCCAGACTGGATGGTCTTGAACGGCCTGATGAAGAAGTAATCGGGGACCTTGAGGATTGTGCTAGCTGGATAAAAAAATCCACATCCACAGTTTATAAATATGTCTCGAATAAGCAGATTCCTCATATCAAGAATGGTAAGAGGGTCC
>Ga0208459_1000640_pt1 | contig 37219 bp, 39 predicted proteins | sample AD_UKC087_MetaG_FD_184433 | JGI IMG/M metagenome (GOLD analysis project Ga0208459, IMG submission 184433) | Active sludge microbial communities of municipal wastewater-treating anaerobic digesters from USA - AD_UKC087_MetaG (SPAdes) (version 2) | ecosystem: Engineered > Bioreactor > Anaerobic >... | reverse complement strand
CCTCATATGCCTGTGGCAAACTCCGTATTACCAATCGCTGTTCCACGGGGTACCTCCTTCTTTATGGTCTGCTCAACCACGGTGGTACCCCCTTCTTCTTCCCTGACACAAGTTCTGTTACATCACCCCTTTCTCCAACCACATGGACTTGTTCATCTTTCGCAGTTTTGGTCATTGCGCTTGTGCCGGGAATCGATGTATTATATGGGGAAAAGACGGGGTCCGCCCTCATCCGGCTTGCGTCCCGCACATGCATATAGGGAGGAACAATGATTTATTTGAAGATCATGGAAGTCCTGAAGGGCGATGCCGAACTGCTGTCCAGAAGGGTTGTCAATGACCTGCTGAACAGGGGAGAGACGGAATACCACAGGAAGTATTCGGAGGATCTCATCTATGAACGGGTCTATGACGTGTACAGCACGCTGGGCTACTGGCTGGACCGGGCCCGCCCCAAGGAGGAGATCTACAAGCACTTCAGTGATCTGGGCAAGAAGCGTTTCGATGACGGTATCCCGCTCCACGAGGTCATCATGTTCCTCATGCTCATCAAGCGGCACCTCTGGCTCTATCTCCTGGAGAAGCACTTTTTCGAGTCATCCTACGAGCTCCTCCAGAGCCTCGAGGTCAACAACCGGGTCGTGCTCTTCTTCGACCGGGCCATACTGGCGGCGAGCATGGGATACGAGGAAGAGCTGATGAAGTACGTGAAGTCCAGCAAGGAACAGAGTCTCATCAGCAAGTTTTTCGGAAAAAAGTAGAAGATCCTTCCAGCCGGGATGAACCCGGGTCCCCGTTGCGTGCCTTGTACGGGGGCAGGTCAGGATCTCTCAGACACGAAATAAGAAAAGGATTATCTTCCTTTGCCGGGCAGAGGCATTATTATAGACCGGGAAGGGAAGTACGATCCCATCCATGAGGGAGGCCGTATGATATCGGAAAAGATCGTCGAGATGATCAAGGAAAATGCCGACACCCTGACGAACAGACTCTGCAAGGATCTCTTGAACAGAGAAGAGACCAAGGGCTACCGCAAGCTCGACAAGGATATCGTCTACGAACGCGTCTATGACGTGTACAGCCGACTCGACAAATGGCTGACCGGGGACAAGAAGAAGGGGGAGCTCAAGAAACACTACCGACAGCTCGGCGTGACCCGTTACCATGAGGGCATTCCCCTGAGCGATGTTGTCATGGCCCTCATGCTCATCAAGAGGCACCTGTGGCTCTATGTTCAGGAGACGCACTTCTTTGACTCGTCGTTCCAGCTGATGCAGGCCCTCGAGTTCAACAACCGGGTCGTGCTCTTCTTCGACCGGGCCATCTACTTCACCTGCCTGGGCTACCAGGAGGAGGAACTGAAGTGCCTCGGCAAACAGAAGGAAGGCTTCATGTCGAGGGTGTTCAAGTAGGAGCAGGCGCTATTCGAGATCGAAGGCGACCCTGATCTTGAAGACCTTACGGGCGGGCAGGTCCATGATGTCGATGTCCATGGCCTGCCCGATGTCATGCATGATCTCCTCGATGCGGTCCCTGTCAGGGGCGATGATGGTGAACCAGCAGTTGGGGTGACCTTCCCGGACGTAGTTGTGGGTGATCTCGCCATGCCTCATGGCCAAGGCCGAGAATTCCTCGAGACGTTCTTCCGGTATGTCCGCAGCGCAGAGGGTGGAGGTCCACCCGAGCCTCCTCGGGTCGATGATCGCACCGATGCGCCTGATGAATCCGTTTCCCTTCAAGCTGCGGATCCGTGCGATCAGTTCATCTTCCGGCAGGTGAAGGTCTTCGGCTACATCGCGGAAAGGTTCGGCGCACAAGGGGATGGACTTGTTGATACGGTTCAGGATGGCACGGTCGACGCGGTCCATAGGTCATTCCGGGGGATACCAGCAGATGGGGTCCACCTCAAGCGCATCGCCCAGGACCTCGTAAGCCCGCGCCCGGCACCCGCCGCAGACATCGGTGTACCTGCACGTGCCGCACTTTCCCTTGAGCCTTTCCACGTCGCGGAGCTCCTGCAGGACCGGTGATCCTTTCCAGATCTCCTCGAGCGGTGTGGTCCTGATATTCCCGCAGTCGATCTGGAGGAACCCGCATGGCTGGACCGTCCCAGTGGAGGAGACAAAGCCGAACCCGGTCCCTGCGAGGCAGCCTCGGGTCGGGCTTGACCCCTCGGTTTCCATGAGCATGCGGTAATATTGAGGCGCACAGGTTGCCTTGCATTCGATGGCGGCCGAGCAGGACACGGCATGGAAGTCCTCGAGCATCCCGCGGTACTGGGCAACCCTTGCGGGCTGGACGTTCTCACCCCTTCCCGTGGGTACGAGAAAGAACACGTGCCAGGCCGCGACCCCGAGTTCCTTGAGGAAATCGGGAAAGAGCCTCATCTGGGCGATGTTCACGGCAGCCACCGTGGTATTCACCTGGACCGGGACGCCGGCGGCAAGCAGCGTCCCGATGCCGCGGACCGCCATGGCAAAGGCCCCGGGCATGCCGCGGAAGGTATCGTGAATGTCCGCGTTCACGCCGTCGAGGCTCACGGACACCCTGGCGATACCGGCTTCCTTGAGTTTCGCGGAGACGTCGGGGGTGACGAGCGAACCGTTGGTGGCCAGGGTTATGCGCAGGCCCAGTTCCGTGCCGTGGGACGCGAGAGCGAACACGTCCGGCCTGACCAGCGCCTCGCCCCCCGAAAGGATGACGAGGCGGGTGCCACCGGCCGCCAGGTCCTCGAGCAGGGACAAGCCTTCTTCGGTGGTGAGTTCCCCCGGACCCGGGTCACGGGTGGCCGATGCCCTGCAGTGCACGCAGTTGAGGTTGCACGCCCTGGTGAGCTCCCAGGCGAGGATGTGCGGCAGTCTCATGCGAGGATCTCGGCCAGCCTCGGGGCGAAGTAGGTGATGATCATGTCAGCCCCGGCGCGCCTGATGGCAGTGACCGATTCCAGGACGCAGGCGTCCTCGTTCATCCAACCACGCTCGGCAGCGGCCTTGATCATGGCGTATTCGCCGGAGACCTGGTAGGCTGCCAGCGGTACGTCGAACTCGTCGGCGCAGACACGGATGACATCCAGGTAGGGCAGGGCGGGCTTCACCATGATCATGTCCGCGCCCTCCTCGATGTCGTAGGCGGCCTCACGGAGCGCCTCGCGGACGTTGGCCGGGTCCATCTGGTAGCCCTTCCTGTCCCCGAAGGAGGGGGCAGACCCCGCGGCCTCCCGGAACGGCCCGTAGAAGGAGGAGCAGTATTTCACCGCATAGCTCAGGATCGGCACGTGCTCGAACCCGTTCTCGTCGAGCTCCTCCCGGATGACACCGACACGTCCGTCCATCATGTCCGAGGGGGCGATGATGTCTGCGCCGGCCCTGGCATGGGAGAGTGCCACGGTCGCGAGCACCTCCAGGGTATCGTCGTTGCTGACCTCTCCCTTGTCGTCGAGGATGCCGCAGTGGCCGTGGTCCGTGTACTCGCAGAGGCACACGTCGGTCATGACCAGGAGCTCCGGGGCGGCATCCTTGATGCGGCGCACGGCCTGCTGCACCACGCCGTCCTTGTGGTGGGCCGAGGTGCCGGTGGGATCCTTCATACGGGGGATGCCGAACAGGAGGACAGCCGGTATCCTTTGCGAGGAGATCTTCCTGGCAAGCGCGGGCAGCTGGTCGGGGGAGTGCCGGAACTGACCGGGCATGGCCTCTATGGGCTCCTTGAGGGACGAGCTTTCCTTGACGAAGATGGGGTAGACCAGGTCATCCACGCGGAGGTGCGTCTCCCTGACCATCCTCCTGATCGTCTCATTGCGTCTCAGCCTGCGGGGTCTGTGCTCCGGGAACATGGTTTCCTCCGATCTGGTCAGTGGCTGGGGATGTTATATATCCTTCCCCTGGCGCGTGCAAGCTAAGGAATGTTCACGAGCACCGGCACGATGCCGGCCGCGTGCAGCCACCTGAGCTCGAGGAAGAAGAGGTAGATGAGCGGAAACCACATGACGCTGAAGAGGGCGCGTCTGAAGCATCGTGCATTGACCGGGTATTCGATCGGCTCCACGTAGGCGGAGAACCTTGGAATGAAAGAGGGAACCCGGGCCTTGTAACTCCTGAAGCGTTCTCCGTGGAACCGCTCAAGGCGATCCTCTTCAGCGTGGATGACCATGGGGTAGTAGACGGCAAAGGCCAGGACCATGGCCGCCACCACGAGGATGCTCTTCGTGAGGATGCCGATGCCGAGGGCCCCAAGAAGGCTGAAGAAATACAGGGGGTTTCGCATGGCCGAATAGGGGCCCTCGGTGATGAGATCTTTCGTCTTGTGGCCGCTGATGAAGGTCAGGGCCCAGAGCCTGCCGAAGGTTGCAGTCAGGACGAGGAAGAAGGCCAGGATGTCGATGGCCGCGGAGACGGCGGGACCCGGTCTCCATACAGGTGCCGAGATCACGATGGTCAGGACGATGATCCCCAGCAGGACCCGCGTGAGCAGGATGCGGTACCTCTTGGTAAGGGACAGCAGCTTTTCCATAGCGTAGCGATAGCTTCTAGGATAGGGAAGGCCGAAAGTCAAAGAATTTTTCATGGGTGAGGGACGGATAGGTACAGTGACCTTCAAACCGGCCTGCCCGGAACAGCCGGCTTCCTCTGCCATCTCGTCCGGGATGGATCTTTTCCCCCTTGACGGAGACATGGGAAAAGGCATTATTTGTAGGCAGGAAATGCAATGTTAGACTCGTTATTTTCATGAAAAGGGGGATTCTATGAACTTCAGACGGATCGTACTCTCTGTATGGCTGTTCAGTACGGTGTTCGTATCTGCCGCCTTCGCACAGATAGACAACCTGACCAACATGAGCGCCGAGTGGATACGCCTGTCCAACCGAAACGCCGCCACCGACGCCACCGACATCGTCATCTTCAACCCGGCAGGCACGACGAGCCTGTCCGAGGGCTTCCACATCGGGATCGGCAACCAGTTTCTGTTCCGCATGCCCGAGCACTCCTTCACCGACCCGTTGGGAACCGGTCCCGTGAGCTATGAGCAGGACAGCCCCGATCTGTTCGTACCCAATGTATGCACAGCATATACTTCAGACAAGTGGTCCCTTTTCGCAGGAGTCCATATACCGGGGGGCGGGGCGACCCTCGACTATCCTGACGGCTCGTACACCACCCGCCTCATCGGGGCGGGCCTCATCGGTCCAGGTGGACCGTACGAAGGTGTGTACACGGCCATCACCAATGAAAGCCTCGAGGCCGAGTCTCTCTACCTGGCCGCCACGTTCGGCGGCGCATACAAGGTGACCGACAAGGTCTCCGTTGCAGTGGGAATCCGCTACATCGACGCACGCAACACGATCGACGGCAAGCTCACCATGTCGGGAGGCGTGGCCGGGGAGGCAACACCCGATGTCCCCCTCAGGGTCGATGTGGACCAGGATGCCAACGGCTGGGGTGGGATCCTCGGAGTTCAGGTGGCTCCGACGGACAAGCTGAACCTGACCATGCGCTATGAAACGACGGTGAAGCTCGACTTCGAGGATGACGTGAATACCGATGACATCGGGCTATACCTGGACGGCGAGAAGAACCGGAGGGACTTCCCGGCCATGATAGGCCTGGGTGCCTCCTACCAGCTCGACCCCAAGCTCAGATGCGAGGTCGACTTCAACTGGTTCTTCCAGAAGAGCGCGGACTGGGGCGAGAACGACGACGGCAGCGACAATTCGAACGATGCGGGGGACGTCTGGAGCATCGGGGCCGCCGCTGCATACCAGGCGACGACCGAACTGGAGGTCAGCGCAGGGTTCCTGTACACCAAGCATGACTGGGCAGACCTTGACGCCTACTACAACAACAACTTGGGGGCCGTCGAGGTCCTCTACTCCACCAACGTGAACCTCTCCACCGGGTTCGCATACAAGATCACGCCCGACGTGAAGCTGAACTGTGGTGTATCGTACACCTTCTGGGACGACGAGGACATAAACACTCCCATCGGGGTGGTTTCCACCGAGAACGACACGTTCCTGATCGGTCTCGGGGTCGATGTCGCAATCCCGGCTCATTGACGGATCCCCAGCGCAATCTCCCCGCGAGAGGACCGGGTGGCTCCCGCCCGGTCTCCCGAAACGCTGTTCGGGGGTCCGGTACCGGGCCATGATTACAGAGAACCCGCGCTGTTTCCGATAGTTCATGCAGGAGGACAACCATGGCCCTGAAGGTAGTGATCATGGCAGGAGGAAAGGGAGAGCGGCTGTGGCCCGTATCTTCCGCCCAGACACCCAAGCAGCTCATCCCCTTCGAAGGCGGCAAGAGTCTTCTCAGGGCGGCATTCGAACGGTCCCTCACGCTGACACGGCCGGAGGACATCTACGTGGTCACCTCGTCGGACCTGGCCGGGAAGGTCAATGACGAGCTGCCCGAAATGCGGGGAGAGAACGTCCTGGCAGAGCCCGTAGGGCGCAACACCGCCCCCTGCATAGCATATGCCGCCGCAGTCATTGCACAGAAGGACCCCGGTGCGGTCATGGCCGTGTTCCCCTCGGACCATCTCATCAGAGAGCCTGAGAAGCTCAAAGAGGCCATTCTCTTCGGTGCCGCGGCGCTCGAGTCGCACCCTGACCTCCTCATTACCCTGGGTGTCGTCCCGGACCGGCCCGAGACCGGGTATGGATACATCGCACCCGAGGTGGTGCTCCTGAGCCAGGGAGGACTCACCCTGAAGAGGGTCAAGGCGTTCCACGAGAAACCCGCCCGTATCCTCGCCGAGCAGTACCTCAAGAACGGCTACCTGTGGAACGCGGGCATGTTCCTCTGGCGTGTCGATACCATCCTGGACATGTTCTCCCGCCACATGGCCGACCTCAACGAGGAACTCGTCAGGCTCAGGTCATCCCTGGGGGGCGACGCGGTCTGCGTGGAGCGGTTCTACCAGGCTTCACCATCGATATCCATAGACTATGGCATCATGGAAAAGGCCGAGCGCGTGGCCGTCATCCCGGTGGACTTCGGCTGGAGCGACGTGGGCTGCTGGGACGCCATGGGCAACCTCTTTGCGACGGATGCCGGCGGCAACACGGTGCGCGGATCGGCGGAACTCATCAATGCCGAGAGCAACGTGATCTGGTCCATGGAAAAACGCATCGTGCTCATCGGCGTCAGCGACCTGGTCGTTGTGGAGGGACCCGACTCAATCCTGGTATGCCCCCGTGCACTCTCCCAGCAGGTGAGCGCCGTGGCGAAGAAACTCGGCAAGGGGCAGTGAGGCGCCTTTCGTGATCGAGCAGTCTTCAGCCCGCCCGATTACGTCGCCCCGCTTCTTCTCCGCGGGATGACGTAATCGCTCAGGTCACACGAGAAGCACCCCATACCCGCGTTCCCCTGCATCCCCAAGTTCAGTTTTCCCCTGAAAAAACCGATGAGAACAGGGATCAGCTCCAACAATGGTGTGGAAAACGCTCGGTGTTTCAGGTAAGGGTTTGAAAGAGATGAAGATCGAAGTGCTTGGCTGCAGCGGATCGGTGATGCGGGGATACGACACCACGAGCATCCTGGTCAACGCGAAGGTCCTTATCGATGCCGGGTCCGTCATGTCCGTGCTTCCGGCAGACGACCTGGACAGGATAAGGATCGTCCTCATCACCCACCCGCACATAGACCATATCAAGGAACTCCCGTTCCTGGTGGACGCCCTCTTCACCCGGAAGGTCCGTGGCATCAAGATAATGGGCAGCCCGGCCACCATCGAGGCCCTGCAGCATCACGTCTTCAACGGCCTCATATGGCCGGACATCGCGGAACTCGATGCGGACAGAACAGTCCTGAGCATCGAGCCGGTGCCGGACGGCTGGTTCGACCTCGATGGTATCCGTGTCATGGCCTTTCCCGTGAACCATACCGGCGGTGCATACGGGTATGTGATAAGCGAGAACGGCGACTATGTCATGTTCACCGGTGACACCGGATACCATCAGGGCCTCTTCGATCTCATCGGAACCCTGGGCCCGAAGCTGAAGGCATGCTTCATCGAGGCATCCTTCCCGAACAGGATGGGCGAGCTCGCCGCCACTACGCAACACCTGACACCAGCGCTGATCGTCAAAGGCCTCAACGGCGTCCTTTCCTCCTCCACCCGGGTGATCGCGTACCACATGAAGCCCTCGTATTTCGACGAGGTGATAGCGGAGCTTCCCGAAGGGTTCGAGCATGTAAGAGGAGGGGAGGTACTCATTCTTTGACCGAAATTCTGGATATCGCAAAAAAGGACGGGCGATGGACCGAGTGTCCCTCGTGCTCGGAGACCATCATCACGGTGAAGCTGCGCGAGAACCTCTGGGTGTGTCCGCACTGCGAGTACCATTTCCGGATCGGCGCGAAGGAACGCATCGCCATCACGTGTGACGAAGGGTCCTTTGTGGAGATGGATTCGCCGGTGATGCACAGCGATGACCAGGGCGTTCCAGGGGATGATGCGATCAGGGGGGGGAGGGCCCTCATCATGAGCCGGCAGTGCATGGTGGGCGTGATGGACTTCACCCACAAGGGGGGCTCCATGGGTGTCGCCGTGGGACAGGCCGTCATGGACATGATGATCGGGGCGCATCGGAAGGGACTGCCCCTCATCGTGTTCTGCGCCTCCGGGGGCGTGCGTGTCCAGGAAGGCATCTGGGGGCTCCTCCAGATGCTCCGGACGGTCCATGCAAGGAACCAGACCGAGGACGTCCCCATGATCACGGTGTTCACGGATCCCACCACGGGCGGCGTGAGCGCGAGCTTTGCCGGGCTCGCCGACGTCATGATAGCGGAACCCGGGGCAAGGATAGGGTTTGCCGGCCCGCGCGTGATTGAGGCAACCATGAGCTGCACCCTGCCGCCGGACTTCCAGGATGCCTCCAGGCTCATGACGAACGGGCTCATCGACATGATCGTGCATCGCCACCGGATGCGCGAGACCCTGGCCTTCTTCCTGAAATGGTTCTCTCTGGCATAGACCAGCACCGGTGGGTTCTCGGCCTCGAGCGCATGGACAGGGCGCTTTCGGTCCTGGGGCATCCGGAGCGGTCGTATCCCCATGTTCTGGTCGCCGGCACCAACGGGAAGGGTTCGACGTGCGTCTACCTCGAACGTATCCTCCTGAACTCGGGCATGTTCACGGGGACCACCCTGTCGCCCCATGTCTCCCGCTTTGCCGAGCGCTTCAGGATAGGGGGCGTAGAAGCCGATCCACACGAACTCGAGACGATCCGCGGCGAAATCGAACCGATGCTCGTCTCCATAGGGCTGACCTATTTCGAGTGGTGCGTCGTGCTGGCCGCCGTGCTCTTCCAGCGGCACGGCGCGGATGCCGGCATCTTCGAGGTCGGCCTCGGCGGCAGATACGATGCATCCAATGCCCTGGACCCCACGATCAGCGTCATAACCGAGATATCCCTCGACCATACCGACTTCCTCGGCGCGAGCATCGCCGACATAGCCGGCGAAAAGGCCAGGATCGCACGGCCCGGCAGGCCGCTCCTGACCACCGCCACAGGGGAGGCCCTCGAGGTGATCCGCGACCACGCGAGACGCATCGGGGCACTCTTCGAGGCAGTGAGCGAACCCTGCACCGCACCGGGAGTCATGGAGGCAAATGCGCAGGCCTACAATGCGGCGCTGGCGGTCCGGGCCGCCCGCATGATGGGTGCGGACCCTGACGAGGCGCGGATCGGGCATGCCCTCAGGACCGCGTTTCTGCCCGGCAGGATAGAGAAAGTTGGCAGGCGCGTCATCATGGATGTGGCACACAACTCCTCTTCTGTGCTAGTCCTTGTTGAGCACCTCCGGGCCAAAGGTTTCGAAGGAGCCGGCGTCGTCGGCATCCTGGCAGACAAGGACTACCGGGGCATGGTGGCGAGCCTCGGCCGGGTGTGCTCGCACCTGTTCATCGCGTCCGTCGGGTCCCCGAGATCGTGGGGCATGCGCGAGATGCAGAGCGTTCAGGATCTTGGCGACATGACCATATGCGAGAGCATCACCGATGCCTTCGGCAGGGCGCTGCAGGCCGACGGTGCCGTGGTGGTCACCGGGTCGTTCCATACTGTCGCGGAGGTGAGGGAATTACTCATATGCAGAGGCTGGCCTGCCTGACGGCCTGCATGATCGTCCTTGTTCACGGATCGGTCTCCGGCGCCATGCTCAATCTGGAGGCCGACATGCTGCAACGGGAAGGGTCCCGTATCGAGGCCTCCGGCAATGTGGTGGTAACCGGAGAAGACCTTACCCTCAGGGCGGACTACATCGTCTATGATTCCGATACGGACGACATATGGGCTGCAGGGGAGTGCAGCCTCACCGATGCCAGGGGTGAGGTGAGGGCGGCATCGCTGTCCTACAATGCTAGGCGCGGCGACCTGCACATCCAGGACGGCTCGTTCACGGCGTATGAAGGTTCCATGAAACTGTCGGGAGAATCCATATCGCGATACGGCCAGGAGTACATCCGGGCGAGGTCGGTCGAGTACACGCCATGCCTCGGCACACCCCCTGACTGGTCCCTCAAGGTCGAAGAACTCGACATCCCCGTGGGGGGATACGGTCAGGGCCGCGACGTGCGCTTCATGGTCAGGCGCTGCCCCCTTCTCAGGATCCCCTGGCTGCTCTTCCCGGCCAAGCTCTACCGTCACTCTGGCCTGCTCTTTCCTGAGATGAGCCATGGCTCGGACTACGGGTACCGCGTCGGACTGCCGGTCTATGTGGCTGTCTCCAGATCGGTGGATGCCACGATCACCCCCACGTGGCTCACGGACAGGGGCCTGCTCGCCAAGGGAGAGTTCCGCTACTGCATCGATCATGACCGCAGCGGGCTCGTCTACGTGGAGGCTCTCCATGACAGGCAGGGGGGTGACGTGGGCAACGGCGGTGTAGAGGAGACCACACCCGAACGGCGGTGGTTCTTCAATGCCCGTCAGATGGGAGAAAACCTGAACTGGGACATAAACATGGCAAGCACGCCCGATTATTTCCGGGACATCGGCGTCTTCTTGAACGAAAACCCCCTGCAGGCCGATCGATCATTCCGGGACCTCAGCCTCCTCGACGACTCGCGGGTCGAGAGCCTAGTCTCGCGCATCCAGTGGGTCGACTCGCGCTGGGGGCTTTCCTATGCCCTGTCCGGCCGGTTCACCCAGGACCTGACAACGGACGACAACGGCCAGACTATCCAGCAGCTGCCGAGGTTCACCGTGCGCCTGAGGCAGCGGCCCATACCACTGACCCCGCTGAAGGCATCGGCGGAGATCGGTACGGTGCGCGTGGCCACGCAGGACAGCATCGATGCCTTCAAGAACAGGGCGTTTGTCGAACTCTCGCTGCCGTGGTCCTTCTCACCGTACTTCACCTTCAGACCGTACGTGAAGGAGTACTACCGGGACACCCGCTTTTCCGAAACGGGCGGGCAATACGCAGAATCAAGCTACGCGGAGCACTGGCTGGCAAGGGGTGCGACGCTCTCGACGACCCTTTACAGCTCACGCTTTTCAGGAACCCTCGAGCACCAGATAGTGCCGGAGGTATCGTTGGCGTACCGGTCTCGGTACGGAGGAAACGATGCCCACGCCGATGCGCAGGACATCTTCCCCGAGATCCTTCCCGGCGATGAATGGGACAAGGTCTTCGACACGGAGCTGAACCTCGGCAACTACATCAGGGATGCCTCGGGCATGTCCCTGGCCGACCTGACCATCGGGAGCGCGTACAGCCACAGGGAGGACGAATGGAGGGAGATCGTCTTGGAGATGAATCTCCGCCCGGCGCCCTGCTTTGCAGCCTCTCACCGGAACGTCCTTGACAGGGAGCACACCGGCCCGTACACCACTGTGGAGCACACATCGAAGATGTCCCTTTCGGACGGGAGAGGCGACATGATTTCGCTGGGATATGAATACAACAGGCTGGACACCAAGCTCCTCACGGCAGGCCTGCTCCTCGAACTGGGGAAGGGGTTCAGCGCCGGATACGAGGCCCGCTACGACCATCTCGAGCACGACTTCACCGTGCAGATCCAGGAGATAGGGTATACCTCACAGTGCTGGGCCGTCGAAATCAGGAGAAAGGCCGAGGCCTCGGACGAGGATACGACATCCAAGACAACCTGGTCGGTCAATGTGAGGCTGCTCGGCATGGGCGACATCTTCCAGCCGGGAACTGCTTCCAGCGGAGATCGGAACGATGATACCAACCCCTGATGAAACGCGCCGCCTCTTCGAACTCTACCGCATGCCCGGGCACATCCTGGCGCACTCGATCATGGTGAGCCGGGTGGCCATGGCGATCGGATCCTCCCTGTGGGATTCAGGCCACGACATCGACCTGTCCCTGGTGGAGGCATCGGCGCTCCTGCACGACATCTGCAAGATGGAATGCATAGGCACGGGCAACGATCACGCTTTCCTGGGCTGTGAACTGCTGTGCCGCCACGGGTACTCCCGGGTGGGCGATGTGGTGGGGCAGCATGTGCGCCTGAGGTCCTTCATTCTGGACGAGGCCATGGTGGTGAACTACGCGGACAAGAGAGTCATGCACACCAGGGTCGTTTCCCTGGACGCGAGATTCGCCGACCTCATCGAGCGATATGGCACCGACGAAGTCAGGAGGGAACGGATACGGACGCACCTCAAGGACAGCCAGAGGGTCGAGGAACTGATCGCGCGGTCATGCGGCGCGGACCTTCGGGAGCTCGAACGGTTAAACCTCGTACCGGTTGATGAGGCGCTCTATGGTGGATGAGGCATCCTGGGAGAGGACGGACCTCTTGATGAGCAGGATCAGGGCGAAGATCTTGAAGGGATAGAGGATCACGAGCATACCCTGGTCGATGAAGGTCACCTTCTTCGGCCGGGACGGGCAGATATCGCCCAGTGCTTCGGGCAGGTTCAGGTAGAACCTGGCCACATAGGGGATATTGATCTCCCTCGTTATGTTACCGCTCTGGAAGAGAATCTCCTGGTCTGACCTCACCACGGCTATCCCTGCGCACTCGTTCAGCGAAGAGAGGTTCTTCACGAGCATGCGGGTCGATTCGTCCACCGGGGCGATCTCGTCGTCCTCGATCTCCCCTCGTTCCAGGGCCAGGCTCATCTCGTCGGCACGGCGCATGCCCTCGATGAGGAGATATTCCCAGTTGGTCGAGATGGTGTTCTTCGGGGCCTTCATGCCGCCTACGAACTTGAAGATGCCCGTGGACCAGGACAGGACAGTGAAGAGCGCCTCTTCGCCTTCAATGGCGCCCACCTCCGCATGGGTCATCTGCCCGTCTTCGAAATAGATGCACCCCTTGCGGTTGTCCTTCTGCACGAACAGGGCCGTGGTCATCTGGCTCAGGCAGTTCATCTGGATGAGGTCCGCCAGCTGGAGTCCCGACACGCTCCCGGCAAAGCCGCGGGCAGCGTCTTCCTTGAGTGCCTTGAGGATGAGCCCCCTGAGCTGTTCGATCTCGAAGGGCTTTTCGATGTAGAACAGCGAGCCCCGCGCTTTGGCCTTTTCCTTGATGTCGGGCGAGCCGTAGGCGGTCATCATGATGACCTTGGTGGCGGGCTTGGTCTCCTTTATGCGCAGCAGGACATCGAGGCCGCTCATGCCCGGCATCCGGATATCGAGGACCACGACGTCGAAGGTCTGCTGGTCGAGGATCGAAAGGGCGGTCTCGCCATCGTTCACGGTGGTGACCTCATAGGTCTCCCGGTCGTGGGACAGCGATTTTGCCAGGGACCAGGTCAAGGTCTCTTCGTCGTCGCAGATCAGTACCTGTTTGGGCATGCTATTTCCTCGTGATCATTGCGAGTGCCAGTTCGAGGGATGCCTTCAGACGGAGATACGATTCCGAGAATACGGCCATCTCCCTGCCGCTGGCCTCATGCAGGTCGTAGTCGAAGTTGCCGAGGCTCAGGGCCTCCAGGGCGTCGATGGACCGGCGGATCGGCGTGACCACCATGGACATCACCATGAAGGATACCAGCAGCGCCAGGAGCAGTCCGGCGGCCAGAAAGACGGCTAGGATGACGGTGATGCCCCTGGTCCGGGATTCTATCTCCCTGGTCTGTTCCTCCACCAGCCTCCGCTCCCAGGCCTTGGGCTTGAGGGCGACGATGAATCGGCCCGCGCCCGCGGGTTCGACGATCACCATGTAGGAAGGCGTGTTTGCCGTGGCCGAGGTGCCCCTCTTCATGGCGTCGGTGATGACCGATGCCTGGTCGAGCAGCAGGGGGTGGCGGTACAGCGGAATACCTCTGTGAGCCTGGTTCGTGGAGGCGGAGAGCTGGAGGTTGTCCATCTCCACAAGGAAGATCTCGGCCCAGGACTCGGGCAGCCTCAGGGTGTCGATCCTGTCGGGAGGAACCGACGAGAGTATCCACGATAGGACCTTTGCGTCTTCCTTGAACAGGGACTCGGTGAGCGTGTCGAGGTTCACGGCCCGGACAGAGCGCATCTGGGTGTAGACCATGGCGGATGACAGGACGAGCATGAGGACCGCACCGGCGAACACGAGGAGAAAGACCTTGATCTTCATGGCGGCTCAGACCTCCGCTTTCAACCAGTCGGTCATCGCATCGAGAAACTTCAGGGACATCTTTTCGTTGGGTATCTTGCTGGAGAGCGTCTCGATGAGGTATGCCTTCTGGTCCGTGCTGTCGGTCAGGAGGTCGGTATGCAGCTCTTCGGCCGTTCCTGCGATCATGAAAGGCGCGATGGGGCCCACTGCCTGGGTGAGGGCGTCCTTCAGGGAAAGGATGAACTCAGTCTCGGGCAGCCTGACGGATCTGTGCTCGATATGGGTCTCATGCTGTGCCGCATCGCGGAGCAGGCCCATTCTCAGCAGGGTGTAGATGATCTTCATGGTGTCGGAGACGCCGAGGCCTACGGTCTGGGCGATGTCTGCAATGGATTTCCTGCCGTCCACCGTTGAAAGGACCTTCCACTGGACGGACTTGATCTGGATCTCTTTCTCCCTGATGTCGGGCTCCAGGGCATAGACGGCGGCCGAAGACGGGATGAGCGAGGTTATCTTGTCCATCTGCCGCAGGTGGTTTGTCGTTTCGGAGAGGACCTCCTCGATACCCATGATGACGGTCTGCATGTCGGCCGGCTCGTCGACGAAGAACCGGTACTCGCCAGAGGTCCACACCGCTATCTCGTGGATTGCCTTGATGCCTGTCAGCGCGGCGCACTGGGCGTGGACGACCTCGCCCTCGGAAAAGTAGATGTTGCCGGTTTCCGACCCGTTGGTCAGATAGAGCCTGCCCGTCCTCTTTCCCAGGGAGAGGATCTTGATGATCTCGGGGCAGCGCGTGTTCGCAAGATCTCCGCTTATTTCCTGCTTCATAGGGTCCGTCTACTCCTTGACCATATTGGCTATGATGAGCTTGCCGGTCATTCTCAGCAGGGCCTGGTTGACCCGCAGGCTCGATATCACCATCAGCATGGTGCCCCTGGAGAGGAATGCGGTCAGCAGAATATCCTCCAAGAGGATCTCCACCGTGTTGCCGGGACGCTTCTCGTCCTGGGAGAGATCGTTATAGAGGAGCATAAGCTGCTCTTTCGCCGAGGAAAATTTATGCCTTGCCGGCAGCTTGATCTGGATGTTTTTCCCCTGTGCTATGACATATCCCTGTACGCCGGGTATCTGCAAGAGGTCTTTTATCGTGCCTTTCATACTCAATGCCCTATCGGCACCGGGATATCGTTTCTTTACCCGCTGCAGGCCGTTCAAGCCTTTGTCCGGCAGGACCGATAAGACCATTACCAAGATAACGAGAAGGCGGTCAAGGGAACATGTTCACCACGCTATTGAGAAACCTCAAGGACATGTGGAGGCGATGGTTGTGTACTCCCTTTAACGGCGTCACGCTGTCGCACATTTCCGACGCGGACCTCTCCTTCGATCCCGACGTCGAGAGGATGATCAGGGAGTGCGGGCTCCGGGAAACCTACAGCAGATGCGGCACCCTTGAAGACTACAACAAGGATTTCATCACCTTCTTCACGGCCCGCCGCAGCGATTTTTACCTGGATTACTCCCAGAAAGACGGCCATTTCAGGGTTTGACCCCTCCCACAGGGGCAGTTGGATCTTGCATCGCAAAAGCGGTGTATAGTATCGTTTCCGTGAATGAAGACCAGGATATCGACCATCATGCGGGAAGGGCTGGGTCTGTACGGGCGCCTGGAAGGGATCGTGCCCGATATCGAGAAGGCAGCGGCCCTGATGATCGGCTGTCTGCGGGCGGGAGGCAAGGTGATGTTCGCCGGTAACGGCGGATCCGCCGCTGATGCGCAGCATATGGCCGCCGAGTTCGTGAACCGTTTCAGGAAGGAACGGGCACCGCTGGCAGGACTGGCGCTCACCACGGACACGTCGGTCCTGACGTCCATCTCGAACGATTACTCCTTCGAGGAAATCTTCGCGAAACAGGTTGTCGCCCTGGGCAGGAAGGGCGACGTGTTCGTGGGCATCTCCACGAGCGGGAACTCCCCGAACATCGTGAAGGCCGTACAGGCGGCGAGAGAGGCGGGCATTTCATCCGTCGGTCTGATGGGGAAGGGGGGTGCCCTGAAGGACCTGGTGGATTGCTCCATATGCGTGCCGTCGAGCAGCACGCCGAGGGTCCAGGAAGCACACCTTCTGATCGAGCACATCCTGTGCGAGCTGGTGGAAGACGCCGCTGGCGGATCCATTTGACAAACCGGGACATCAATACTATTAAAGGCATGTCGAACTGGGGGCGTAATGGGTTCGACGGGGGCAGTTGAGGCCCGAGGAGCATGCCGAGTTCTGCTGACTCGTAAAACAGGCAGAGACACATTAAGTGCCGACGATTACAACTACGCACTGGCTGCCTAAGGGCGCCACATTCTCTTGGAGCTCGCCTGTCGGCTCCTGTGAGGATGTCAAAGCAGACAGGCAAACCTGGTGATCCTGCCCCGGGGTCAGTGGGTTATTGAGGGGCGCGGGACATATGAAGCCTGTCTGCGGGCGTTATGTGTCCGACATGAAAACACAGACTAAGCATGTAGCCGCCTTTGGTTGAAGGCCTTCGGACGGGGGTTCGATTCCCCCCGCCTCCACCATTTTTATGGTGACAACCCGTCTCTCCAGAGTGATTCTCTGGGTAGACGGGTTTTCTTTTTCCCCTTGTATTCAAAGGGTTTCGGCCGTTTTGACATCTTTCCGGAACCTCTCTCTATCCACCAGACTCTCTCCATTCTCCCCACGTTCATTCTCTGTTTGGGGCGGTATTCTCTGTTTTCTTCGGACAGGGTCCGACACGCGTCCTGTTATAGATATCCTTTCAGATTAAGCATTTAGCCAAATGACGGTATTTTTCGGTTGTGTTAAGACCTCAAATGGTCGGGGCAAACCACCCGTTTTCACAAACCAAAAGTCTCTCGCAGGTTTCGGGAAGTGATATTTATTCGGATTTCCAGCGGTCAGTATTGCTTGGGAAAGTATTCTTTGCCCGCCTGCCAGAGGTACTTATCGACCTCTTTGAGGGTGAAGCCTTCAAGCCCATAGAACATGCTGAACTGAATCAAAATTTCATGGTATGTCGGATAGTGCTTCAGGTCGTCCTTCTTGAACTTATAGAATTTATCCACCCGCTTGAAGTGCATGAGCATCTTTTCCACAAAGCTGTCATAGATCGGATAGTCCTCCGGGAAATGGTGGCTGCAATATTTGGTGGCAAACGAATAAAAATTGATGGTCTTCTGGCCGTTAACCTTAACCACAGCAATGTCGTTTACGAGAGTCAGATCCCGGTTGCCGAGGCGTTGGTCGATGTCCAGATCGACTATGTGTTGGGCAACAGTAAACGGTGAAAAAATGTTGGTGCTGTAAAAGTCGTTCAGCGAACAGACCTTGATCAGGACATCATCCATATCGATATTTCGGGGGTATGTCTCAGCGAACAGTTTTCTGAGGCTGCTCTCCTGCAGTACATAATTGTCCAATGAATCCCACCGCTTCAGATACATGGACACCTGCTCCGCCGACGGTCTGACTTTATTCATAGAGCGCCTCCTCGTTGATATAGGTTGAGTCGTCATCCCCCTCAGGCTTGATTGTGAAAAGGCATTGGCAGCATCCTTCTTCCTTCAGGTATTGAATCGGGTCATCTGTCAGCCGAAAAAACTCACGCAGCTTTTTTGACAAATCTTGCTTCCGCTTGGGCATGTGATGAAACGGTGTGTCCTTGGGACTTGTGCTATCAATAGTGCCTCGATTCTCTGCAAAATCCTTCAAAAGCGTCCAGTGAACAGTCGGGTTCCCGTTTCTGGAATTTGCTAACCCCATCTGGGTGTAATTATATCGGCCGTGTGATTTTGTGGTGCGGATGGAAACGGTATGGCCGTCAGTAAACTTGATGGTGATACCGCTCCAATTGACACCGGCAGGCGTGTCGAAATGGACCATGCCTCCCGAATCTGGTTCAGGTACATCAGCCTGAAAGGTTGCAAATACATCGGTCGCGGGCCTGAGAGCTTTCAGGCTGCCATTGGATTGAATGGAAAATTCCTCGCTCAGCACGACACATATTGAACCGCTCCGGCCCAACAGATCTTCGGCCCGTGGTGTCAGTTGTTTGCGGGTTGGAATGATCAGCGCATAAGGGTCCTGCCCAAGCAGGCTGATATTCCTGACGCTTTCGAGAAGTTCGTCCGGGTCATTCTTGAAGGTCAGGTAAACCGGAAAATTGAAACCGGCGGTCGGTGTATAATCACCGAGACGGAAAACACCGGGAATGCCATCCAGCGAATTTTCATTCCGTGTGATTCCAAGCCCGGCACAGATGCTTTTGTGGAATGAGGACCGGTTCAATGTATAGACCAGCACATCCCGCTTGTTCAGGCTGTAAGGATTCTCTTCCTGCTCAGGGCACACTGCAGCAATATCATTGGTGGCATGCTCGACAACTTTTCGTGGGCAGCCCAGTCCACAGTCGGTTCTGCAATTGACTGCAGACGCACGCTGATTGGTCAGCTGCAGGAACTTCGTTTCAAATCCACTGAAGGACTCCCAACCGCCAAACGCATCCTGCCACTCACACCACGGAGCATTCTGTTTCGGGTGCTCTTCTAAGAATTGCCAGAGCCGGGTTTCACTCACCATTATCCTCCGAGCCGGAAATGACAAATCCACGGCGAATCAGCCATTTTTCCAGAACTTCAGCATCATCATCCCGTTTGAACTGAGCCCGGTTGCCGGAGCTGAGTGTGACGGTTCGTGGTGTTTTGGAGTCGGCAAACTTGATCTGGAAGCTGGCTTTGCTCAATCGGCCGCCATTGGGGATGCTGCGATCCCGCTCTTCCAGCGATGCAAAGATGTCCTCGGCTTTGCGGATTTCGATCTCTTTATGTGTTCCGCCACGGAAGATCTGGAACTCCTTGAGGCGCACCCAATCGATCCCTTCAATATCCTCACAAAGAATGGACGCTGAACCAGACTCCCTCAACGGCTCCAGAGTGAATTTGCTTTTGCCATCAAAAAACTCGCTGTCACCGAAAAGATGAAGGCCAAACTTGGTGCGGTACAGCTCCTTTTCGCCTTTGGAGCGTGCGTTCATCCGGATCTCACCATTCTCCGGGTTGTAAACAATCACGTCATATTTTTCCGGCCGATAGAACAGGCTTTTGGATTCACCGTCCTTAATAATCGACTCCCGGGTGAAAGGCTCACCATGACGGACAAGAAACCAGACAAAATCATCTTTCACATAGCTGAATACCTTTGAAGCCCGACCCCGACGCTTCTTGGCAAACCATTCATCCAGATCCGCTTCGAGGGCGGCGATGGTTTCTTCGCTCGGTTCTTCAAAGTCCGGAATGGTTTCCCGGGTGCATTTGAAATATTCAAAGGATCGTGGGCGAAACAGGAACTGCTCGGCATGGAGACGCTCGATGATATTGCGGTCCTGAACCCAGACCTGCAGAGCCAGGTCACCGTAAGCGGCATCTTCGGAAATACTGACATCGATCTCGGTGTCGGCAATGGCCTCCTGTATCAGGTCGAAACCCTCAGGAGTCGACATCTCGTTAATGTAATAGAGGGCTTCCGACATCTCAGGTGGTGTGCTGGTGTTCGGGTTCAGCAGCACGTTACTCATGACTGTATAGTCCAGTCCGTTTTCTGTAGCTGCCGATGGCAACTCTATCCCTCGCCCGGATAGATATTCGGTGTAGGGCTCAAAAAATGTGATCAGATGGCTCCGGTCGATCTTCCGGAGCATTTCCGGCTTCGAAAAGCGGCGAAGGTTTAAAGTTGCCATTAATATCTCCTGTTTTTTTAGCTTATAGCTGTCCTTACATAGTGTTCTCTCAAATTCGTTTACGGCCCACCACTTTGCCGAGAATCCTCAATTCATCTTCAGGTTTGACCCTGATCGGTTTCAGCCTCGGATTCTCCGGGACCAGCTCGATGAGCTCATTATCAATTTTCAGCCTTTTGACCGTGGCTTCATCGTCAAGCAAAGCAATAACGATATCACCGTCCTCGGCAATTGGCTGACGCCTCACAATGATCAGGTCGCCGTCATTTATTCCGGCATCGATCATACTGTCGCCCTGTGTGTACAAGGCAAAGCACTTACCTGATCCGACAACGGATGCTTCCACCAGAACCTCGCCCATAATGTTTTCCTGAGCGAAAATCGGATGACCGGCTGCAACCGTGCCGACAATCGGAACCGCCACAAGGGCGACCGCGTTTGTCTGAGGATGCTTGGTTACGGTCAGACCGCGAGCCTTACCTTCCTCTCTTTTCAAATAACCTTTGCGAACCAGCTGGTTGATCCGGTCATGCACGCTGGCGTGACTGATTTCAAATGTTTCGCTCATTTCTTTAACCGTCGGCGGATACCCTTTGGCTGAAACGTACCGGCATATTTCATCAAGTGTTTCCTGCTGCAACGGCGTAATGTCGTCTTCTCTGTTTCTGCCCATAGCGTACTCCTTCCTTATAAAAAGACAGAGAGCCCCAGTTTGGGCCGAATAACATGCAAATATACGACCTTACGTCCATAAGGTCAAGAAATCTTATAAATAAAATTTCCGACGGATTGAAGTCCCTCTCGGTAAGTAACCTCCGATAGTTCCGAAGATTCGCTTCGGACATGAGTTAGAAACCAGACAATTGGCCGGATGCCAGGCAGAGGCGGTTGTGGGTGCTGAAAAACGCGCATCCCAACCGCCTTTTGTTTTTGGCACCCGCAGCTTCCCTCATCGGCACCGGCCCAACGGAGGCCCTTATGCTTGATGTGGAATTAGCACCCGAAAACCCTTACTCAAACCAATTGACTGAAGCCCAATTGCCGCATGCTGAAGGTATTAACCCGGAGCAGCGACTGGATGCCATAGCGGCCATTCTGGCCATTGCCGCCCTCAGGAGTCGGTATCGTAAGGCCAATAATGCCAATAACTTAAAGAATGTTGCAGATTCTTCCGGAACCTTCGGAGAAGGACTTGATTCTTCTGCCAGAAAGAGCGTCATTCATGACAACCGAGTCCTGTAATCGAATATAAGGAGTTGAAAATGAATGACTTGAAAAACAAAAAAATGGAGCCGACCAAGACCTCGGTGTTGAGGCAACTGGCAACGCTCCAGAACATGAGCCTTGATCAGCTCAGAGAGAAGTGGCTGGACCTTTATGGAACCGAGCCACCCCAGTACAAGAAGCAGTTTCTGGTTAAACGACTGGCGCACCGGATTCAGGAGCTCTTTTACGGCGGCCTGTCCGAGCAGGCCAAATCCCACCTGAAGAAAGTTGCCGAGACCGATCCGGTGGCAACGGTCATCCGCAAGATTCCGGAAGAACGAAAATCACAGGAGGCCATCCTGCCGGGCACCCGATTTGTCCGGATCTGGAACGACCAGCGCTATGAGGTGATCGCCCGGGAAAGCGGCTTTGAATACGACGGCCGCATCTTCAGGTCTCTGAGCGCCATAGCGAGGGAAATCACAGGCACCCGATGGAACGGCAAGATCTTTTTCGGCCTGAAGAACAGTCACAGAAAAAAGGAAGGTGGTCCGAATGCTTAACAATAACAACACTCAAAACGGCCAGCGCAAAACGCTTCGCTGTGCCATCTATACCCGCAAAAGCCACGAGGAAGGTCTGGATCAGGAGTTCAATTCACTCGATGCCCAGAGGGAGGCCGGTGAAGCTTACATCGAAAGTCAGAAGCTGCAGGGATGGAAGGCCATCCCTTACCGATATGATGACGGCGGCTTTTCCGGTGGAACTATGGAACGTCCGGCACTGCAGAGACTGCTGGCGGATATCGATGCCGGTAAGATCGATGTCATCGTCGTTTACAAGATCGACCGATTGTCCCGCTCCCTCCTGGACTTCATGAAGATGATTGAGCTCTTCAATGAAAAGGAAGTGAGCTTTGTATCCGTCACCCAGCACTTCAGCACCACCGACTCGACGGGTCGCATGTTTCTGGGAATCCTGATCACCTTTGCCCAGTACGAACGAGAGGTCATCGGCGAGCGTATCCGGGACAAGGTGGCCGCCGCAAAACGCCGGGGTAAATACTGCGGAGGGCCTGCGGTGCTCGGTTATGACGTGGACCGGGAAAACAAAAAGCTGCTGATAAACCAGAGCGAGGCACCGCTGATAAAACTCATATTCCGGCGATACACACAGGTGGGATCAGCCAAGAAGGTGGCGCAGGAACTCAACGAGCAAGGATACAAAACCAAATCATGGACCACCAAAAAGGGCAAGGAGCGGATCGGTACCGAATGGAACACGGCTCAGGTCTACCGCCTTCTCAATAACAGGCTCTATATCGGAGAGATCGCCTACAAAGGTAAAAACTATCCGGCGGAGCATGATGCCCTGATTGATCAAAATACTTGGGACAAGGTTCAAGCGCTCCTCTCGGAAAATAATCGCACTAAGATGAGCAAGGCCCGGGTAAAGATGGTCTCGCCCCTGAGCGGAGTGATCCGGTGTGGCCACTGCGACAGTGCCATGGGCATCACCTATACCAACAAAGGCGACCGGCGCTACTCCTATTATATATGTGAAAAGGATACCAAACGCGCTGTCAGCCGGTGCCCCTTGAAGCGGGTTCCTGCCGGAGACATCGAGTCGGTGGTGCTTGGTCAGCTGGGAGCGGTATTCAGGACACCGACCTTGGTAGCCAAGACCTACTTTGCCGCCAGAGAAATCGAGGCCGAGGAACGTGAACGGCTGCAGAGCCAGAAAAAGGAACTCGAACAATCACTGCAGAGCGTCAGGCAGGAAGCCCTGAAGCTGATGTCGCCCGACAATGATGATCCCGACCGGAATAACCGACTGCCCTTGGTCAACCAGCAGGCCGTCGATTTGACCAAGCAGCTCACCAACGTATCAGCACGGTTGAGGGTTATCGATACGGAGCAGATTTCCGAAGGTGATGTATCCGAAGCCTTCCAGAGTGTGGAAACCTTCTGGGAGGATCTGTTCCCCCTCGAGCGCAACCGGCTGATCCAGCTTCTGGTGGAAACCATCGAGATCCGGGAGACAGGAATCGACATGGAACTGAAAACCAACGGCCTCACAAACCTTGTCACCGAGCTGGCCGGTCTGGCCTGTGAAGTCAGGGAAAGGAGTAACAGCTGATGAAAAAGATCAAACCAACCATAAAACTTTCAGACAGCGGGAATCTGCACATACATATCCCCATGTTCATCCGAAGAATGCGCGGCCGAAAAATGGTGTTTACGCCGGATACACTGGACGGTGAAAACGAAGGTATGCCGGAAACGGTGCAGACGGCCATTGTCCAGTCACTGGCCAGAGCCTTTTCATGGGCGGACATCCTCGAGAGCGGTGAGATAAAGTCCATCAGTGAGCTGGCAAGGGATCTCGATGTGGACTCATCCTATGTGGCCAGAACCCTGAAACTGACCACACTCGCCCCGGACATTATCGAAGCCATCATTAACGGTGAAGAGCCCAGCGGATTATCTCTCTCAAAGCTGGTGAAAACATTCCCGCTCGACTGGAGCGAGCAGCGAACGTTCTTTGGATTCAGCTGATCGCGATCCTAAACCACCATCCCTAACAGCCGACCTTTGTGTCGGCTTTTTTTATGCCCTGACGAGAGAGTTCAACGAAATTTCACTGAGGGCAGGCAAAAAAAGTTAAAAAATATTTCCCCGCATCACTTCATCAAATCCCCCTCAAATTCAAAGCATTAGCCAATCCCAGCGCATCTGCATCGGGTGAAATTTCAGTGGCCCAACGAAATTTCGCCAAAGAAGGGTGACAGGTCTGGTGAACAGAAAAGCGTTCACGACCTCACCCGGAGAAAGCATGCCGGACCTGTCTTCCGGGAGGTCCTTAACAAAGGAGGTTCGGCATGAACCAGATCAAGAAGACAGAACTAAACGAGCCGCAGCAAAAGCTCATCGAGCTGATGCAGCAAATCAACTTCGGGCGCATTTCCAACATACCGGTTGTGGGCGGAAATCCCGAACTCACCGCAGACACCATCATCGAGCGTGAAATCAAACTGGGCGGCCAGAACGGCAATCGTCCGGAGCTGGCCAAGGATGACTTCACCCTGAAGCAGGAGGTGCTCGCTCTTATCGAACACCTGACCGGCATGGGTGATGGAATCATCCGTCATCTTGAAATCAAGCATGGGCTGCCATTCCTGATCCGCATCGAGGAACGGGCAGCATAACAAACTGAAAATTTAGACACTTCGACAACAAGCTGGACGCAAGGCGGAGGCTGTTGTGGGTGTCGCCGAGCCAAACCTGACCGTGTGTTTATCAGCACGGCAGGTGGCAGAAAAGGCGAACCTGCGACACTCCGCTTGTTGGATCAGCTCCTTCCTCTGTTTCCGGCCCGTGCCGACACCCACGCGGTGCTCCTCCTCGCTCCGAGGAGGACCAAATGTTTTATCGAAATTCCTATGACGGTATCGATGGCTATGCCGCAGACCTTATTCGGCACAAAGCAAGACAACTGGTGGGAAAAGCCGGACTGACAGAAGACGATCGGCAGGATCTCGAGCAGGAACTGATGATCGATCTGCTGGGCAGAATGAAGCACTTCAACCCAGCCAAAGGCAAAAAGACAACCTTCATGACCCGCATTGTTGAGCGGCGGATTTCAACCATTCTGGAAGCCCGCTTCGCGCAATGCCGGGACTGGCGCAAATGCACAGCCTCTCTCAACGATCCCATTCCGGGCGGAGATAACGATTCCGCTGAGCGTATCGAGCAGGTCTGCAGTGATGGGCAGATGGGACATCACGGCCGGGACACCAACGAGCAATGGCAGAACGACATCCGCTTCGATCTGGAACGAGTCATTGCTGCCCTGCCGGAAGACCTGCAGGACCTCTGCGAAAAACTGCAGTCGAGCAACATGGCTGAAATCGCAAGGGAGATGGGCGTTCCGCGCAGCACCCTCTACGGGAAACTGACCAAGCTGCGGGACGCATTCCGGGATGGTGGATTGGAAGAATACCTCTGATCGACCGACGCATCGCCCGGGGTTCCGGTAAGTAAGCATCGTGCCGCATGAAGCGGACGACCGGGGCCTCGGTAAACAGAAAACCTGAAAAACAACAGGAGATTAACAATGGAAACTTACAAGTATCGCTTTGATCAGTCGGTCCCGGCTCAGGACTTGGAAGATACCTTCATGCTGGCATTGCTGGCTGTGGAAAGCATGTACGGACACTCCAGAGTGAGGATGGAATCCCGCTTCAATCTGGATAAGCAGAACCGCACCTGCTTCATCGATGCAGCGACCAAGGTCGGCGGTGATCTGGCGAGCATCTTTACCGGCTTCGCCACCAAGGAATACGGCGAGCGTGCGGTAATGATCGACCGTGAACCCGCCGGTGGTGGATGCGCCTGCAATGCAAAGTCACCTTCAGGAATGGAGGTGGCGGTATGAGCGAATTGATGACCACCACGTATTCCATGTGGCGGCTCTTCCGCAACTGCCGCAAGGCTTGTGAATACCGCTACCTGAGGGACCTTGTTCCTCTGGAGCGGTATCACAACCTGGCTTTCGGATCAGTCATTCACGACTGCCTTGAAATCTGGCATGGCCAGCTGGAACTCGAAAAGGTTCTCGAACACATCGATCAGGTCTATGCCAATCGGGCACAGGATGACCATCAGCTCGCGGACTGGCATCTGGCCACCGCCATGATGAGCTCATACTCGGAGCAGTATCCCGTCGAGGACTTTGACGTGGTCGCTCTGGAGAAGACCTTCGAAGGCCCCATCATCAACCCGGATACCAACGCCGCATCCAGAAGTTTTGTGCTGGCTGGCAAGGTGGACGGTCTGGTCAAACAGGACGGTCAATACTTCCTGCTTGAGCACAAGACCGCCTCACAAATCGATGCCGGTTATCTGGAACGGCTTTGGACTGATTTTCAGATCATCATTTATGCGTGGTATCTGGAGCAGACCCTCGGCATCCGTATCTCCGGCATCATCTACAACGTGCCGGTCAAGGCCAAGCTACGCCAGAGCAAAGGTGAAACGGAAGCTGAATTTGAATCCCGTCGAGCCGAACTGATCGCAAAATCCAAAACCGGCAAGAGCAGTGCCAAACGCAAGATGCCCGAGCAGGATGATGCCTTTCAGCAGCGCCTCAAAGACAAATACCTCGAACCCGGCATGTTTCACCGGGAGGTGCTCTACATCTCCCGCGATCAATTCGACGAGCTGCGCAGTGAGCTTTGGGAACTATCCAAAGCCATGCTGGATGCCCGCCGCCGCAACACCTTCTACCGCAATACGGCCTTCTGTTTTCAGTATGGACGCGCCTGTCCCTACTTCCCGCTGTGCCGGAGCGGTGAGAACCCCAACGTCATTGAAAACCATTACCAACGGGTGCTCCCGCACGAAGAGCTGCGGGATGGAGCAAGTGAAGACGCTGCCCCTGTTTTTTAACCCAAACCATACAAGGAGATAAATCATGCTTCCGAAAAGCAAAACCAAACCGAAAGTAAGCCTGAATGACCTGACCGCACTGGTTTACGGTCCAAGCAAAATTGGCAAGAGCACTTGGTGCTCCCACGCGGAAAACGCCCTGTTTCTCGCCACGGAACCGGGCCTGAATGCCCTCGAAGTGTTCGAAGCGCCCATTACCTGCTGGGACGACCTTCTGCAGGCGTGTGCCGAGATTGCCGAAGGCAAACACGACTTCAAGACCATCGTTATCGATACGGTGGATAACGCCTACCGCATGTGTGCGGATTATGTCTGCAAGAAGTTCAAGATCGAGCACGAGTCCGACCTCGGCTACGGCAAAGGCTATGCCCTCATCAATAATGAGTTTCAGCGTGTTCTCAACAAGTTGGCATTTCTGCCATACGGCCTGATCCTCATTTCCCATTCCCATGAGCGTGACATCGAAACGCGCACCGGGAAGCACACACGCATCGTGCCGACCCTGCCGGACAAGGCCCGCAAGCTGGTCACCGGTCTGGTGGACCTGATCCTGTTCTGTGATCTGGACATGAAAACCGGTGACGACGGCAAGCCCATGTATCAGCGGGTGATGCGCACCAAGCCAAGCCCCAATTACGACGCTGGAGATCGAACCGGCCGACTTCCGGAGATGATCCCTCTGGATTTCCCGACCTTCCTGAAAGCTTTCAATCAAACGGCTTCCGGTTCAGCGGTGAGTGCCGCCCGGACAAAGTCGGAGCCAGCCACAACGGCTAAACCTCAAAATAAGGAGTAATGACAATGAGTTGGAATAACGATGACACCATGGACCTCGCGCAGTTCGACGATGATTTCGTTTCTGCGGATGTTGAAGAAAAGGACTTTGAATCTGTTCCCGACGGGAAATATCAGGTCAAGGTCGATCGTGTGGAACTGACCCGTTCGGAAACTTCCGGCAATCCCATGCTCAAGTGGGCGCTAAAGATTCTGGGTCCCACCCATAAAGGCCGTCTGCTGTGGCGTAACAACGTCATTGCCAGCAAGGACAATGTGAAATGGCTCAAGCAGGATCTCTATACCTGCGGCCTGCAGATGGACAAGCTCTCTGACCTCCCGGGCAAACTGGAAACCCTTCTGGATGTCGGTCTCGAGGTGACCAAGCGCACGAAAAACGAATTCGAGAACATCTACTTCAACCGCCGGATTGTGCTTTCGGATGAAGACGCCGCAGCACCATCGGCCGGTCACGATGTAGACGACATGATTCCGTTTTGAGGATGGGCATGGTTACCGTTGTCGTTGATACCCGGGAACAGGAGCCTTACGGATTTGATTCGGAGTCAGTCGCATCAGTCCGTAAGGCGCTCCCGGCGGGAGATTACTCCATCGAGGGATTCGAGACCCGGGTGGCGGTGGAAAGAAAGTCTATGGCGGATTTTGTTTCCACTGTCATCCGAGGCCGAAAGCGTTTTCACAAGGAGCTGGAAAAGCTCCGGGATTATGATGCGGCCTGTGTCGTCGTTGAGGCCAATTACCGGGATATTCTCGGGGCCTGCTACCAGAGCGACGCTCATCCAAACGCCCTCATAGGAACCATTGCCTCCATCATCATCGACTTCGGTGTGCCCGTTTATTTCTGTTCAGACCGTCAGGCAGCCTGCCGGTTTGTTGAAGAGTTTTTAATGCGCTTTCACCGGAGGTTCGCTCAATGCCAAGAAAAACAAACTCCCCGGCAAAACTCCGGGGAAGAATAGAGAGAGTTTATTATGCCGGGCCAAAGTTTTCCGCAGGCCGTTTGCTCACCGCCACCGGAGAGGAAATCCAGTTTGCCGGAAATCTGTTTGCCCGTGAAAATCAGCCCGTGGTCCTTTTGGGGACGTGGGCCACCCATCCGAAATATGGTCGCCAGTTCAAGGTCGATGCCATGGAGCACGATCTTGATCTGAACCCGGAAGGATTGATTCACTATCTGGCCAATCACCCTGACATCAAAGGGATTGGTCCTGCCAAAGCCCGCCTTATTGTCGAAGAGTTCGGAGATTCATTCGAGGAGACTTTGATTGAATCTCCGGAGCTCATCGCATCAAAAGCCAGAATTTCCCTCGATGCCGCCAATCGTCTGAAGGATGAATGGTGCAAAAACAGAAGCGTCAATGCCGTGCTGGCATGGCTTTCCGCCTTTGGTTTGACCCACCATCAGGTGACCACGCTGGTCGATAAGCTGGGTGGCAACTGTCTGGAGATCCTGAAAGCCGATCCTTACATCCTCATCCGGGAATTGCGGGGATTCGGCTTCAAGAAAGTCGACAAGATTGCCCGCAAGCTGGGCACGCCCAAAGATCACACGCCAAGAATCCGCGCCGGTATTCAATACTGCATGCACGAGGCTCTGGATCAGGGAAACTGCTGGGTCGAATACGAGGACCTTGTTGATCAGGCCAACCTGCTTTTGGTGATGGACAATCTGGATAGCCGTATTCGTATCGAAGCCTCGCTGGACAATCTGATCAGCGAAAGAATGCTCTCCTGTGAATCTCATGCAGGACGCTTTCTGGTGGCGCTTTCCGATATCCTGAAAATGGAACAGGACATCGCCGCCATTTTTACCAAGGCGGCTGAGTCAAATCCTCATTTCACATCAACCCGCAATCTGCAGAAGCTGATTCTGCGTCAGGCGGAAACGCTCAATGAAAAGCAGCTCGAAGCGGTTCACTCTGCTTTGCAGCACTCCATCAGTCTGATATCCGGTGGAGCCGGATCGGGTAAGAGCTACACCGTATCGGTCATCAACGCGGTATGTGAAGAGTGCGATCTGGAGGTGGTTCTTTCCGCTCCGACAGGTAAAGCAGCCAAAAGGCTCGAGGAAGTGAGTGGCCGAACCGGAACCACAATCCATCGCCTGCTTGGCTATGACGGCAAGTCCTTTTCAAAGGACAGCAACAATCCCATCGATGCCGACGTTCTGATCATCGATGAGTTTTCCATGGTGGATGTTCCTCTGGCTTGGCACCTTTTCAATGCGGTGGACTTTGCCAGAACGGCCATTGTCATTGTGGGAGACCATAACCAGCTGCCGCCGGTCGGGCCGGGAAATATCCTTCGGGATCTGATTCACTCCAATGCCATCCCCACAGTCATTCTGGATAAGGTGGTCAGGCAGGCCGGTGTGTTGAAGGAAAACAGTACCGCCATCCTCAAGGGTGAAGTCAGGAAAACCAGTGATGCCAGTACACAGGGCTGCAGGGATTGGTATCTGGCGGACCAGTTTACTGACCCGGGTGCCGCCCGAAACTTCCTACTGGACCTCTTTGAAAAACGACTTGATGCCCTTGGGTTTGATCTGATCAAAGATGTGCAGGTGTTGACTCCAACGCACAAGGGGCCGCTGGGAACCAAGTCACTCAATGAAGATTTGCAGCGGCTTATCCAAAAGCGTCTCTGGAATGTGAGCGTTCCGGAAACACAACCCGGCCGCCGGTCGCCATTTTTGAAACACGACAAGGTCATTCAGACCCGCAACAACTATGACCTGAACGTGATGAACGGTGCTATCGGACATGTGATCGATGTGCTGCCCAACGGCACGCTGCTGATTGATTTTGAGGGTGTGGCAGTTGAGATTGAAAAAGGTTCACCGAACCTTCAGGACATCCAGCTGGCCTATGCGCTGACGATTCACAAAACACAGGGATCGGAATTTCCTTGCGCTGTTGTGGTGGTCCACAAGGCGCATTCCTTCATGCATCATCGTAACCTGCTGTACACCGGTGTCACCCGTGCCCGCAAGACTGCGATTGTGCTGGGTGACCGTTGGGGCATCCGTAATTGCGCCAAGAAATGTCAGGTGGATGACCGCAAGACCTTTCTTTCCATTCTCTTGAACAATGTGAATTGCCCTGAAGAACAGTCAGCTTGTGCGGGGGCATTATGAGCATGGGCGGTTCAGATAATGTCAGAGAATACTACCGCCTGATAACCGAGCTCGATATCGGAGATGTGGCAAGGGATCTTCTGGCCGGGAGAATCACACAGGAATCCCGGCAGCGGCTTCAGTGCGATTGTCCGCACCACCAGAGTCAGTCCCGTCGCTCCCTTCATGTGATGCTCGACAAACAGGGCTGGTATTGCTTCGGCTGCGGTGTGGGCGGAGATGTCCTCCAGCTCGTCGAGTTTGTTCAATCGGGAACGGTTACGGCCGGTCAATCCGGTCCCATGCCCGACAGCCATCGGCAGGCCCGTGACTTCCTCGCTGGTAAAGCCGGGATGCCGCCACTGTCGCGTTATGGCCTCACGCAGGAACGATTGGAGCAGACGGAAAACGATCGATCGTTTGAGATCCGGGTCAAAGATGCCCTGACCGAACTGGCCCGCTACTATCACCAGCGGCTCAAGGAAAATCAGGAGGCGCTGACCTGGCTGAAGGAAAAGTACGCCATCAGTGATGAGACCATCGACGACCTGCTGATCGGTTTTGCCGACAATGAATCCGGTGTCATTGCAGCTCTGCGCTCCGGCGAACATGGCTTCAGCAAACGGGAGCTTTCCGCCACAGGTGCCTTTCGCCCGACCAGTCAGGATGGATTGAATCCGTTTTTTGAGAAACGCATCATTTTCCCATACTGGAGCCGTGGTCGTGTCGTGTTTATGATCGGCCGCAAAACACCGTGGACTCCGGACGTAAACTGGGAACAGGGAAAGTACAAGAAGCTGCCGGTTCACGATGAACATCAGCGTCCTTATGTCGCCCGCTTCATCAACAATGCGGTGCTGTTCAATGAAGACTGCCTGCTGGGCAAGCCCGATCACATCATCATTACCGAAGGTGTGACCGATTGTATTGCTCTGATGCAGCAGGGATTTCCCGCGCTCTCTCCTGTAACGGTAAGAATCAGGGCCGCAGACTGGGAACGTCTGGTTCCAAAGATGCGCGGACTCAAGACCGTCTATATCTGTCAGGACAATGAAATCTCGGAGGCCGGGCTCAAGGGAGCCTTGCAGACTGCTCGCACGCTGGCCGAACACAAGATTGATACGAAGCTGGTTACCATTCCTCTGAATGAGCCTCAGCAGCTGGCACGTCAGGAACTTTCGCGACGGTTCAACCTGACGGCGGCAGTCGGTCCCCGGGAGCTGGCCAAATTACTCGACGGCCACTCTGCCGAGGATATTCGGGAGGCTGAAACGCTGTTGGCCAACGCCAAGATCGATGTGAACGATTTCTTTGCATCCGGCAATGGTAAGGCTGAATTTGAGGGGCTGCTTTCTTCCGCCTGTACGCCGGTGGAGTTCGGCATTCAAAGTCTGCCCGAGGATGCCCCGGAGGAAGAGAGAAACCGCCAGCTCGAGCCGGTTCTGGCCGAAATTTCGGCTCATTCACCACTGGAGCAAAGCCGTCTGCTGAAGCTCGTTCAGGAACGGCTGGGTAAAGCGGTTCCCATGGCGACCCTCAAGGAACAGGTACGCTCTGTTCAGCAGAACCGACGGGACAGCGCCAAGAAGGAAAAGAAGAAAGCCAAACGCCTGAGCGGATCACCGCCCGGTTCCTGTCGCGCCCGGGTCGATGAAGTGCTGATCGATACGGAGCTGGAAAACGGTGCTCCGGATTACACCGCCGCAGCAGAAGCGGCCTATGACTGGTTTACCGCCAACGGAGCCCAGTTTTTCCACACCCAGACCGGCGAGCCGTTTATGTATTTCGACAACTCCATCTACTGGATGGATTCACCCGATCGCGGACGGAAAAGACAATATGCTGCCATGCTCTACAAGCACACCGGTATGGTTCCGACATCCAACGGCGGTCGTACCTTTTTCGAGGTACTGCCCAGTCTGGCGATGATTCGCGGTCAGGTGCGCGATCATTTCTCGTGGCTGCACTCGGACATTTCCAATTTCACGGTCTACTTCAACCTGAACAATCAGGACCATGAAATTGCCCGGATCACTCCCGACGGCATCGAGATATTAAAGAACGGTGGGAACGCCGATGGGATTATTCTCGATGGTTCCCGCAAGATGAAGCCGTTGAAATTTCTGAAGGAAGCCTCTCCTGAGGAAGCCGACAAGCTGCTGGTCGATCTTCTGATCAACAATATGACCTGCTCACAGGGAGACCGCTTTTTGATTCTGTCCTGGCTGACCTGTTTTCTGCTGATCGATTTTTCCGGAACCCGGCCCATGACCCGTTTTGAAGGATCGGCCGGTTCGGGCAAGACCACAGCCAGCAAGCTGATTTCGGCGTTGCTTTACGGTGAGCCCCAGCACAAAAAAGCCACCGATGCCGCCAACTATACAGACGGTTCCCAGAATCCGCTGATCGTCCTCGACAACATCGAGGTCAAGCAGATGACCGAGGACCTGACCACGTTCATGCTGACCAGCATCACCGGCATTGCCAAAGAGAAACGCAAGAGCGGCACCGACAGTGAAACCGTAACCGAGCGGACCAAATGTCTGCTGAATACCACCGGCATCGAGCCGTTGTGCGGAGAGTTGTCCGAGATCCAGTCCCGCAGCTTTGTCATCAATTTCGATATCGGCAATCAGGGGAATGACTGTTTCATCGAGTCGGATGTGATTGCCGCCCTTCAGCGCAACCGGGATCTGATTATTTCCGCTTTGATGAAACGCACCAGCGAGGTGCTGGCCATGATGAAAGACGGAATGCGGACACAGGCGATGAAGCTGCTGCACGAGGCCCTCGGCAACCATGACAAACGGCGCTGCAACGAATATCTCAGTTTGATGTATCTGATGCTGTTGGCCGGATCGTCTCAGGATCAGATCGAACAGGGAATGTCGACTTTGGCTCCAGCCTTCAAGCAGCAGATCCAAAGCATCAACCAGACCAGTCGTGAAACCGCACGGGATTCCAACCACACAGCAACTGCGCTCTCGACATTGTTCAAGGCATGGCGAACCGCCGTGGAGGCCGACCGGAAAGACATGTACAACGATCGCCGGGTGGACCACATTCAGGAGTTCGTTGCCCGCTATCAGGTGCAGCTCGACGAAGACGGATGCCTCAAGGAGGTGTTGTCCCGGGAGCTGTTCGTGGCGCTCAAGCGTGTGGCCAGAGATTTCGGTCTGCGCTTTGAAATGGATTCATCGAGGCAGTTTGCCCAGCGCTTTGCCAACGACCTTGAAACCATCCGCGAGGCCGGGTTCGATGTTGTCATCAGCCAGAAACGATACGGAACCAAGCTCTACACCATCCAAACAGTCGAATAGACTTCGCCCTTCATACTTTCACCCAGTCAGGCCCGTGGATTCATTTCTGCGGGCTTTTTGTTTATATTCACGGCAGATTCTGGTGAAACAGTTACACCGCTGGTAAAACGATTATAAATCGGCATCTGGCTGGAAAAATCATTACAAAGGCCGCCGGTGTAGAAAGACCTTTCTACAATGTAGAATGTCCAGAGAGCACCTTTCTACAGCGCAAGTTACTGTTATTTATGGCGTTACACGGCAGGCGTAGAAAGTGTAGAAAGATTTCAGAGGTCACTCCCCCTTACTGTTCATTGTTTCAATTCATGGGATGAAGGCATACCTGAAAAAAACGGGCTATGCGTGAGTAATATTTCTATACCTTTCTACCCTTTCTACAAAAATATCTATAACTAACTGCTATTACTACTGTTAAGAGATGTAGAAAGGGGGTGTAGAAAGGTCTCAGAGCGTAGAAACCCCTTTCTACGCTTTCTACCATCCGACACTCAGGCTCCGGCTCCGGTAAGTAACGGGAAGAAAAATAAACCCGAACTTCCGGAGGTCACCCATGAGCCTTTTACAAACCATGCTCACGCATCTCGATTCCCCTAAGTGTGAGCCTTCCGAACAAGCTCCGCAGCCAACTGAAAACGACACCAGCGCACCGGAGCCCGATCTTTTTGTATCCACCGATCTGGATACCGCACAATTCGACTGGGCCGTCACGTCCGCCAGTGACGTTGAATACAATGGCAAAATTTATCGACGTCTCGAGCCGGAGTATTTTGCATGGCTCCGTTCACGGATGCTGGCAGCCCAGTCCGCTTTCAAAGCCGGTAAGCTTTCTGAATCAACATGGGAAAGCCTGAAAAGCAGGTTCAACCCGCTTCAGGAATACGCGGTTCAGAAATTCGGCAAGGAATCTCTACAGCAGGCATCCCGCCAGCTCAACCCACAGAATTACCAAGCTCCCCGCCATATTCCGGCAAACCCCGAGAAACCTGCAGAATCTCTCAAGAACAACTGGATTTATCCGCCAAACGAAGCTTGGAATTGTATAGAGCAGGTCTGCTCCGACGCATTGGCCAAAGTTGATGCCATCAAGGAGGAAGCCATGTCCCAGAAATGGTCTGAAGCCAGGCTATACCAGAATCAGGGACGATACCGCTTCCCCTGTGGTCAGGACTACGGGCTGGTCTGCTTTGTCGGCGGTGACCGGAAGATCGGTGCCGTGACGGAAAGATATATCGAAATCATCCACAGCCCGGATACACCGCGTCCCAGCACGCTCAGGTTTCACAACCCGGATGTTTCGCAGCCGTGGTTGAAGAAAGTGGAGAGTAACCATGAGCATTAAGAAATACGCCAATGCCGAACACATCCTGCCGAGAGAGATGCTCAAGGAGGTGCAGAAGTACCATTCCGGCATTCTTTGGATTCCAGCGCCGGGCAGTTTTTACAAGGAACGCAGGCAGCTGGTTATCGCCCTGAAAAGTCAGGGAATAGAAACCGATGAAATTGCCAGCCTCGCCGGTATCACAAGTCGCCGGGTCAATCAGATCCTCGCGGACCACAGAAAAGAAACCGACGCCCGACAGGTTGAGGACTCTTCCGGTATGTAAGGCTTGAGGTGCGGGAAAATGGGCTAAATCTGCCTTCCGCCCCGAACCCCGACTTTTGGAAACGGAAATAGATAAACCGGAGATCGCTTTGGGCATCACGAAAAAAGACGAACAGAATCTGGATCGCTGGCACCGGAATGAGGGCCGGACAGACCATGATCAGGCAAAGAACAATGCGAGAGCTGAGGAAGGAAACCTTCTGGCCCTCAAGCATGGCATCTTTGCCGACCGCTGCCTGACTCCGGAAGAAAAGGTCATGTTCGACAGCATCATCGAAAAGCTGCACGAGGACTTTCAGTTCAACAAATCCAGCGACTTCCTTCAGGTCGAGCTGGTGGGCATCTATTCGGTGAAGCTGGTCCGCGCACAGATCGAAGGAAACACACAGGCGGCCGAGAGTCTCGACCGGATGATCCGCTGCCACATGAAGGATCTCAAGACCACCAAGATTGCCCGTGAAGGTGAGGAGCCGAAAGGTCCGCAGACCTCTCCTGCCGAATGGGCCTCCGCGCTTCTTGAAAAAGTGAGTGAAGCCGCCGCCCAGAAGACCGCTTCCGTGAAAAAGCCGAAAAAAAGTTCAGATAACACCAGAGCCTCGAAAAGAAAGAGCGCGAAGGATTAGGCAGTTATGGAGGCTCAAGATGACAGGAATTTCAGATAAGACGTGTTCCATGCACTTTCGGAATCGGCATTCTCCGGCTGTCGATCATCATTCCCACTCCTCGATTTCTTCCTGCAGCTCTCGATATCCGCTTGGCATGTGTGCGCATAAGCCGAGCCGCATAACCCAAGTAGATATTGGCATGTTCACGCCGGAGCTCTCTCACACAACCCAAGTAAATATGGGCATGTCGAGCCCCAGGCAGAACCGGGCAAGCCCCGCAAACAGCCATTCCTTCGCCAGTAGCCATCGCATAAGCGAAGCAGATATTGCCATGTGTGTTCCGCGCCCGGAGCGCATAAGCCAAGCAGTTATAGCCATGTGCGGCGGACAGACAGAAAAGGAGAAATTACGGTCAATCGATATTTCCCGCTCCGCCTGGGAGACCGAGAAACATCGTCATGATCATTCATCATCGGCGGGTGTGTTCTTGTGCGGGCACTGTCATTCACTGTCTTCGACACTGTCTCGGCCAACGAAAACAGGAGCAGCCGAGGCCGCTCCTATCGTCGGGTCCGGAAGGATCAGAGGCGTTCGAGGGCTTCCTCGAGTTGACCGTCCACGAGGTGGGTATAGATCTGGGTGGTGGACACGTCGCGATGCCCCAAGGCCCGCTGCACCACGAGCAGGTCATTGGTCGCGCCGTAGAGGTGGGTGGCGAAGGTGTGCCGCAGCCCGTGCGGCGTCAGTTCCTTTTCGATCCCGGCTTTCCGCAGCCAGTGGGCGAGCCGGTTGGCAATCTGCCGCTGGCAGAGTCTGCCGTCCCGGTTTGACAGGAACAGGGCTTC
>Ga0208459_1000637_pt1 | contig 37281 bp, 33 predicted proteins | sample AD_UKC087_MetaG_FD_184433 | JGI IMG/M metagenome (GOLD analysis project Ga0208459, IMG submission 184433) | Active sludge microbial communities of municipal wastewater-treating anaerobic digesters from USA - AD_UKC087_MetaG (SPAdes) (version 2) | ecosystem: Engineered > Bioreactor > Anaerobic >... | reverse complement strand
CGTCCTCCATACCAAAAGGTAGTTTTGCGAGTAGTCTGTTTAGTTAAAAATTGATCAAAAATATGAGATCTCATCGGTGCCATACCGGCGCCACCACCAATAAACATCATCTCATTCTCATTTTCACGGATAAAGAAATCCCCGTAAGGACCGGAAATAGTAACCTTATCGCCCGGTTTAAGCGTAAAAATGTAGGATGATGCAATACCGGGATTTACATTTTCAAATCTTTTCTTTTTAAAATTAAATGGGGGAGGGGAGACCCTTACATTGAGCATAATGCGGTTATTCTCAGCAGGATGGTTCGCTATGGAGTAGGCTCTGGTAACCCATTCACTACTGCTGGCAACCAAACCGAACATTCTGTTTTGTTCCCATTCAGTACGATACTCCTCACGGATCTCCATATCGCTGTAACGGATTTTCCCTTCCGGAATCTCAATCTGGATATAACTACCCGATTTAAAATCCAAAACTTCACCTTCCGGCATTTGAAGCACAAACTCTTTGATATAAGTGGCGACATTCTCATTGGAAACTACGGTACATTCCCACTTTTTAATCCCAAATATCTCTTCAGGAATTTGAATTTCCATATCATCTCTGACTTTCACCTGACAAAACAGACGGTATTTTTTCTCCACCTCTTTCCTGCTGAGATGCGTCATTTCGGTAGGTAAAATATCTCCGCCACCGGAGTGGATAATCCCTTTACAATAACCACAAGTGCCGGCACCACCACAAGCAGAAGGCACAAAGACTCCATGTTCTGACAGGGCACGGAGCAGTGAAACACCACGCTCATGCTCAAACACCCGATCTTCATTCACCTTGATGGTAACAGTTCCTTCCGGAACCAGCTTTTTACGTGTCAATAATAAAACAGCAACCAATGCCCAGATAATCAATAGAAAAATCACTACTGAAATGATGAGAATCGGAACAATGATATGCAAAGTGATCATAGGCTGTTTTTAGGCTAAAAATTTCAAATTAATTCAGTTCTCTTTAAAATCCACAAATTTAAATAAAATAATGCAAATAATCCCTTTTATTTGTAAAAAAGTGGAAAAGATTTTTTAACATGTTCTTTATTAGTGATTTCGACCTGAGTAAATAGTGAAAATAGTTCAAATGCCATGATTAAACGGTGATCCTGATGCGCATCAAGATGCAGAAAAGAGGGTAAATTATGCTCTCTTTTCTCAATGGTTAGGGTATCTATGCTGTTGCTTCCGCTCTCTGTAGTTGTAGTAACCCGGGTAAATTGTTGCAACAATTCAACAAGATGGGTCGCCCTTTTGGACTCTTTATGATCCAGATTTTTGATACGCGTGAGCGTCAGTTGAAAAGGGTAGAGTAGTGCCAATATTGCTAAAACAGGAGCTAAGTCGAGATTGTTTTCCAGATTGATCTCCTGAGGTGGAATCTCCGCAGAATTTGCAAAGAATAATTCAACTCTGTCATTAAAAACCTGAGTTTGTACACCCCATTTTTCAAAAAGCGGTACAATCTGTGCATCATGCTGAATGGAAGGGTATTGCAAGCCATGTAATACCACCTTCTCGCCGGGTTGCAACATCGCGTAGGCGTAGCCATAAACCGCTCCGCTCCAGTCTCCCTCTATTTGCGATGGCACTCCCTCCAGGAAATAACTGCCCCACACTTGTTGCGTTAATTCGTAATAACTTTGAGAACTAAAATGTTTGGGAATAGGTTGAATGTTAATTCCCCCGACTTTTTGAGAAATCATAAAAAGGGCAGAAATAAACTGACTGCTGGAGCTGCAATCGACAGCAACAGAAAAGGCATTGGGTAAAATTTTACTCCTAATAAGCCATCCATTGGGAGTCTCTGAAAGTTCTGCTCCCATTTCTCTTAAAGCGTTGACTAAAGGAAAGATAGGACGATCTATTAATCTTTTAGTTCCGGTCAATAACCAAGTTCCGGGAGTGATTGCCAAAACCGCCATCAGGAAGCGATAGCCGGCGCCACAATCCTGCACATCAATAGCAACCGGCTCACCTTCATTCCCTTCATGTGCCTTGATGTTGCGGAGTGCCCGATCCACAATTTTGACATCCTCCGCATCCTCTTCCAGCACCTCTAAAATGCGTCCCTCATACAAAAAGGAGAGGATCTGATAACGAATAACCAAACTTTTGGATCTAGGAAGATATAACTGCTTCATAACTTACTGATTCTTGAATAGTGAAACGGCACAACAACCGTAAACTGCGGCTGTTTCGGTGCGTAATATTTTGTTACCCAGTTGAATAGGTTGAAACTGATGTGCTCTCGCCATTTCCACTTCCTGAGCTGTAAAATCTCCTTCCGGACCAATCAACAACACCATATCGGAATGGTTTCCGGACAATAATTTTGCAATGTGAGGAGTAACAGAACGATCTTCACACCAGGCAATCATGCGGAGCATATCAGGATTGGGAGAGGGTAGGGCGTTAAAGAATTGTTTTAATGGAATTGCTTCAATAACAGGTAGATAGGTTCCTGACGATTGTTTCAATGCGGCAATACTCAAACGTTGTAGTCGCGGCAGGTCAACATGTTTACGCTCAGAGCGTTCCGTGATAATCAGTGAAATTTTCTCAATTCCAATTTCGACACATTTCTCCACCATCCACTCAATCCGATTGCTGTTTTTAGTCGGTGCGACCCCAATATGCAAACTGAAATCCCGTTTCCCGACCTCATACTGCCGGTTCAACAGTTGTAATGTGGATTCCTGCTTCTGAATCGATACAATTTCCGCCTCAGCGACGCCTCCTTTCCCATCGGTAACCTGCACCCGGTCACCCACCTGCTTTCTTAAGACCTTAATCAGATGCTTATGCTCCTCATCACCGAGCTTAAACATCTCAACATTCAGATTATCAATATAATAGTGTCCCATTTTTTATTCCTCCTTTTCGCTTAATTCCAGCCAACGCATCATTTTTTCATCCAATTCTTCCTCCAATTCACCATACCGCGTGCTCCATTCTGTAAGCTCCAACCCGGTAGCGTCCCCCGAATTCATCCGCTCCAACAGCTCCTCTTTTTCCTTTTCCAGTAGTTCAATTTCAACTTCCAGCGCTTCAAATTCCCTATTTTCTTTATATGTTCTTTTTTGATTTTTAATTATTGGGGGGACGTCAACACTGGTCTCCTCTTGCCGGTTCTCGCTCTCTCTTCGCTGCTTCTCCGCTCTTTTTCTCGCTTTCTCTTGTTTCTCCCTCTCCAGACGATATTCGGTGTAATTGCCGTAGTAATCCTTGATCTTTCCTTCTCCCTCAAAAACAAAGATATGATCCACCAACTTGTTCATAAACCAACGGTCGTGAGATACCACTAACACCACGCCCTGAAAGTGATCCAAAAACTCTTCCAACAGATTCAATGTGTCGATATCAAAATCGTTAGTGGGCTCATCCAGTAGCAAAAAGTTGGGGTTTTTAATCAGTGTGATGAGCAGGTGCAACTTTCTCTTTTCTCCTCCGCTCAGGTCTTCAAAATAGGTGTATTGTTGTTCGTAACTGAACCCGAAATAGCTCAAAAACTGCGATGCACCCACATAGTTTCCACTTTGAAGGCGAACCACTTCGGCATGCTCCTTCACAATGTCAATCATGCGCTTGTTACCCTCAACTTTGAGATTATCTTGTGAGAAATAACCAAACTGAACGGTCAATCCCGGAGTGATTTTCCCGGCATCAGGTTTAAGCTCTTCCATAATCAGTTTGAGCAAAGTACTTTTCCCGGATCCATTCTTCCCGACAATGCCACACTTTTCTCCCTTTTTGAAGGTGTAAGAGAAATCTCTGATCAGTTCTTTGTCGGGATAGGAGAAGTGTAAATTGTTAATTTCCAATATTTTATTTCCCAGCCGTTCGCTTTGAATAAAGAACCCTTCCTGCTGTTTCTCCACCTTTTGGTGAGCCTCCTCTTTGAGCACTTCAAACGACTTGATCCTGGCTTTCGCTTTGGTAGTTCTGGCTTGAGGTGAAGTTTTGACCCACGCCAACTCATTACGGTACAGCTGTCTGATCCGCTCTAATGTAACCGCTTCATTGGCTAATCTTTCCGCTTTTTTCTCCAAATAATAGTCATATTTTCCCTTGTACTGGTAGAGTTTGCTTCGATCCAGCTCAATGATATAGTTGCACACCTGATCTAAGAAGTAACGGTCGTGCGTAACCATCAACAGCGTGATATTGTTGTTGGAGAGGTACTCTTCCAACCATTCGATCATGTCGATATCCAGGTGGTTGGTCGGCTCATCTAGGATCAGGAGGTCACTGTCGTGGATCAATGTTTTAGCCAGTGCTACCTTCTTTTTTTGTCCTCCGGACAACTCATTGATATCCTGAAAGATATTGTCAATTCCGAACTTGGAAAGCACCTCTTTAACGCGACTTTCAATATCCCAGGCATGGAGACGTTCTACTTCTAGCAAACTCTTCTCCATTCGTTCGGAAAGCTCTTTGGGAACAGGCAGTTGTTGATCCTGTTGTTTCTTAATTAACGCCAGACACACCTCATACTCCTTTACCGCCACAATACTTGGATTTTGAGAATCCAAAATGAGGTCCAGTACCGATTGTTCCGCTTCAAGAGTATTCAATTGTGGTAAGTATGCTATAGTGATATCCTTACGGGTAGTAACCAGTCCGCTATCCGGAGTCTCAATCCCTGCGATAATGTTGAGCAGTGTACTTTTCCCCACACCATTTTTGGCTATCAGTGCTATTTTTTGCCCCTTTTCAATCCCAAAACTAATCTGATCAAAGAGTATTTTCTCCCCGTAAGATTTAGTAACATTTTCAACAGTCAGGTAATTCATCGTTCAGATTCATCAAACCGCAAAAATATAAAAAAATGCGGAAGGCGGAAGGCGGAAGGCGGAATGAAATCCAATTACGAATTACGAATTACGAATTACGATTCTTAAATTTAGAATTTAGAATTTAGAATTTAGATTTATTTGATTGATTATTAGATATTTGCATTTTTACCTCAAACCATTTCGACTTTCGACTTTCACCTTTCGACTTTTTTAGGTTCGTAATTCGTAATTCGTAATTCGTAATTGCTCTGCATATTCCAAAAGGTCTAAAATTCCAGAGTGGGGTAATAAAATGACAAAAATGGAAAACATTATTCTGCCCCCCATTTTTTTTATTTCAAAAAGAAAAACAAAAATATAAAATCAGAAATTGCCGTAAAGACGCAATGCATTGCGTCTCTACAGCCACGTTCAATTTTAATTTATAACCCGAAATCCGAAATCAATTTATCCTTCTACCTTCTACCTTCTACCTTTAGAAGGGGAAAGCCAACTCCATTCCAACTTCTAATTTGGGTAATTCTGTTTTGCCCATTTTGTCATTAAACAGATCCGAAAAACGATACTGTCCGTATAGGGCAATGAAATTGTATCCGAATCGGGCGCGGACTCCCCATTGCAAAGGATTAAATCCTTGAATGTTACCCCGTGTTTCAGTTCTGATAATCTTAGGATCTAATTTCTCTTTCATGAAATGTTTATTGGCAAACACCCAGGATCCGTAAATACCGGTGTCAAAATAGACGCCCAATCCTTCATCAGGTACTAACCTGAAACGTTGATAGAACTCCAGATTCAACAGCGATGTTCGAAGGTACTCAGTGTGGAACGACTGACTGCCCTCAAAGTTTTTGACATGGAACTTGTTGTATCCAATTTCTGCACTGAACCCGAGATTGTACCATTTGCAAACATTCCCTTTAAAGCGTACACCAAACATGAATGATTGCGATTTGCCATACCTCATTTGATAATCCGATCCATGAAAAGGAGGAGTTATAAATCCCCACGATATGTATGGATAGAGGTAATATTTGGACAATACCCCAAAAGCAGAAAGTTTTTCGTTTTTCTGAGGAATATATTTCACAGAATAGTTATATGTATCGGATTTATTAGTTTCATCTTTGGGTATAATATCTGTCCCGTAACGTAACTCTTTAACTTCTTTTTGATAATAAACGCGCAAGATATCACCATTCTCAATTTTGGATTTATCGAGAGGATAAACCATTGAAGATAAATCGGAGAATTCAACATCCCAATATTGTCTCAGTTGTCCGTCCGGTTTTTGAACATGAAGCAATAGGGTAGTATTGTTCTTGCCGTTTTCATCAGGAGTTATGGTAACAAATATGGAGCTTTCACTTTGTGTAAAAGTAATCCGGGATGACTCCATCGTTTGAGCTGTTTGGTTGATAAAGTAGCTGGCTTGTGGAACTCCGTAGCCATATTGATAATCAAAATAGGGATAAAGATCTGCCGATTTTTCAATTTCGGCTTTCAATTCCATAGCTGTAAGTTGCGGACGAGTTTGCCATGCACAAGCCACAAAACCGGCTACCAACGGACTGGAAAACGAAGTTCCGGGTGCGTTAGTATAGCCGCCTCGGGGTTTAGCCACATCAGCAGTACCGAAAGCCACTACATTGGGTTTGAGTCTTCCGTCTGCAGTAGGACCAAAAGAGCTAAAATAGATGCGTTTATCTGTTGCAGGGTTAAGACCGCCAACGGATAAAATACTGTCGGCATCAGCAGGAGTAATCAATGTGCGCCATGCTTTGTCATCCCCTTCATTACCCATAGCGTTGCAGACTAACATTCCTTTTGCTGCCGCCATATTGGCTGCTTTGCTAACCAACGACTGCTTTCCATCCATATCTTCTACGTAGTAGCGTGATTTTCCGTATCCCAGCGAACTATTGATGACATTGGCTCCATTTTTATCCGCCCATTCGACAGCTTGCATCCACCAAACTTCTTCCTTGGCAGGTTCCGTGTTGATTTCCGTACGAGCCAATAAAAACTCTGCTCCGGTGGCTAATCCCATCTTTTTCCCATTTTGGATGCCGGCAATACAACTCAAAACCATCGTTCCATGCGAGTTCCAACCGTAAACATCCTCTTTTTTTAATGGGAAATTCCAGGTTTTAATAATCCGATTATTCTCACGCAAATGAGTAAAAGCTTCGTGTTTATCCACTCCGGGAAATCCGCCATCGAAAACAGCAATCCGTATTCCTTTTCCATCGATCTGATTTTGAACAAACAGATCTCCTTCAAAACGTTCAAGTTGCGGTAAAATTCCAACTTTTTCACCGGTATCATGACTCATTTCAAACGAATCTGAGAAATGATCCTTGTAGGTTGCCAATTTCCCTTCCGTTTCGATTCGTTCAACATCTTTTACAAAAGGTAATTCTTGAACCAAGGGTAAATTCTCATCCGTAATGGCAACGGCAACGGCGTTAAACCAGCGTGTTTCTCCAACAAACTCTTCCGATAAATTGATCACCTGTTCTTTGTAATTATTATTCAAAGGAAAATCTGTCATATCGAAAAGAGAAATATTCTGCTGCACCCGTCTTTCAATCGCCTTGGTATCGAAATAAGAGTAAGGATCAAAAGTGGTTTCATTTTTATCTGTAAAATAGACCCAATAAATGTTTTGCGAAAAAAGACCATTTACCAGCACTAAAGTTAAAAAAGCTAAAATTATACGTTTCATGTTGTTGATTTTTATGTATGCAAAAGTATAGATTTTTTTGGTAAGTCTGTTCTCCTTTACTTCATATTTCTTCTTTCTTATTTGGAAATTTAAATAAATGGGGGCAGATTATGTTTCCCTTTATTGTTATGCTATTTCCCCACTCTCAAACATTAAAGCTTTTTAGAAAGGTAGTGTTAATTACGAATTACGAACCTAAAAAAGTCGAAAGTCGAAAGTCGAAAGTCGAAATTTTTGGGTTGAGGTAATGTTAAGCATAACTCCCTGAAAATCAAGCTCATCAATAGCCCCAACCTTTAGGTTGGGGAGGAAAATTGCCCATCGCGATATAGGGCTTTAGCCCAAATTTATTATAATGTTCCCCTTTTTGGGGTTATTTTGATTTTGGAGGGCAAATTTTGGATTATGGAATTATATATTTGATTATTAGCGTGTTATGATTTGTTTTATCTTATTTTAAATTTCTCACTTCACATTTGATATTATTGTAAATTTGGGCTAAAGCCCTGGGTATCTTGGGGGTATTCTAATCCACGCCCTAAAGGACGTGGTTATTGATATGATTATCAATGAGATATATGAAGTATTTGCCAATTTTCAACTTTCAATTTTCAATTTACGACCTCGTAATTCGTAATTCGTAATTTTTTTGTATGTTTGCAGGTTAAATTCATTGTATGCTGACAGAACGACAAAAAGCGGATTTGATCTTACAACTTTCTGGTAATAAGAAGATTGCAGTTACTACGCACTATAATCCCGATGGGGATGCATTAGGTTCTTCTTTGGCAATTTCGCTCCTAATGAGAGCAAAAGGGCACCATGTGGATGTAGTTGTGCCTAATGTTTTTCCTTCTTATTTGACCTGGATGCCTAACAGTGATGAGATTGTGATTGCAGCTACGGAGTTTGATAAAGCACGTGAAATTATTGAGTCGGCTGACATTCTTTTTATTGCAGATATGAATGCTGCACACCGTGCAGGAAGAGAATTGGAATCGATTGTGAAAAATACCGGTGCCTATAAAATAATGATAGATCATCATCCCAATCCAATATGTGAAGCAGGCTTGTTATACTCAACGATTGAATCTACTTCAGCTTCAGAATTGGTGTTCCGCTTTTTTAAAGAACTTTATCCGGATGCTCCGTTGTCGTTAGAGTACGCCAATTGCATCTATACCGGAATGATTACCGATACGGGTTCATTGAGTTATTCTTGTAACAGGCCCTTAATTTACGAAATTTTAAAGGAGTTGATGGAGATTGGTGTAGATGGTGAGTTGATCCACAGATTGGTATACGACAACTATTCGGAAAGCAGATTGAGATTGCTGGGAGTAGCCCTTAAGAATATGGTTGTGATGAGAGATTATGGCACCACTTATCTCTTTCTAACCAGGGATGATTTATTTGAAAACGACTATAAAATTGGAGATACCGAAGGTTTTGTTAACTATGGGTTGTCATTGAGCTGTGCCCAGTTTACTGCCTTTTTTACCGAAAAACGCAACAGAATAAGGATCTCTTTCAGATCTAAAGATCAATTTGATGTAAATCAGTTTGCATCACGCTATTTTGATGGAGGAGGACATAAAAATGCTGCTGCGGCATATCACTACGATACATTGGAAAATACAATTCTCTACTTCCAGGAAGTAGTTAGAAATCATCCCGAATTGAAGAAGTTTAAGGTATGAGAATAGTTGGGATTATATTGCTGTTATTCCTTTTTTTTGGATATGCTTGCAAGGAGTCGGCTCCTTCGGGAGAGATTGCTAAAGTCGAAACCAAGGAGAAACAGGTTGGCACCCCCCTGGAAAGAGGAAATCAAAAAATGATTCTATTAGAAGCGGAAGAGATAGAGCTTTTTATTCAAAGATATGGTTGGGATATGATTAAAACCGGAACAGGATTGAGATATCAGGTAACTAAAAAGGGGAGTGGTGAAACTATTCAAGAAGGAGATGAAGTCTCTCTCGAATATCAGTCGATGCTCTTAAATGGAGATTCGCTCTATTCTTCAAAACAGGATGGACCGATTATCTTTAAAGTGAATAAAAGTGATGCTATTACCGGATTGCATGAGGCGATGACCTATCTCAGATATGGAGATCAGGTGCGCTTAATTGTTCCTTCATACCTGGCTTATGGGATAGCAGGCGATGGATATAAGGTAACAGGACAACAATCAATCGTCTATTTTATAACAGTTAATAAAAATAAATCAAATAACCTAAATTAAATCAAAAAATGAAAAATTATTCAAAAATTGTATCCATTGCACTGATCGCAATCATGGTTGTGAGTGCTATCTCTTGTTCAAAATACAAAGGTTTTAAAAGAGACAAAAAAGAGGATTTTTATTACAAATTTCACATTGAAAATAAAAAAGCAGACCAACCTGAAGAGGGGGATATTGTAGAGTTAAAATTGACTGTAAGAACTACAGATTCAACCATTATTCCTACCATTCCAACACGTGATCAAATTGTTGAGTCCGCATTTAAAGGTGACTTTTATGCTGCAATTAAAAAAATGCATGTGGGTGATAGTGCTACTTTTATTTTAAATGGCGATTCTATTTTCCACTATTTCTTTGGTCAGGAATATCCGTTTGGTGAAGAGCCTCTTTATTTCGATATCAAATTGGATAAAATTATGAGTATGGAAGAGGTTGAAAAGGAGCAAGCAGAACGCAGAAGAGAATATGAGGAGATGTTGGAAACCTTTAAAAATAGTGAAGATTCTTTATTGACAAATTATTTAACCGACAATAAAGTAACTGTAAAACCAACATCCAGCGGTTTATACTATATTAAATTAGCTTCCGGAAAAGGAAAGAAAATTAAAAATGGGTCTCATGTAACCGTACATTATACAGGAACACTTTTGGATGGAACTGTTTTTGATAGTTCTTATTCCAGAGATGAGCCTATTGAGTTAGAGGTAGGTAAAGGACAAGTGATTGCCGGTTGGGAAGAAGGTTTACAATTAATGCAAGAGGGAGAAAAAGCCAGATTTATCATTCCTTCCAAGTTAGCATACGGAGAAAGAGGTGCCGGTGGGGTTATTCCTCCCTATACTACAATTGTTTTTGAAGTAGAGGTGTTGGATGTAGAATAATTTTTGTATCTTTGCCGCTCAAAAAAGTTGGGGCGTTAGCTCAGTTGGCTAGAGCGTTAGACTGGCAGTCTAAAGGCCACGGGTTCGACTCCCGTACGCTCCACTTAAAAAGATGATTTTTTCCATAAAAAGACGTACTCAGTGCGTCTTTTTTCATTTTAATAACATATCTTTGCCAATTGATTCAAAAGTATATGACGAGAATCCTGTTTCGCAAAAAATATAAGGAAGAGAAACCACTCTCGCTGGGTAGTTTGACCTGGAAACGCTTTTTGAAACAGAAAATGGGGGTTATCTCACTGGCTTTTATTCTCTTAACTATACTGATCGCAGTTTTAGGTTATTTGATTACGCCTGATCAAACTCCCTACTGTAATGAACAACACCTGGAGATCTCACTTCAAAAACCGGGATTCAAATCTGCTTTTCTTCAGTTTAAAAATGAAAAGGCTGAAAAGAAACAGCATTGGTCCCATATTATGCTCTATGGAAAACAGATAGAAAATCGTATTATTCCTGTTCAAAGTTATGAACTTATTGCTGATTCAGTGCGTGTGTTATTTTACGGCGAAACAAAAACTGAATCGATTTCCCTCGCGGAGTTGGATGCCAAAAATCCTATTTTAAATAGAACCTATCATTTAGGAACCGACCGCTATGGACGAGATGTGGTCAGTCAACTGTTGATGGGTACACGGATCAGTCTGGCCGTCGGTGCTATTTCTGTCTTGATCGCCTTGACAATTGGCGTCTTTTTAGGCTCTATAGCCGGTTATTATGGAGGAAAAGTAGATCAGTTGATTGTTTGGTTTATTAATGTGGTGTGGTCAATACCCACACTTTTACTTGTGATAGCGATCAGTTTTGCTTTGGGTAAGGGGTTTTGGCAGATTTTTATAGCCATGGGATTAACCATGTGGGTGGATGTGGCACGGGTAGTGCGGGGACAGGTATTGGCGTACAAGGAACAAGAATTTGTTGAGGCAGGAAAAGCGCTAGGCTATTCAGGTTTACATATCATTTTTAAGCATATTTTACCCAATCTGACGGGAACATTGATTGTTTTGTCAGCTTCCAACTTCTCTTCCGCTATCTTAATGGAGGCCGGGTTGAGTTTTTTGGGATTGGGTATCCAACCTCCAACACCCTCCTGGGGGATGATGATGAAGGAAAATTATGCCTACATTGTGCTGGATCACGCTTATTTGGCGATTGTTCCGGGTATTGCCATCATGCTGCTGGTGTTGGCATTTATGCTAACAGGCAGTGCTTTGCGAAATGCAATGGATGTGAGAAGCAAGTAACCGCTTTATCTTTCTTTTTTAGGAGTGTGAGGCTCTTTTTCACCCTTTTTAGTACCATCGTAGAGATCGTAACCCCAATATTTACACTCTAATGCACCATTGTAGAGTTGATGGCGAGCACTCGTTTTTAATCCGATACTTTTCATTGCTTCCAAATCGGAACTGATGATAAATGCTTTACAACCGGTGTATTGCTGTTTAAGTGTATCTCCAATCTGTTTGTATAAGGAGAGCAGGTTGTCTGATTTTAAACGTTCTCCATAAGGTGGATTAATAATTACCATCGCCGGTTTACGGGTGGGACGAGTATCTATTAAGTTGCTGACTTTAAAGTGGATAAAGTCTTCTAATCCGGCTTCTCTGCTTTGGTTCTTTGCAACACGAATAGAGTCCGCAGAGATATCTGAACCATACAACTCAATTTTGATATCCTCTAGAATCTTTTCCTCCTCTTTGACTTTTTTCCAAAGCTGTGAATCAAAGTTTTTCCATCTCATAAAACCCCACTGATTGCGATAAAAACCGGCAGGGATTCGGAGTGCGATCATCGCTGCTTCCACTAGAATAGTCCCGCTACCACACATAAAGTCGATTAGGTCGGTTTCTCCCTTCCATCCGGATAACATAATCATTCCGGCAGCCACTACTTCGTTGATGGGGGCGGGGTGGTATCCTGTGCGATATCCTCTTTTGTGTAAGGATTCGACCGAACTATCCAAAAAGAGATGACATTCGTTGTTGAAAATATGCAAATGAAACAGAACATGAGGATTCTCTTTATCCACATCGGGACGTTCATTGTATCGATCTCTAAAACGGTCACAAACAGCATCTTTAGCCAGCATTGAAGCAAAAAGAGGTGTTTTAAAAATGGAGTTATGAATTTGTGCACTGAAAGCCAATGACTCATTGGAATTCAGGTAACGATCAGCTTCAAATTGATAGATTTCTTGATAGAATTGATCATTATTGTCGAATTGAAACATTTTGACACGCCATAATATGCGTAATGCCGTTCTGCAATAGTAATTGGCACGGTATAAAGTATCCAATCCCCCTTCAAAATAAACTGAACGATTGAGGGTTTTAATATGAGCAGCGCCAATCGAAGTTAGCTCTTCAGCTAAAAGAGGCTCCATTCCTGCAAATGTTTTAGCAATAAAAGAGAGATTGTTCATAAAATAAAAATAAGAGTGATTACGTTAGAAGTTTGTTGTTAATTATATATAATTTTTTTAAAAAAAAGTTTGGCAAAAGTACAAAAAAAAACATATTCTTGAAAAAATTAACGTATATTTGCAATCTGATAATTAATGAATTATCATCAAATGATAAATAAATTTTTAAAATTAAGTTAACATGGCTCTTCAAGAAAAAAATTCCATTTTGTTAATCGAAAAGAGCAACAATTTAAGAACTGTTCTTAGAGATTATTTTGAATTATTAAAATATCAAGTTAAAGAATGTGCAGATATTTCCACTGCTACAAAAGCTTTGAAAAAAGATTTTTATGATATCACGATACTGGATGTGGGTGATGATATAGGGGAAGGAATCAATATGATGCGTGCTATTCTCAAATTGGATCCGAATATGCCGATTATTATTCTATCGGATAATTCAGATAAATTAGCTAAAATAGAGACTTTTAAAGAGGGGTGTGAGGATTTTTTGACAAAACCTTTCTCTATAGAAGAACTTTCATTGCGTGTTAATGTGATTCTTAAAAGATTGTTTAAGTTACAATCACCTCTTGCGACCAAAACTAGAGAAGATATTGTGGTTGAATTCGGACAGTTTACTTTTAATTTTTCAACAGCACAGTTGACCTGTTTTAATTACAGTCATACTTTGACACGTAAAGAGTCTGATCTCCTCTATTTGCTCGTCAAAAACGTCAATACGATCATGCCACGGGAGACTATATTGCGTGAGGTATGGGGAGAAGGGAGGAAGGATGCCGGAAGAAGTATGGATGTTTACATCACTAAACTTCGAAAATATTTGAATTATCAGTTCTTTGCCGATAAGGCTAAAGTTGGACAATTGACAAAAAGGAAATTAACACAAATGTCTAAGGTACAACTGGTTAATATTCATGGAACCGGTTTTATGCTCAAAGTAGAAAACTAATTTATACTAATCTCCAGGATATGATTATTGACAAACTTTTTGAAACTGTTACCCAAAAGGGACATGTCTGTGTGGGCTTGGATACAGATCTTTCTTATCTGCCGTCCTCTTTTAAAGCAAAATTTTCTACCATTTCTGAACAGTTATTTCAATTTAATCGTGAGATTATTGATGCGACCCTGGATGTGGCAGCCTGCTTTAAAGTACAAATTGCTTATTATGAAGCGCTGGGAATGGAAGGTTTAATGGCGTATAAAAATACATTAGCCTATTTGAGATCAAAAGAGTTGATCACCATAGCGGATGTAAAAAGAGGAGATATTGCCAAAACAGCGGAAATGTACGCTCAAGCGCATTTTTCCGGCGATTTTGAAGCGGATTTTATCACTATAAATCCCTACATGGGAATGGATACAATCACTCCTTATCTGCCCTATATTGAATCGGGAAAAAAAGGAGTTTTTGTGCTCATTCGTACTTCTAATGAGGGAGCTAAAGATATTGAGTATTTACCCCTTGAAGCAGGTGGTTCTGTATATCATGAGGTGGGTAAGAAAATTCAGCAACTAGGAGAACCCTTTATCGGGAAATATGGTTATTCTCCAATTGGAGGAGTGATGGGATGTACCCATGCTGATGAGGCAAGAGAGGTGCGTAAAATGTTGAACTCTACCTTCTTTTTGATTCCGGGCTATGGTGCTCAGGGAGGGAGAGCGGAAGATATTGCACTCTATTTGAAAGAAGGTAATGGGGGTATTGTGAACGCCTCCAGGTCGATTTTGTTAGCCTACAGAAAAGTGGAAAACGGCGAAGCTGATTTTGCGCAATTATCCCGATTAGAAGCGATCAGGATGAGAGATGATATCAGAAATCATCAGTAATTCTTCGACGATTTTACGATCATTTTGAAGACGGGGTATTTTGTACTGTCCACCCAGTCTGTTACGAAGTTCCAGCCATTTGATGAAAGTACCCTCTTGAACTACTTCTATTTTTGGAGGTGCCATTAACAGGTCGCCACTTCTTTTGGCTTCGTAGTCTGAATTGAGTCTCTGTAAGGCAGCGTCCAGGCTTGACGCAAATAGTTCAAGTGATGAGGGAGATTTTGAAAACTCCACCACCCATTGGTGTCCCCCCTTTTTCTTATTTTCATCTAAAAAAAGAGGAGCAGCACTATAATTGGTAATAATAGCATCGGAAATGAGAGCTGCTTCACTGATCGCCTTTTCAGCATTGTTTACAATCAACTCCTCGCCAAAAGCATTGATGAAATGGGTAGTTCTTCCGGCAATTCTGAATTTATAGGGATGAATGGATGTGAACTGGATGGTGTCGCCAATCTCATAGCGCCATAGACCGGCTACCGTAGTAACAATCATAGCGTAAATGGGTCCAACTTTAATTTCTGAGAGTGGAATCACTATTTCTTGATCTCCACTTTCCTCGTTTAATTCACGAAATTCATAGAAAACACCATTGTCGGTCAGCAACAACATATCATCTGAATCACGCTCATTTTGGATTCCAAAAAAACCTTCAGATGCATTGTAAATGTTCATGTAAAAGAGTTTCTTAGGTGCAAAAATTTTTTCATATTCTGCACGGTAAGGGTCAAAAGAGACGCCACCATGGAAGAAAACCTCTATGTTTGGCCATACTTCTGCCAAGCTCTCCTTCCCGGACTTGGCTAATACTTCTTTCAAAACCAACAGCATCCAGGAAGGAACACCGGAAAGACCCGTAACATTTTCCTTGATAGTACTTTTAGCCATTAATTTGAGTTTATACTCCCAGTTGGAATGGAGTAAAATTCTTTTATTTTGAGGGGCATTGAGATATAAACCGATAGCCGGCATATTTTCCATTAAAATGGCTGAAACATCCCCGCATCGAAGAGGTGATTCCTTATACAATTCTTGCATACTTCCCCCTAAAGTAATCGTTTTGCCGGAAAAAAGTTCTGTGTCCGGAAAGAGATTGGTGTAGATGGTTAAACAATCCATGGCTGACATAATGTTGTTCTCTTTCAGAGATTCATCGCTTACAGGAATAAATTTACTCTTCCCTTGACTGGTCCCGGAAGATTTAGCCAACCAATCAATAGGAGTGGACCATAAGACATCGGTTTCTCCACTAACAATCCGGTCAATGTAGGGAAATAGCGTGTTATAATCTTGTACGGGTATTTTTTGAGTAAACTCTCCATAAGTAGTTTTAGCGGTGATACCATGTTTTTCACCAAATAGGGTTTTAGAGCCCATTTTCATCAAATAGGTAAACCAGCGTTCCTGGGATTCTATCGCCAGTGTGTGGAGTATAACGATGCGTTCTTCACGGTACGCAAAGAAAGCTCGGATAGGAAAATTGAAAAATTGCTGCATGACAAATAAATTAATGCTATTTTTGAAGGTCCAAAATTAATAAAAATATGATTATTGAAACTCACTTTAAAATCAATTTAGGGCTCCATGTTTTAAAAAAAATGGAATCAGGATATCACCAAGTTGAAACAGTTCTCTATCCTGTTTATAGTCAGAGGGATAGAGTTGAAATAGTTAGATCGGATCATTTTAAATTTCAAATAGAGAATCAAGATTTTGAGATTGAGCAAGAGAAAAACATAGTCGTTAAGGCGTATCGTTTATTGGAGAAAAACTACGATCTTCCTCCTGTTTCTATTCGTTTAGTTAAAAATATTCCATCCGGTGCAGGTATTGGAGGCGGATCAGCAAATGGCGCTCTAACCTTGAAACTTTTAAACTCACTCTTTGATTTGCGGTTGACTACCGAGCAATTACATTGCTATGCTGCCCAATTGGGTAGCGATGTGCCCTTTTTTCTGAGAGATTATCCCTGTTGGGCTACCGGAGTGGGTGATCAACTACAGCCTATTGCATTAGACCTTTCCGCTTACCGTATTGAAGTTGCCTTTTCCGATATCCGAATCTCAACAGCGGAGGCTTATTCGTGGGTTACCCCAAAAATTCCACCAATTCCACTATCTGAATTAATTCAAAGACCGATTCAGGAGTGGCGTTCTGTTTTGGTTAATGATTTTGAAAAACCAATCTTTCTTCGTTATCCTCAGTTAGAGTTAACTAAAGAAAATTTTTATAAAAAGGGGGCGCTCTATAGTGCGATGAGTGGCAGTGGATCCTCTGTTTTTGCTATTTTTAACAGATAGTGGGGCTCCAACTGGTTTGTCGCAAAAAGATCAATTAGTATCTGTCAATACAATTCAAATCCTGGAAGGCTACCTTTAAGCGTTCAATGAGTGAAAGCTCACCTTTTCTTAAAGAGGCTCTTGGATCGTAATATTTCTTGTTGGGTTTATCATCTCCCTCAGGATTTCCAATTTGTCCTTGCAAGTAGTCTTTTTTATCTTTATAGTAATTCATGATGCCTTCCCAGAAAGCCCATTGAGTATCTGTGTCGATATTCATTTTCACTACACCATATTGGATTGCTTCGGTAATCTCTTCAGGTGCTGAACCACTACCGCCATGGAATACAAAATTAACAGGATAAGGTTCTGTATTGAGATTTTTCTCAATATACTCTTGTGAGTTTTTCAAAATAATGGGCTCCAACTTAACATTACCCGGTTTATACACACCATGCACATTACCGAAAGAAGCAGCAATGGTAAAGTTGGGTGAAACTTCCATCAGTTCTTTGTAAGCGTAAGCAACTTCTGTGGGTTGGGTGTACAATCTGGAACTGTCAACGCCTGTATTATCCACTCCATCCTCTTCACCACCGGTGATTCCCAATTCTATCTCTAAAGTCATTCCCATTTTGGACATGCGGGCTAAATATTTTTTTGAAATGGCAATGTTTTCTTGCAAACTTTCTTCAGAAAGATCCAACATATGAGAACTGAAGAGTGGTTTTCCTGTTTCAGCAAAAAACTTTTCCCCCTCATCTAAGAGACCATCAACCCAAGGGAGCAGTTTTTTGGCAGCGTGGTCAGTATGCAATACTACCGGTACACCGTACAACTCAGCGATTTGGTGTACATGCTTGGCCGCAGCAACAGCTCCTTGAATCGCTGCTTTTTCCTGATCATTATTCAAAGATTTGCCGGCATAAAAGTGAGCCCCACCATTGGAAAGCTGTATGATGACAGGCGAGTTAACCAATTTTGCTGCTTCTAAAACTCCATTGATAGAGTTGGTCCCTACTACATTCACTGCGGGTAAAGCATAATGTAATTTTCTGGCATCATCAAAAATTTGTTTAAGATCATTTCCGGAAACTACGCCCGGTTTAACTAAAGTTGAAAGTTTTGTGCTCATAATTATTATAATGTGTTGATTAATATTTCATTTAACTTGCAAAGTTACGAAAAAAAATAAACATAAATAGTGTGACTTTTGCTATTTCCTTTTTTTATATATTTGTAGCCGATTTACAGACTATTAAAAGAAAGATTAAAAAGATGAGTTATACTATTGATTTTACTAAACTGACTCAATTTGTTAATTTAGAATTGGCTGCCAAACAAGTAGTTGAAGGTTTTATTACAGGAATTCATAAAAGTCCGATGCATGGTTTTTCAGTAGAGTTTGCCGAACACAGACAGTACAACACCGGTGAACCAACCAAGCATATCGACTGGAAACTCTACGCCAAAACCGATAAACTCTTTGTCAAAAGATTTGAAGAGGAGACCAATTTGCGTTGTCAGATCGTGATTGATAATTCATCTTCAATGTATTTTCCAATCCAAAAAGAGTATTCATTGGCGGCTCCCAACAAGATATTTTGGGCTATCTATGCTGCTGCCGCATTGATCCAAATCTTAAAGGGACAACGTGATGCTATCGGATTAAGTGTTTTCTCAGACACGTTGGAACTTCATACCCGAGCCAGAGGAAGCGAAGCGCATCAAAAAATGATTTACCGAGAGTTGGAAAAAATACTCCAGCCAATTGGTACGGAAGTGAGAAAACAATCTATGGTTACCGATACATTGCATCGTATTGCGGATCAAATTCATAGGCGTTCCATGGTCATCATTTTTAGTGATATGTTTGAGTCGAACAGCGATGTGGATGAGTTGATGTTGGCATTACAACACTTAAGACACAACAAACACGAAGTGATTTTGTTTCATACCTACGATAAAAAGTATGAGTTTGATTTTGCCTATCAGAACAGACTCTATAAATTTGTAGATATGGAAACGGGTGCAGAAATTAAACTGCATGCAAACTATATCCGGGAATATTATCAAAATGCTATAGAAGATTACTTTAAGGAATTAAACCTCAAATGTGGACAATATCAGTTTGATCTGATTCCGGTCGATATCAATAAAGGGTTGGATCAGGTACTGTTACCCTATCTCTTGAAACGAAAATAACTCAATATAAATCTAATGGAACTATGTCAAAACTTACAATTACTCAATGGGATCTTTCTGACAGACCACGTGAAAAATACCTCACCGGAGGGTTTACCTACCTTTCCGATGCCGAATTGCTGGCTATTTTGTTGAGAAGTGGCACTTCGACCAGTTCGGCAGTGGAATTATCAAAGATGATTTTAGCAGATTTGGACTTTAGTCTTGATAGATTAGCCGACATGACTGTTGCTCAATTGACTAAGTATAAAGGGGTTGGAAAAGTGAAGGCGATAACGATATTAGCGGCTTTTGAGTTGGGAAGGCGTAAATCTTCAGAGACGGTTAAGGTGGAATCCAGAATTAATAGTCCGGAGCATGTACGGGATTATATGCAGGACAAAAATGCGTCATTGCTTCATGAAGAGTTTTGGGCGATATATGTCAATCAAGGCTCTAAAATTTTGGGATCGCAGCGGATCGGTAAGGGGGGAATAACGGCCACAACTGTCGATATTCGTCTGATTATTAAAGGCGCATTGGAACTTTCAGCAACCGGTATTTTTGTCGTTCATAACCATCCTTCCGGACAAATGAAGCCGAGTGAGTCGGATAAGATGCTCACCTTTCAACTGCAACAAGCTACACGATTGATGAATCTCCAACTGTTGGATCATGTGATTGTATTTAAGGATCGTTTTTTTAGTTTTTATGAAAATAATTTATTGTAAATGAAAATAGTTACCGTTATAGGGGCGAGACCTCAATTCATTAAAGCTGCTGCCATCAGCAGAAATATTCGTGCGTATTACTCTGATTTGATCAAAGAAGTGATTGTGCATACGGGTCAGCATTATGATGAAAATATGTCGGAACTCTTTTTTGAGGAGTTAAATATACCGCAACCCGACTATCATTTGGAGGGATTTGATCCTTCGCGGCATGAGGGTAGCTTTAACGAGATGGTAACTGAGATCAAACAGATTATTCAGCAGGAGAGTCCGAATTGGGTTTTGGTTTATGGGGATACTTATTCCACTTTGGCCGGTGCACAGGCTGCTCATGAGACACGTACACATTTGGCGCATGTAGAAGCCGGTTTGCGATCATTTAATAATGCGATGCCCGAAGAACAGATCCGGATACAAACCGATCAGTGGGCGCAGTTGCTTTTTGCCCCAACCGCTACGGCGGTGGAAAATCTGGAAAGAGAGCGTGCGGAGAGTGGGCGAGGAGGAGAGGATGGCCCCCCCCCTTTTTTTATAATTCCTACAGGAGATATCATGTATGATAATTCACTCTACTTTGCGGAGTTGGCACAATCTCAAGATTATATATTTAAAGAGTTGAAAATCAATCCAAAACGTTTTGTATTGACAACTATTCATCGTAATTTTAATACGGATAATCCGGAACGTTTGCAGTCGATTTTGGATGCTCTGTTGATGATTAGTGAAGAGATGCAGGTGGTTTTGCCTTTGCATCCCAGAACATTGAATGCGATAGAGAATCATTTTTCGGAGGAGAAAATTGAAAAAATAGTAGAAACTGAAAATTTGATCATCACGGAACCGCTTTCATTTCTGGAAATGACGTTGTTGGAGCAGCATGCACAAATGATTATCACAGATTCGGGTGGAGTGCAAAAAGAGTCTTATTTCTTCAAAAAACCGGCTTTAATTCTGCGTGCAGAAACGGAATGGGTCGAAATTGTAGAAGTGGGAGCAGCAAAGCTAACCGATGCAGATCCCAAGGTTATTTTGGATGGTTTTCATTACTATTTGCAGTCGCCACCGACCTATTTTCCTCCTCTGTTTGGTGATGGGGAAGCTGCTAAAGAGATTATTAATGCACTGTTGGAAAAACGATTTGAATAATAAATAAAAGCTTTCTAATAATTGAAGAAAGCATTGACACAATTAACAACTGCAAACTCGAAAAGTTGCATTTATGTGTTGAATTTACTATTTTTTGATTTATATTAATGATAATCAACATTATAAGTAAAAAATATGTTCTTTTGTGTCATAATGGACGGTAGAATCTAAAAATATTGTATCTTTGCCACTCATGTTGCTAATTAGGTGGATATTCTTAAGGAATTTTACTTATTATATGTTCAAGACGGGTATTATTAACTTGTAAGGTGGAGTCAGAACCACTAAAAAAACGGGCGTATTCCGAAAAGCCATATGAGTAGGATTATCTAAAATAAACGAAAATGAAGAGAAGATTACATTTTTTTGCAATTTTGATTGCTATTTGCTTTATCTCATCATGTGGTGGTGGGAGTAAAGGTGTTTCAGAAATCAAATTAATTCCTGTGGAAAGTGGGGACTATTATCAGTATATTGATAGGGAGGGTAAAATTGCAATTAATCCACAGTTTAGTAGAGTTACAATTTTTCGCGATGGCTTAGCATTAGTAAGATCATCTTATGATGAACCCAAATGGGGTTTTATCTCAGAAGATGGGCTGTATGCAATTGCTGCCAATTATAAGGATGCTACTGTTTTTGGTGATGGTTTAGCTTGGGTCATTTCTGATAATGCTCCTCCCACAGCAATTAATACTAAAGGGAAAATTCAGTTTACTTTACAAAATGCAGAAATAGTAAATGTTTTTAAGGAAGGCTTAGCTGCATTTTGTATAATGGATACTAATGTATCAAAATGGGGCACCAAATTAAGATGGGGCTTTGTTGATAAAACCGGTCAGGTTAAAATTGACCCGCAATTTTTAAATACAGGTAATTTTTCTGATGGAAAATGTGCGGTTGAATTTGAAAATGGTGGATGGGGATATATTGATAAAAAGGGAAAAACAATCATTGACCCTCAGTTTATAGATGCAAAAGAATTTATTGATGGAAAAGCCGTTGTTTTTTCAGATGGAGGGGCGGGTGTAATTAATAAAAAAGGTAAATATGTAATTAAACCTCAATTTTCATTTATGGTAAAGGATGGTGATAAATATCTAATTAGACAAAATCGAAAATTTGGCTGGTGTGATAAAAAAGGGAAAATAATCATCAATCCTCAGTTTGAAGAAGCTTTCCCTTTTAGAGGAGGAAAATTAGCCGCTGTACGATTGGGTGAAAAATGGGGTTACATTGATAGTAAAGGTAAAATTGTCATTAATCCTCAATTCGATAAGGCACTACCATACGTTGGGAAACTGGCTTTAGTTAAAAGCGATGGTAAGTATGGACTTATCGATGCCGATGGTAATTATGAAGAAAATCCTCAATTTGATGGTATCACAGAAGAGCTAATGTTGTACATGTTTCATGGTAGTTGTTCCGATTATGAAAGTGTACAAACTGATCTTTTTAATGTTATACCAATAGTGAAGCGTATTAATGTTAATACACCGGAAGGTTTATCATTATATAGCAAAATATCTGACATTACTACCGAGCTTTATTTAGGAGAACATAACTTTAGTAAATATTGGAATAGGCATACTTTAATCAATGATAGACAAATTACGTATGATGCAGAGTTTACTTTTTCTGTTTTTGCAAATGCTTATGAGGAAGTTGACGGAGATATGATATTTAATCCGAATGCAGATATTCAAGGCTATGCATATAGGATTGATCTTTCCGGAAGAGGTAACGGTAAAGCAAAGGATTTGAAAGATGCAATGGAAAGATCGTTATCAGGGTACAAGAAAGACAACATTCGATCTACTGAGGCTATGAGTGTTTTTAAAAATGAAAAGCAAACAGTCATACTATATGTCAGTAGTTCATCTTCAATTGTTATAGGAATAACAAGCAACCAAAATGAAGCAGTGTTAGAAGATATATTATAAGTACAGGTCACAAAGTGGGTGGATGCGAGAATAATATGGGTCACCTCAAACTATTTTTCTAAATTGTTGAAACACTAAAAAAAAGCCGCCTCATTTAGAGCCGGCTTTTTTAGTGTAGAATATTCAGATCTTATTTGATTAAGTTATGTTTTTTAACGAAATCTTGTAAGATAGTTTCAAAAGTTGGAGTTCCAATTTCTTGAAGTTCATAACCAATCTTCACGTAAGGTTGGTTTACTTTCACGAAACGTGGAAGGTCAATAGGAGTACCGATAACAACTAAATCACAAGGAACATTAGCAATAGTTTTTTCTAAGTCTCTCATTTGAGCCTCACCATATCCCATAGCTGGAAGGATATTTTCAAGGTGTGAATATTTTTTGAATGTATCAACGATACTACCTACTGCATAAGGTCTTGGGTCAACTAATTCAGCAGCACCATATTTCATAGCAGCAACAGAACCGGCTCCAATAGTCATGTTTCCGTGAGTTAATGTTGGACCATCTTCTACTACCAATACACGTTTTCCTCTGATTTGTTCAGGTTTGTCAACGGTTAGAACAGAAGCGGCATCAACAACGATAGCTTTTGGATTGATTCTAGCAACATTTCTTCTAACAGTGTTGATGTCTGCTAAAGAAGCTGAGTCAATCTTATTAAGTACAATAACGTCAGCTGTTCTGGCAACAACTTCTCCCGGATAATATCTGATTTCATGTCCCGGACGTAATGGGTCAAGAACTCCTACCATAAGGTCTGGCTTGTAGAAAGCAAAGTCGTTGTTCCCACCATCCCAAAGGATAACGTCGCAGCCATCAGGATCATTTTCAGCTTCGCGAAGGATAGCCTCATAGTCAACACCTGAATAAATTACGTTTCTCTTTGTAACAACGTGTGGTTCATACTCTTCCATTTCCTCGATAGTACAGTTGTGCTTTTTAAGGTCTTCAACTGTAGCAAATCTTTGAACTCTTTGTTTATTTAAATCCGGATCATAAGGCATGGGGTGACGAACAGCAACAACTTTTAATCCCATATCTACTAAATACTCGATAATTCTTCTGGATGTTTGAGATTTTCCTGTACCGGTTCTGGTAGCACCAACAGCGATCACAGGTTTATTGGATTTAAGCATGGTAGAATTAGGTCCCATCAATTTGAAGTCAGCACCTGCAGCATTAACGATGGCACTTACACCCATTGCATATTCATAAGTGATATCACTATAAGCTAGAACACACTCGTCAACATTATATTTTTTGATCAATTCGGGAAGATCAGACTCTTTGTAAATTGGAATACCGTTAGGATATAAATCTTCACCTGCTAGTTCTTTTGGATAAGGTCTGTTGTCAATTCCGGGAATTTGCTCAGCAGTAAAAGCCACCACGTTGTAGTTAGGATTGTGTCTGAAAAAGGTATTGAAGTTGTGAAAATCTCTACCTGCAGCACCAATGATAATTACGTTTCTTTTCATAAATAATTTAGATTTAGGTTAATATATAAAATAAGTTTAGTCATGTTTTAAACATCCCGCAAAGATATGAAAAAAAAACGACAAAATTGACTCTTTATTTTTTTTGATAAAAAATAAAATTCATAAAAAAGAATTTGAGGATTTTATTGTATCTTTGCCCGATTAATTGATATGAAAGCAGTAGGAAAATATGAGTGATGATACCCTTCAAAATGAAGATTTGGATCCAATAGAATTACAAGAGCAAGATTCTGATTTACACCAGGTTAAACATGTACAATCCATGTTTGAGGATTGGTTCATCGATTATGCCTCGTATGTTATTTTGGATCGTGCTATACCGGATCTGTTGGATGGATTAAAACCGGTACAACGCCGCATTCTGCACTCTATGGATGAGTTGGAGGATGGAAGGTATAATAAAGTGGCGAATATTATCGGTAATACCATGAAATATCACCCTCATGGAGATCAATCTATTGGGGATGCGATTGTACAGTTGGGACAAAAACTACTCACTATCGATACGCAGGGAAACTGGGGAAATATTTATACCGGAGATTCCGCTGCTGCACCGCGTTATATTGAAGCAAGACTCTCTCCATTTGCAAAAGAGGTCTGCTTTAATCATAAAACAACAGAGTGGAAACTTTCTTACGATGGGAGAAATAAAGAACCGATTAGCCTTCCGATTAAGTTTCCTTTGCTTCTGACTCAAGGAGTTGAGGGGATTGCCGTAGGACTGAATACTAAAATCTTACCGCATAACTTTAATGAGTTGATAGATGCATCGATTGCAGTTTTAAAAGGTGAGGATTTTGAAATCTATCCAGATTTTCAAACCGGCGGCTCCATTGATGTAAGTCGCTATAACGATGGAATGAGAGGGGGAAGAGTGCGAGTACGTGCCAAAATATCGATCCTGGATAAACGAACTCTGGTGATTACAGAAATTCCCTTTGGAACGACTACAACTGCGTTGATAAACGAGTCTATTGCACCGGCTATTGAAAGAGGAAAACTGAAAATTCGTAAGATTGATGATAATACTGCCGCGTCAGTTGAGATTTTACTCCATCTGCACCAGGGAGTTTCTCCCGACCAAACTATTGATGCACTTTACGCTTTTACCAAATGTGAGGTACCACACTCTCCCAATGCTTGTGTATTGTACGAAAATAAACCCCATTTCATGTCGGTGAAAGAGATTCTTAAAATCAATACGGAACATACTGTTTCCCTATTGAAAAAAGAGTTGGAGATTCAACTGGCAGAATTGGAAGAGGATTGGCATCGCTGGTCATTGGAGAAAATATTCTTTGAAAAACGGATTTATAAAGAGTTAGAAAAGGAGACTGCCACTTGGGAAAAACAGATCGACAATATTGAAAAAGCATTTAATCCGTACCGTCCGCTCTTTAAACGGGAGATTACACGCGAAGATGTGTTGAAATTGTGTGAAAAACCGGTAAGGAAAATTTCAAAATTTGATATCAAAAAAGCAGAAGATCAGATTGCCAATATTGAAAAAATGATTCAAGAGGTGTTACACCACCTGGAACATCTGATTGACTACGCAATTGAATATTTTACTCACCTGAAAGAGAAATATGGTGCTCAGTTTGAACGGCAAACAGAAATCAAAAGTTTTGATACTATTGACGCAGCAGCCGTTGCCGTTGCCAACCAAAAATTGTATGTTAATGCAAAAGAAGGGTTTGTGGGAACAGGATTGAAGCGAGAGGATGGGGTAGAGTATGTTGAAGATTGTTCCGATATTGACGAGGTGATTGTTTTTAGGGAAAACGGAACCTTTATGGTGAGTAAGGTGAGTGATAAACAGTTCTTTGGAAAAGGGATTATTCATGTTGAGATTTTTAAACGAAATGATGATCGTACTATATACAATATGGTCTATTCCAACGGTCCTTACGGAACTGCCATGGTGAAAAGATTCAATATCGGTGGAGTTACTCGTGATAGAGAGTACGATTTGACAAAAGGGAAAGAGGGCTCTAAAGTGTTGTACTTTACATCAAATCCTAACGGTGAAGCAGAAATTATTAAAGTATTTCTAAGACCTAAACCTAAGCTTAAGAAATTACAGTTTGAATATGACTTTAGCGACCTGGCAATCAAAGGAAGAAGTGCCGGAGGAAATATTTTGTCGAAACACACTGTGAGAAAGATTGAATTGTACCAAAAGGGAGTCTCCACTTTAAGTGCCATGAATATCTACTTCGACGAAACAGTGATGAGGTTGAATAGCGATGAGAGAGGTGTGAAATTGGGTAAGTTTAAAGAGGATGATAAAATAGTATCTATTTATAAATCAGGACATTATAGGGTTACAGGATTTGATCTTTCGACCCATTTTGATGACTCTTTGATGGTGATTCAAAAATTAGATGAAGAAAAACCGATTACGGTAATCTATAAACATTTGAAGGAGGATCGGATTTATATGAAACGATTCTTGCCCGAAAATACGGATAAAATCATGGAGTTTCTGCCTGATATGAAGCAGAATGAAGTGCTCCATGTGATGTATGATTTGGCACCGATGATTGAAATCTCTGTTCAGCCTCCTAAAGGCAAAGAGATAGAAACGGAAGAGATATCATGCTCCGATTTTATTGATGTGATGGGAATTAGAGCCAAAGGGAAACGCCTGCATAGGTATCCGGTAGTGGAGATTAAACTGTTGGATTCACCTGAGGAAGAAGAGGAATCAGATTCGGATGATCCGGATGAACTGGATGAAATTGAGGTAGAAGAAGTTGATTCAGAGGAGATTATTATAAAAACAACAGATTTAGAGCCGGAGCAGCAGGAAGAAAATTCGGATATTCCGGAGCCTAAAGTAGAAAGTAAGCCGGTGAAAGAAAAAACGCCTCCTAAAAAAACTCAATCGAAGAAAAATAATAGTAATAATCATAATGATCAGGACGAATGGGAACAATTAACACTTTTTTAGTTGCACTAAGGAAATCCTGTACACGGGTTTTCTTGTTTTTTTCTTTTTTTTGGTTTTTAATATTATTAGGGGGCTGCGTAGACAAACCGGAACCTTACGAACCGACGCCCTTCTCGCTCGAGATTCCCTCTTTTTTCCCGACTTATTTGAACATACCGGAAGATAATCCGCTGACAGTGGAAGGAATAGCATTGGGACGCCGTCTTTTTTATGACACACGAGTGTGTGGCTATACAGGACTTGATCCGGATTCCATGATGAGTTGTGCAACCTGCCATAAACAGGAAAAGAACTTTAGAATTGGAACAGATGATCCCCGTTTCCCTGGAGGTGATGCCTACGGCTTAACAGGACAATATACGCATCATGCTGTGATGCCTTTGGTGAATTTGGTCTTTAATCATGAAGGATATTTCTGGAATGGTTCTGTGTATAAAAATAATCCTAATGTGAATGCCCGAAATATTGAAGATATTGTCTTGATGGCCATATTAGCACCGGATGAGATGAATAGTACTGCTGCAAAAACAATTGCAGCATTGCAAACGGATTCCAACTATCCTGAAATGTTCGAAAAAGCATTTGGTACACCGGAGATCACTATGGATCGTATAAAAAAGGCTATTGCACAATTTATCCGAACATTAGTGAGTGGAAACTCCAAATTTGACCGCTATCTGAAAGGATTGGAAACTTTGACTCCGGATGAAATGCAAGGCTATATCCTTTTTAGTACTGAGGAGGGAGCAGATTGCTTCCACTGTCATGGTGGTGCAGGAACCCCGCTGTTTACTACTAATCTCTTCTACAATAACGGTCGAACTGATGTTTTTAATGATCCCATGGACCGTTTTAGCGTAACCGGTAATGATTGGGATCATGGGGCATACCGCGCGCCTTCGTTACGTAATGTGATGGTCTCCGGACCTTATATGCACGATGGTCATTTTAAAACTATTGATGAGGTGTTGGAGTTTTATAATGCAGGATTAGTGTATTCCCCCTATATCAGTCCATTGATGCATAAAATAGATCAGGGAGGGATGATGTTAACTCCTATCCAAATTAATCAACTCAAAGCATTCTTGCATACATTAACAGATGAAGAGTTTTTGACCAATCCAAAACATTCAAAACCTTAATGCATAGAGCATAAAAATTTACCGATAAAAAAGGAATACCATGCACGAACGTTACACCAATAGGCAACTCTATTTTAAAGAACAGGTTTTTACCACTGAAAAATATGTTATTCCTTATATTAACGAAGTTTTTCCTATTACTGAAAATACTGAAGTGTTGGAAATTGGCTGTGGTGAGGGAGGTAATCTACAGGCTTTCCTGGATTTGAAGTGCCGCTGTGTCGGTATTGATATTAATGAACAACAGATCGCGAATGCAAGACTCTTTTATGAGGATCATCCGCATAAAGATAAGATAGAGTTTATTAGTTCCGACATCTATAAGGTAGATAGAGAAGATTTGCGCTTTGACCTGATTATGATGCGGGATGTGATTGAGCATATTCCCAATCAGGAGTTTTTTATGCAATATGTAAAAAAGTTCCTGAAACCCAATGGTGTTATTTTTTTTGGCTTTCCACCATGGCAAAATCCTTTTGGAGGACATCAGCAAATTTCTCAAACTAAACTATCTAAATTGCCTTATGTTCACTTACTTCCCACTGCACTTTACCGCCGACTTATTACGTGGTTTGGAGAAATTCCTGCAGGGTTAATGGATATTAAAGCCACAGGAATCTCTATTGAGCGGTTTCATCGGATTTTAAGGAAAGAGAAATATGAGATTTTAAAAAGGGATTACTACTTATTTAATCCTAATTATGAAATAAAGTTCCGTTTAAAACCTAAAAAGGTAATACCTCCATTTAGATGGATATCCCATTTGCGAAACTTTTATACGACAGCTTATTATGCTGTAGTTAAACCGATTGAGTAAAATATTGATACTATGAAAATTTATACAAAAAAAGGAGATCAAGGTTATACTTCTCTGGTTGGTGGTACAAGAGTACCCAAAAATAATCCTTTGCTTCATGTGTATGGAACATTGGATGAGCTGAATTCATTTATAGGCGTGCTGATTGCCTATCAAAATTATCCCTTCTTAACAAAGATTCAACAAGATCTTTTTAAAATTGGTGGTCTGATTGCTACCGAACCTGAATTGAGAGAACGCCATTGGAAAGGTTTGGATCCAAAGGTTATGACTCAACAGGTTGAAGAGGAGATTGATCAGATTTCTGCACAATTGGAACCTTTGAGGAGTTTTATTCTGCCACAAGGCTCCCATGCTATAGCTTACGCACACGTGTGTCGCACTATCTGCCGCAGAACTGAGAGAGAGTTGATTCAGTTGGCTCAAGAAGATCAACAGCTACAATTGTCCTGTAGTTATATCAATAGATTGTCGGATTTTTTCTATATTTTGGCGAGATATTTTCATAAAATTGAAAATATTGACGTAACTAACTGTATATTAGGTGATTAAAAGTTTCAATAGTAGTTGATTTTTTAAATAATAAATAGTACCTTCGCGCCGTTAAACAAGTCATAATTAAATACAGAAGTTTATATGTATTGGACATTAGAATTAGCTTCAAAATTAGAGGATGCTCCTTGGCCCGCTACAAAAGAGGAGTTAATCGATTATGCACTTCGTTCAGGCGCTCCTTTGGAAGTGATTGAAAACTTAAAAGAGATTGAGGATGAAGGTGAGGTTTATGATACCATAGAAGATATCTGGCCTGATTATCCTACCAAAGATGATTTCTTTTTTCACGAAGATGAATATTAACAAAAAAGGGATCCATCGGATCCTTTTTTTCTAATTACTTTTTTTAAAATTAAATTAACAGGCAACAAATAATTTAGTTGTTGCTGCATGAAGATAGTAACAAAACAGAATTTAATATGTATTGGACTTTAGAATTAGCTTCAAAATTGGATGATGCTCCATGGCCTGCCACTAAAGAGGAGTTGATAGATTATGCAATTCGTTCAGGACTTCCCATGGAAGTGGTTGAAAATTTAGAAAAGATTGAATCCGAAGAAGGAGAAATATACGATTCGATACTGGACATCTGGCCGGATTATCCCAGTAAAGAGGATTACTTTTTCCACGAAGACGAATACTAACAAAGGAAGAAGGAAGAAGGTAGAAGGTAGAATTAAAAGGCGGAAGGCGGAGGGCGGAAGGCGGAATAAATTAATTACGAATTACGAATTACGGGTGAAAAATTTGAATTGAATGCGGTTGTTGTAGGGATAGGTCGCGACCTGTCCTGAAAATAATTAATAAAAAGCGCATGGTTGTAGGGGCAGCCCCTTTCCAGAGTGGGGAAATGAAATAAAAAAGGAGCAACCGCCATGCTGCCCCCCATTTATTTTAAATACCAAATAAGAAATAAGAAATAAAAAGTTGGAAGTAATTGAATTTCAATAGGATATATCCTAAAATCATAAAATCCTACTCAAATTCCGAAATCCGAAATCCGCCATCTAAACGAGGTTCGCGAATCCCATAAATGCCAAAGCTAAAATACCTGCTAAAATTAAAGCACTGGGAACTCCCTGAATTCCTTTGGGAATACCAACCAGATCCAACTGCTCTCTGATACCGGCGAAAATAATGATTGCCATAGCGAAACCGGCTGCGCTGAACATGGTGTACAATGTGGAATCAATGATAGAGTAGCCTTTCATGGTAACTAAAATGGCTACCCCTAAAACAGCACAGTTGGTGGTGATTAAAGGTAAATATACTCCTAAAGCCTGATATAGCGGGGGACTGATTTTCTTTAATATCATCTCTACCATTTGTACTAATGCTGCAATCACTAAGATATAAGTGATGGTTTGGAGAAATTGTAAACCAAATGGCATCAAAATATAATAGTTGATGGTAGAAGTGAACAGGGTGGCAATGGTCATCACAAATAACACCGCTACTCCCATTCCTGATGCAGTAGAAACCTTATTAGAAACCCCAACAAAGGGGCAGGTTCCTAAAAATTGTGCCAGAATAATGTTGTTCACAAAAACGGCACCGATAATCATGATTATATAATACATAACGCGCTATATTTTACTTTTTTTGAAGAAATCTGACCAAAGCCATAACATAACCAAATACGAAAAATGCTCCCGGAGCTAAAACGAAAATGAGTATCTCATTTCCTTTCATAAAAGGAATCTCATAACCTAAAATGGCACCACTACCCAAAATCTCTCTTACTGTACCAATGATTACGAGGGCAATAGTAAAACCGATTCCCATTCCCAAACCATCTAACATCGAATCAAAAACACCATTTTTGCTGGCAAAAGCTTCGGCTCTACCCAATACAATACAGTTTACCACAATCAACGGGATGAAAAGCCCCAAACTTTCCGCTAAGGCAGGAACAAAACCCTGAATAAGCAGGTCAACAATCGAAACAAATGTAGCAATAACCACAATAAAAATAGGGATTCTTACCTCGTTAGGAGTGATCTTTCTTAACAATGAGATAAACATATTGGATAAGACAAGAACAAATGTGGTTGCTAATCCCATCCCGATTCCATTTTCAACCGAGGTGGTTACAGCTAAGGTGGGACAGGTTCCTAAAACCAGTACCAATACAGGGTTTTCCTTAATAAAACCTTTTGTTACAATGGATAATTTACTCATAATGCTGCCTCCTCATTTTTATTGGGTTCTGAAGCTGCTTGCTCCGGATTCAAATTCAGTTTTTCTTTGATTAAAAGATAAGCTTTTTGTCCTCTTTCCAAGGCATCACAAAAAGCTTTTGATGAGATGGTTGCAGCAGTAATAGCATCCACTTCACCTCCCTCTTTTTTTACTTTTAAATTCATTTCGGCTAAGTTTTTACCGTTGAATTGAGTGGGAAAATCACTTTTCTTTTTGTCAATTTTATCACCTAAACCGGGGGTTTCACCATGACTTAATACTTCAGTCCCGGTAACAACATCGTTTTCTACATCAAATCCAACCATGATGTCAAAACGACCTCCAAAAGCCTTGTTGGTAAAGGTTTCAACGGCAATTCCAAGTACTGTTTCATCTTGATAAGCAATATGAACCGTTACAGGCTCCTCTTCTCCTTCAATGTTAACAGTTTCGGATTGAATATGCCCGGTTTCAGGATTGTATGATTGAATAATAGCCTGAATAGCATTAGATTTTTTCTTTTGAGACGATTGTGCAATCGGCTCTTTGGTGATCACATACACCGACGCTAAGGCTGCTGCTGCAAATAGTGATACCAACGTTAAGGTAAGCACTAATTTTAGTAATGATGATTCTTTTGCTGCCATGTTTTATGATTTACAATATTTTGTTAATGTCAAATGGGGGGATTACTTCCCGAACTTACTCGTTTTGATCCCTCTGTTAATCAAAGGTGTCACTGCATTCATGAGTAGGATTGCAAATGAAACTCCTTCCGGGTAAGCTCCAAAGACTCGGATTATAATCGTCAGCAATCCACAACCGACTCCAAAGATAATCATCCCTAAAGGTGTTGACGGCGATGTTGCCATATCGGTAGCCATGAAGAATGCACCTAAAATGAGACCACCACTGAGCATGTGTAATATCGGATGAATGTAAATTTCCGGATTAACAGCATACAAAATGGCCGCTAAGACGTAAGCAGATCCTAAAAAGGCAACAGGAATATGCCAGGTAATAACCTTTCTGGCTAATAAAAACAGAGCACCGATTAACAGAGCAATAATGGAGATTTCTCCGATGGAACCGCCTCTTTGTCCTAATAACATTTCAGCATAAGTGGGTAAGTTAGCTGTGAGGTCAGACATTTTTTCACCACTTTTGACACCCTCTTTAAGAGCACTCAAAATAGTGGCTCCTGTGGTAGCCATATCAGGACTCACTAACAGTTTTCCGGCTTGCGGAAGAGGCCAGTTGGTCATTTCTACTGGTCTGGAAATCAATAAAAATACACGTCCCACCAATGCCGGATTGAAGGGATTCTTTCCCAATCCCCCGAAGGTCATTTTCCCTATACCAATCGCTACAAAGGCTCCCAAAACAACCCAGTGTAAGGGCAGATTGGAAGGAAGGTTAAAAGCTAGCAGTACTCCTGTGATGACTGCTGATCCATCCCTAATAGTACTCTTTCCCTTGAGTAAGAAGCGTTGGATGAGATACTCAAACAATAAACAACTTCCGACAGAAACCAGGGTCACGATAATAACAGGTACTCCGAAATAGAAGACAGAGGCTAAAAAAGCAGGAATTAAAGCGATCACAACAGACCACATAATCTTTCTTACAGTTTCACCGCTATGAATGTGGGGAGAACCTGAAATTTGTAATAATCGATTACTCATATATTTATTTTTAAATCTTTTTAAAAAATAAAACTCTAAGCCAATTTACTAACTAAGGATTGCAAAAGTATAAAAAAAAATTATTGTGTAAACACATATTGTAAAATATTTGCACCCATTTGAAGTGCTTTTGTTCTGATCTCTTGTGAATCTTTGTGAACTTCATAATCCTCCCATCCGTCTCCAAGGTCACATTCGTAAGTAAACAGACAAACCAACCGACCTTCCCATATCAATCCGAAGGCTTGCGGAGGCTTGTTGTCATGCTCATGAATCTTGGGCAATCCGTTCCTGAATTGATATTTCTGATTAAAAATAGGGTGATTGTACGGCAGCTCTACCAACTCCAGTTCCGGGAAAAGCGCTTTTAATTGCGGAAGAATAAAGGGACTCATTCCATAGTTGTCGTCAATATGTAAAAATCCTCCCCCAATCAGGTAGTTGCGTAAATTCTTCAGTTCATCTTCAGAAAAAACCACATTTCCATGTCCGGTCATGTGGATAAAGGGATAGCGATACAACTCAACACTGCCCACTTCTACAGTTTCATAGTTAGGGTTCAAGCTCATATCCAGGTTAGTGTTGCAAAAGGCAATTAAATTGGTCAATGAGGTAGGATTCGCGTACCAGTCCCCGCCGCCACGATATTTTAACAGAGCGATGGTTTGAGCCTGGAGCCACAGTCCACCCCCCAATATGAATAAAAACAAAAATAAAAAAACTCTACTTTTCATAAAAAACGTTCCTAATAACTACCACGCCATTTTCTGATAAACCATTCAGCGCTAAATAATAAAATAAGTATCACAAAATAGATGGTGGAGTTGAGTAATAGTGAGAATTTCTTGGAATATGTCGCTACTGTTTTGATTTGATCATCCTTTTTAATCAGTTTTTCAAATTCTGACAGTTGCTCTTTAGAAATCATTTGTCCCTTTGAATTATCGGCAATTCCTTGCAGCAATGCATGGTCTGCAACTAAGTTTTGAGATTCCAGCATCATCTCCTTCACGGTAAAATGTCCTGATTTCTGGTAGTTTTTGCTTCCCCACTGAGCTTGTGCCTGCCAACGGTACTCTCCGGGAGGAAAATGCCCCACAGACAAGCTATAATTGCGATTCTGTTTGGAGAATTGATAACTGAATTTCTTGCCATCCTCAGACTCAATGATTAGCTCCACATCTGCCTCATTTTGAAGTTCATAAGCCTCATTATAAAGGTCAGCATAGAATTGAATCGGCTCAGATTCATCATAACCACTCTTGGCTTCAACCCTGAAAAAGTCACGATCTCCTTTAACGGACAAAAAGAGTACCATCTTCTGTATCAACTCGTTAAATGCTTCATGATTCTGCTCATAAAGATAGTTGTATCTCTTCCAGTCTGCGATACCACTCCCGACAATCACACCATTCTTAACCCCCACATTTTCATTGAACAGAATAAGAGGGTAGGGGGTTTCAACGCCACCAATTTTTTGATATAAAAAGGTAGAAGCAGAAACGCTAGTTTTATACTCTCCAAAAGGAGTGATCAACGGTGGAACCCTTTGCAAAAACTGTTTTAGCTCTTCAGAGTAAGAGAAAAGAATAAAATTATCGTTGTGAAGTGCTGCCGCTTCATTGGTTAGTTTTTTGTTCTGATTGATTGTAACCCCGGTTTGAAGGTTGTTGATGCGGCCATAATCGCTTTTATGTCCCAAGATATAGAGAACAGATCTTTTTTGTTTTTGAAGTTCCTGAGTTAAATCTTGCACAGGCTTACGTACAGAAGGTAATTGATGAAGAATGACCAGTGAATAAGGGTCAATCTTTTTATTAAAATTATCGATGGAATAGACTTCCGTTTCATATTTTTCAACGACATCCAGTGCAGACTTGATGGCAGCCACATCAGGGTGAGGCGCATTGTAAACAATGGCGATTTTCTCCTTCTGATCCACCACCTCAATATATAGGTTGCTTTTGTTGTTTTTATGCGTTAATTCACCCTCCAGCGGAGTTACTTCCACCTGATATCGTTTGATCCCTTTTTCCTTGGTTTCCAGGGTGGTTCGGAAGGTTTCATAGTATTGATTTGAGTTAATGGAAAAGTTCTCCCTGACTAACTCTTTCCCGTTTTCTGATATGGTTAAACTAAATTTTTGTCCCTTTAACTTATTGGCTGCCAGCTTAATCTCTACCGGGAAATGATTTCCTTTAAAGGTCTGTCTGTTATGTATAATTTGCGCAATAAAAAGATCCGGTTCTGCTTCAGGATTGCCTAATCCTACAGTATAAATCGGAGATTTGATCTTTTGTGTTTGATAATAAGGATTAGAACCGCGATTGTAGATTCCATCACTGACCAGGAGTACAGCACCTAAGTTGCGATGTGTGTACAACAGTTCAATTTGATCAAAAAAATCGGAAATATTGGTCGCCTTATCCTGATAATCGAGTTCATCAAAGCTGCCTCTTCGGGATTGATTTCCAATCAGATAGGGTACTACTTCATACTTTCCATCCAATTGATCCTCCAATTTTTTGAGCTGAGTAATCAATTCCGTTTTATAAAACGCAGAATCCTTTGATAAGATGACCGATTCGGAATTATCAACTCCAATCACGATAACCGGTTTTTCAGACTCTTTAACGGTTAATTTGGTTAATGGTCCTAAAAGCAAAAAAGAGACCAATGAGATGGCACTCCAGCGCAGTATAATCAACGCAATTCTGTAATTTTTTCCAAAATCGATCTCTCTGTTTTTATAGTATAGAATAGCTGCATAGACTCCTCCCAACAGTAAACAAAAGATAATCAGCCACAAAGGATACTCAGTGATAATAGTCATCTCGTCATCAATTAACCCGCAAAGATATGAAAAATTACGAATTACGAATTACGATTCCTAAATTTAGAGTTTAGAATTTAGAATTTAGAATTATTTTTTTCGACTTTCGACTTATTTAATTTTTTTCTTCTTTTTGAAATAAAAAAAAAGGGGGGCAGATCATAATTCGCTTTATAGTCATTTTATTTCCCCACTCTGGAAATCGAAACTGTTTGATATTGAGTGCTTCTGATAGGAACTGTATTGCGGTTAATTGGACCGTAAAGTTTCTACTTTTCAATTGATTTTTTTTTTTTTTTTTTTTTTT
>Ga0208459_1000629_pt1 | contig 37573 bp, 36 predicted proteins | sample AD_UKC087_MetaG_FD_184433 | JGI IMG/M metagenome (GOLD analysis project Ga0208459, IMG submission 184433) | Active sludge microbial communities of municipal wastewater-treating anaerobic digesters from USA - AD_UKC087_MetaG (SPAdes) (version 2) | ecosystem: Engineered > Bioreactor > Anaerobic >... | reverse complement strand
GCTAGCTTATCAGCATAGCATCGCCAAAGGAATAGAAGCGATATTTCTTTCTGATCGCTTCAGTATAGGCGCTTTTAATTAGTAGCGCGCCTTTGTTTTTTGTTGTGCCGATTGGGGCTTGTTCAATAAAAGCGGCCACTAACATTAACAAGGTGGATTTTGGCAAATGGAAATTGGTAATCATCGCATCGACGAATTTGAAATCATAGCCGGGATAAATAAAAATATTGATCCAATCTGATTTTGGTTTTAAGAATGATTCGGCTTTGTCGCAACCGGCTTCCAGAGCGCGAACCGTGGTGGTGCCGACAGCGATAATCCGGCGGCCGGCTTGCTTGGCTTGATTCAGGCGGCGAGCCGTTGCTGGGCTGATGGTAACAAACTCCGGGTGCATGGGATGCTCTTGGATATAATCGGTTTTAACCGGAGCAAAGGTGCCCCAACCGACATGAAGAGTGAGATATTCTAGTTGTATTCCTCGGCGTTTTAATTTGTTAAGCAATCGGTTGGTAAAATGGAGTCCGGCTGTGGGGGCGGCAACCGAACCGGCAGTAGCGGCATAAACAGTCTGATAATCGGCGGCCGTCCAGTTCTGATTGGTTTTAATATATGGCGGCACCGGTGTTTGGCCATAAGAAAAGATTTTTTCATCAGTCGCATTGAAAGCAATCAGCCAGGTTTGCTCAGCCAGTTTTTTTAGCGGGGTGGCGGTTATGGCAAGGGTGGCGTTTTTTTTCCGGGATACGGAATTGGATGCAGTGGGCCGATCCAAAATAATCGCTTGGCCGGGTTTGATTTTGCCACCCAGTAGACATTGCCAGTGATTAGTCGGGTGCTTGTTTTTAGGAGAAGCGGCTAAAGGTTTTTGCTGATAATGGGACAACAGAAAAATTTCCATTCGACCGTCGGTAATCTTGTGGCCCAACAGCCGGGCCGGTATGACCCGGGAATTATTAAGCACCAAAACGTCTCCAGCTGTTAGATAATGATCCAATTCAAAAAAGTGGCGGTGTTCCAGCCGCTCCGTGTTTCGATCCAAAACTAATAGCCGCGCTTGGTCTCGCGGCTTGGCTGGCTGTTGGGCAATGAGCTCTGGCGGCAGATAGTAGTCGAAATCAGCGGTCAAGATTTTTTTGTTTTTTGGCGCGCTCATCAAGTTGTTGAATTATTTTAGCGATACGGTAAGGGTCGGAAATTTGTTCAAAAACAAAGCGTTCTTTGGCGCCGGCCGATTGGATATAGACATGGCCATAGCCTAGAATAGTGGCGAAAAAACCTTTTTGTTCGGCAGTAACATCCTGAACGCGGTATAAATCCAATTCAGAGACCACCCGATTGAAGAGGCCGTTTTGTTCTCGGTTGATAATACGATAAGTAGTGATAGTCCAGACGTCCAAATAGGTCTCGGTCCACATAGTAAAAATGAAAGCCAGCATAGCCAGGTAGTAAATTAAAAGGGCCACTGTAAAAATAGCTTCGTTGGTTGGGTTGGTGAGAAAGGTCGGCGTAGTGAGGCGAACTAGGATATAAAGAGCGATCGGAGCGGCCATTAATACTATAAATAAGACAGCGATTTTGAAAAAAATAAACCAATGCCGCCGCAAATGAAAGATAATTTCTTCCCCTCGCTGTTTGTTGGGGAGGCTGTTTTTATTGATCATAAGCCAAAGGAATTATTGGCTGAAACAGAAAAATCAATTAAGACCGTGTTCCAGTTGACGTTGTTTAAAAGATTAAGCGACCACAAAAGAAAACCGGCGGAAATTAAAATATAAACAAGAATGATGGAAATATTAACCCAACTTAAAAAACCAAAACGCAATAAATGGTAGATATTGAACAGTCCCCAAATAAAGAAAAGTAAAATCGCGCCTAGATAGAGATAATAGAAAATCGCCAGAGTGATTACCATAAAATTAAAGCAATTTATTTTGCCAATCGGCCGGCGGCGTAAGTTTGAAGTGCTGGTAGGCCGATGCGGTGGCGACGCGACCGCGGGGTGTGCGGTTGATCATGCCAATTTGTAATAAAAAAGGCTCGATGACATCTTCAATCGTATCCATTTCTTCGGCCAGTGAAGAGGCAATGGTATTGAGTCCAACCGGGCCGCCATTGAATTTTTTGATGATAGTTTCTAAAAATTGTCGGTCAATATTATCGAGGCCGTATTCATCGACTTCCAATAAAGTGAGCGCCTCTTGGGCGGCGTTCTTGTCTATTTTACCATTTTTTTTAACTTGAGCGAAGTCACGGACTCGTTTGAGCAGGCGATTGGCGATGCGGGGTGTTTGGCGGGCGCGTTTGGCGATTTCCTCAGTGGCCGATTCGTCAATTTCTATTTTAAGTATTCTGGCCGCTCGTTTAATAATCTGGTTTATTTCTTCGGACTGATAAAAATTTAAGCGATAGACATTGCCAAAGCGATCCCGCAATGGCGATGATAAGCCACTCATTTTGGTGGTGGCGCCGATGATGGTAAATTTAGGCAGGTCGAGCCGCAAGGTCCGAGCCGATGGTCCTTTGCCAATAATAATATCCAGAACATAATCTTCCATTGCCGGATACAAGATTTCTTCAACGGTTTTATTCAGGCGGTGGATTTCGTCGATAAACAAAACATCGCCATCGGTCATATTGGTCAAAATAGCGGCCAAATCTCCGGCCCGTTCAATGGCCGGCCCCGAGGTAATCTTGAGATTGTTGCCCATTTCGTTGGCGATAATGTGGGCCAAAGTAGTTTTGCCCAATCCGGGGGGGCCGAATACTAGGACATGCTCCAGCGCTTCGCCGCGGTTCTTGGCGGCTTCAATAAAAATACGCAGATTGTTTTTGACTACGCTTTGGCCGATATAATCATCAAGTTTTTGCGGTCTTAAAGTCGAGTCCAGCAGTTTGTCGCCGCTTTCTTCTTGGGCGGAAGTAATATGATGGGGAGTTGCATTTTCCATGTCATTATCTTATCATTTGAGTAGTAAAAAGGCAATTTAAGCGGTTTTATTTATGGCGAAGATAATTTATGGTGTTTCCGGTCAAGGCTTTGGTCATTCGACTCGCAGCCAGGAAGTGTTGCGACACTTGACTCAAGCCGGTCATCAGGTGTTGGTGTTCACATATGGTCAGGCAATATTTTTTTTGGCGGATGAATTTGAGGTTTTCGAGGTGCCCGGTTTGGGCTTGAGTTATAAAAATAATAAATTGGTATATTGGCGGACAATTTTTGTCGGTCTGCGTCAATTAATTAACCAATCTCGTCACGCTCATCAGATTTGGAAAAAGTTTCGACAATTTAATCCGGATTTGGTGATCACCGATTTTGAACCCCTGTCAGCTTATTTGGCCAAGCTTAACCGTCGGCCCCTGATTTCTCTTGATAACCAGCACCAATTAACCAATACTGTTATTGATGTGCCCAAAAAGTACCAGAAAGATTTTTTAATGGATCGGTTGATTATCCGTTCACTGGTTTGGGGGGCGAATAAATATTTGGTTACCAGTTTTTTTACCACACCGATTAAGAAAAAAAACACTTTTTTATTTTCGCCGATTGTTCGTCAAGAGGTGCGAGCCTTGCAGGCCAGCATTGGCGAATACATCTTGGTTTATCAAAATTCCAATTTTAAATATTTAGTGCCCGTGCTAAAAACACTGAATTATCAATTTGTGGTTTTTGGCATGAATCTTGATAAGCCAGAAGGCAATATAATTTTTAAAAACTATGACTCTCGCGATTGGTTGAATTATTTGGCCGGTTGTCGAGCGATTATTGGCACCGCCGGCTTGAGTTTGATTTCGGAAGCGCTTTATTTGGGCAAGCCTTATTTGGCTGTCCCGATAAAGAAGCAGGTTGAGCAAGTAATTAATGCTGTTTATTTGCGAAAAATGGGTTTTGGTGATTATACTTATAAACTAACGCGGGAAATTTTTGCTGATTTTATTGATCAGGAAGCGACCTTTAGGGAGAATTTATCGATTTTAAAACAAGCAGATAATCAAGAGATTTTAGCTAAATTAGATGAGGTAATTACCGAGTTGGTGGTTGACTAGTTAGTCTTTACAAAAACTTATTTTTTGTTTATACTAGAGGTTAGTGAGTTATTTATGCGGCGGTAGTTCAGTTGGCTAGAACGCTTCCTTGCCAAGGAAGAGGGTCCCGAGTATTCGGGACGGGCAGAAATGAGCCAGGAGTCCGCCGGGGCGGACGACGCAGCGAATTTCGACAAAAGCGAGCTGGCGCAACTTTTGGCGCTGCCCAGGAACGCAGACCTCTGTTCTTTATTTTAAAAATAAAAATTGTTAATTATGCGGCGGTAGTTCAGTTGGCTAGAACGCTTCCTTGCCAAGGAAGAGGTCGCCGGTTCGAATCCGGTTCGCCGCTCAGTTTGTCTATTTATCCTAGCCCGGATGGTGGAATTGGTAGACACGCAAGACTTAAAATCTTGTGGCTGAATAAGCCGTGCCGGTTCGACCCCGGCTCTGGGCACTGATTGGTACTGGGCGTGGCCCAGTTTTTTATTCTTGACTTTTTGTTTAAAATAGGTTATTCTTTTTAAAGAAATATTAAATTTTTTTAACAATCATATGACGGAAAAAAAAGAGAAGAAAGTAGTTGCAGTAAATTGGCAGGAAACGGTTTTACCATTAATTAAGCCGGGTTCAACCATTAAGGTACACCAAAAAATTAAAGAAAAAAACACCAAAGGCGAAGAGAAGGAAAGAATCCAAATCTTTGAAGGCATAGTGTTGGCCAGACGCGGAGGCAGCGGCCGAAGCGCTACCATTACTGTTAGAAAAGTGGCGGCCGGTGGCATCGGGGTGGAAAGAATTTTTCCGATTTATTCCCCCGCTATTGCTAAAATAGAATTGGTCAAACAGGCCAAAGTTCGACAAGCTAAGTTGTTTTATTTGAGAGATTATAAAAAACGATTAAAAGAACAAAAAGTCTAAATTAATATTTTCGCCCCGATTAAATATCGGGGCGAAAAGTTGAAGGGATTATTTTTTGATTTTATAATATAAGAGGAAAGAATCGAGCCCAGGTGGTGGAATTGGCATACACACCAGCTTGAGGGGCTGGCCGCGCAAGCGGGTGCGGGTTCAAGTCCCGCCCTGGGCACTGATTTAAATATCAAAATTAATATTTTGATATTTAAATCAGTATCTCCAAGGGAGAGGGGGCTTGAACGGGTTGGAAGCGAATCAAGCCACCAAAGGCGGAGCAGATGAGTGTCAAAAATTGCGAGCTGGCGCAGCATTTTTTGCCAACCCAGGACGAGACTCTTCGAGCAGAGCGAGAAGAGTATGAGCGGTCCCGCTCTGGGCACTGGAATTAATTTAAAATTTTAAATTTAAAATTGTTTGTGCACTCTTAGCTTCCGCCCAAGGCGGAGTTAGAGTCCGCCGTGGCGGATTTACACCAAGAAGTCTTAATTAGCACGCTTAGCTCAGTTGGTTAGAGCATCTCGTTTACACCGAGGGGGTCGGGGGTTCGAATCCCTCAGCGTGCATAAAAATATGTTCTATGTCTATGTTTTAATTAATAAGGATGGTAAATTGTATATTAGTCAAACTAGTGATATTAATAGGAGAATAGAAGAACATAATTTTACAGGAAATGGATATACGTCAAAGTATCGTCCTTGGAAATTGGTTTGTAAAAAAGAGTTTTTAAAAAGAAAAGACGCAATGAAAGAGGAAAGAAGATTGAAATCAGGCGTTGGTAGAGATTGGATAAAGAATTTTATTGATTTGAACGATGTTGGTTAGAGTCCGCCGCGGCGGATTTACACCGAGGGGGTCGGGGGTTCGACTCCTCTAGTGCCCACGAGAGAGTCAAAAGTCTTTAAATTTTGTAAAGTCTATAAGGTTCATAAAATTAAATTGTTACATTGTTAAATTGTTTTTGACTGCTAAACTTAGAGAAAGGAGAAAGGACATAATAATCAGCCGCGGCGGAAAATGAGACAATTTATTAATTATTCCTTTAAAAATTAGAAATTGTTTTTAAATTTTAAATTAAAAATTAAAAATTTCTAACCACATGTTTTTAAGAATTATCATTGGTTTGGCCGGTATGATCCTTGGTTTTTTTATGGTTTGGCGTCCAGCCGCTTTTTTAAGTATGATTGGTCCCCAAATTTGGATGGAAAAAATATTTGGTCCTGGTCGAGAAGTTTCCGGCTATAAATTGCTGGGCGTGGTCATTATTATTGTTTCCATTATGATTATGTTGGGCTTAATTGAAGGAGTACTGATGTGGTTTTTTAGTCCAATTATACCCAAACAATAGTTATATTCGTAGAGACAGGGCATGCCTATGGGCCCGTAGCTTAGTTGGTAGAGCGCCGCATTTGCACTGCGGAGGTCAGGAGTTCGAATCTCCTCGGGTCCACCAAAGTTTATTTACAGCGTAATTTGCCTCGCTCGGGGCGGAGTTTACCCCGTATACAGCTTGCTGTTGTGCGGGGCCCCTCGCTTCGGCGGCGGGGCTATTATAATTTATAGTCGTCCTTGTCCCACTCCACCCATACGCGGGCGACACAAAGAAAATCCCTCGACTTATTTTAACACATTCATTCACTCCTTAAAGAATTTTAAATATTTCTTAAAGCTAAAGCCCTTACTTTTATCTAATTTTCTACCTTTTGAAAAACTCCAAATACTTCTTCAAACCGCCTTTGCTTTTTTGATATACCATTTCTTTCAGTTTCGGTAATACTTCTTTAGTCGCTTTTTCACCAGTTAAAATTTTATTTTGACCGTTAGTAAATTGATACCAATAATTTTTACCAACATTTATCTCAATAACTATGTCGGCGTTTGCCACATTTGAAAGTGCCAGATGGTGGCGCAAAATATTTAATGAATCATTGGCGATGTCGTACCACCCAGTCTCCCGTTCCTCGTCGCAATAATGTTTATCTAAATTAACAGCAATGACTATATCAGCCCCCATATTTCTGGCAATTTCTACCGGAACAGGCGCGGACAATCCACCGTCGGCTAATATTCTTCCGTTTATTTTCACTGGCTTGAAAACCAAGGGAATAGAAACGCTAGCTCTGATGGCCTGCGCCATCTCGCCTTTATTTAAGACTACAACCTCTCCTGTTTTTAAATCCGTAGCCACGGCAACAAAAGGGATTTTACAATCCTCAAATTTCTTTCCATTGATATAATCCTCAATAAATGTTTTTAGTTTTTCTCCGCCAATCAACCCTTGTTTTAAATGCGGGTCAAATAAAACAGAAAATACTCGGCGCCAAGTAGTGCTTAACGCGATTTTCTCAATTTCTTTTATGCTCAAACCAGCCGCATAAAAACCGCCAACCATTGTGCCAATACTTGAACCAGCGACAAAATCAATCGGGATATTATTTTCTTCCAAGGCTTTAATAACCCCAATATGAGCCAGTCCTCTTGAGCCGCCACTTCCTAATGCTAAGCCGATTTTTGGTCTTTTTAGTTCTGTCATAATTTTAATTCTGTCCGGCTATTCTTTTCTTAAAATTATCGGTTAAATTAAAGGCCTTATTTTTCGCAATTGAGATAAACCGGTTTGCTGTTTTTCCTATCTCGTCTCTAATATATTTCACATTATTATACTGCGATGGATAGCCGACTAATTCCATAAAACCGACGCCTTTTACTTTTTCTCCGCCGAAATCGCCATCCACCCGAAGAGGCCCCTCCCAGTAATTGATTGAACCGAATAGCATTTCCTGATTATCAACTTTTGCCGTTAAGTTTAATTCAATGTTTTTTGTCGGTATTTTAATTTTCCATGACAATGGATAAACCGCTTTGCTTTTTGGACTTATCCATTGCTGATTAGAAGAAATTATTTCGATTTCTTTATAATGTTCTTGGTGATTATCCGCATAAGAAATATCAGCAAAATAAGTTTTTACCTTACCATCATCATACACGCAGCAAACCATTTCCGTATTGTTATCCAACTGCGCCGAAAACCAATTCCACTTATCCTTGGAATAGCTTGCGTCTGCCCATTGATGATCCATCCAAGATTTTCCGATAACATCTATCCACTTGTTTTTAATTTTTATCCTGCCTTCAGCTTTTAAGTTGGTTAGAGAATAGTAGTAAGTGGTTTTGGAATGAAGATCCAAATATCCTTCCCCGCCTTCAAGCACCGGCTTTTTAATTGAAGTCAACTTCAAATCAATATCCTCGTTTTTTAGGTGATAGGTTGATTCGCCGGTTTTTTTAATAACGCAATTAGTGTAACCATTTTTGATTTCGGGATTGATATAATTTATATAAAGCAGGGATTTGGAGAAACTATCGTCAGAAATAATAGAAAACGGAGCTATTCTGTGATGAAAATTTTTATGCTTTAAATCCGAAACAAGGGAATGAGAAAAGTAAGACGTTTTAAGCGGTATTTTGTTTAAAAAAGGTATTTTTACTTTTTTGACATCCACTTTAAAAAGGCAATCCATAAAAGAATATTCGTTGTCGTCCTTGTCTTTTAGATGGCCGTTAAAATACCACCATTCAACTATGCAATCATGAGCTGATTCATCTTTGGGGAATTTTATTGGTTTATATTCTTTATACATAAAAATTGATCTTTAAAATAATAGAAGATCGTCTTTAATTATCCGTAGCTAAATCTCCGCCCTTTAGGGCGGAGATTTAGCTTCCCCGGAGCTCTGCCGCAGGCAGAGCGGAGGTGTATTTATCTTTATTTCTTTGATTTTTGATAAAATATGGTAAAATGAGCCACTTATCTGGGAAAATAGATAAAATATTTTTTTGGAAAGTAGCTTACACTTATCATAAAATTGTTGCTCATTTTGCTTTTATTCCCAAATATCGCAGACGGCTATTGCAAGGAAAAATAGCTTTGCGAATCAGACAACCATTCTTCGAATGCAGTGAAGTGAATTCTTGGTTTATTTATGAAATGGAAGTCATGCCCGACCATGTCCATGTCTTGATTCAAATTGACCAAAAAACCTCCTTGTCTCAAGTGGCTATGTTTCTCAAGGGAGGTTTTTCGAAGGTATTAAGAAAAGAATTTTCTGAAATTAAAGAATTTTTCTGGGGTGACAGTTTCTGGGCCGATGGATACTTTGTTGAGACATCAGGACGAGCCAATGAGATTACAATTAGGGAATATATCAAAAATCAAAGAAACAAAGAGATCGGAAGAAGCTCCGGCCTTTAGGCCGGAGCAGTTAACAATAATAATAGGAGATCGTTTTTAAAATTATTTTTCGCATTTTTTACATCTTTGGCAATATTCTTTTTCCCAAATAGGGTCAGTAGCCTCGGCCAGCTGATCGTGATATTTTATTAATCCTTTTTTATACTCCGAATCTTTTAAGGCTTGACTAGCTGTTTCATCCATTGGCTCTGGATGATATTTATCTATCAGTCCTCTTAGCATTTCATAATGGTCTTTAATCGGGCAGGTCATAATCATGTTGCCTTTTTCCTCTGGTCCTTTTTCCAAATAATATTCTTTCTGCCAACTTCTAATCGCTTTAAAAAAGGGAGCATTTATAACATCATTAAGTGTTCTGCCCTGTTTATAAACTTCATTAATATTTAGAGGAGAATATGGATTAAAAACACAAGGTGAAATTTTGCCATTCCAGTCAATATATAGATAACCTCCTTCTCTTCCCGCCGAAATACAACCATCAACAACTGTTCCAGAATTCCAAAAATCAGCTACAAATAGTTTTTTATTTTTGACTAGATATTGATGTTGTCTAAACATTTTTACTCTTTGTTTTGGCGTAACCATTAACTTTAAAGAAGTACTTCTGCCAATGGGCATAAATTGAAAAACCCAGCAATAAATCGCTCCCTGTTTATTAAAATAATAATCAAAAGTTTTATCATCAAGAATCCAATCAGCATTATTTTTGGTGGCGGTGATAGAAATACCAAAAGGTACTCCTGCTTCTCGTAAATTTTCCATTGCCTGTAAAATTTTTTTATGGACACCCTTACCCCGACGTTCATCGGTCTCTTTTTCAAATCCTTCTACTGAAATAGCTGGAGTAATATTACCCACCTCAGCTAATTTTTTCGCCATTGCATTATTAATTAAAGTGCCGTTGGTGTATATTAAAAAATAATTATCTTGATGCTTTTTGGCTAAATCTATAATAGTTTTACCTTGACTTTCATAAAGAAACGGTTCGCCTCCGGTAATAACAGTAAAATAAGACCCCCAAAGATTGGTTTTTTCCATTACGATTCTATCTAAAATATCCCAATCTAATTTTTCTGCAGAAGCAGAAGAACTATTGGCGTAACAACCAATACATCTTAAATTACAAAATTTACCAGGAGCAATTGTTAAAAAACCAGGAGGGCAAAAACCAAATTGCTTTTTAAATTCTTCAACTTGTGGTTTCTTTTTTAAAAAATTATTTTGAATAAACGAATTGACTAACGCTTTACGTACCATCGGCGCATTTTTAGCTTTCCGGAAAGCTTCATCCATAGCCAAAATCATACTTCTCCCCATATAGTATTTATCTTCCCGAACTTTATAAGGGTAGTTTTTATCTTTTAAAAGATCTGCCCGAATTTTTTTATCAGCGAATTTGATTATATTTTTTCTAATTATTGCATTGGAAAGAAGTAAATCTAAGGGTTTGTTTGCGTATTTCTGTGAAATATCCCCTAATAAATTATCTGAATTTATTTTTTTTGATGTAGTTTTTTTTGGCATAGCTTTAAGTTTAATAATTATTAAAAATTAGTTTTTATTTATTGCATAATCCTCTAACCGAAATGTCCAAATTTATAATTAAAGACATCTGAATATATTGGTCCTAAAAAAATGAGGTGCGCTTCAACAGCCAAATATTTCACAGAAATATTAAGACGGCCGTCTTTATCTAATCTTCGAACAGACACAGGAATGCGAACGCTTTAAAGAAAACCAAAATGAGCAATTTTACTTATTCTTAAAACATAATTATGATCTTCTGCTAATTTAATTTTTTCATTAAAGCCACCGACTAATTGGTGAATTTCCTTTTTAGCAAAGATGCAAAAACCGGGCGCATAAGGAAAGCTTTTTTAGTTGCTTGAAAATAGAGATTGACTACGCCATGTAAAAATTTATCAATTTTTCTGTCGCCCAAAGGATCAATTAGACATGAAGCGGAAGCAAAAGTTAATCCTTTAATTTCCCCCATAGCTTTTTCTAAAAAATCGGGAGGCAGAATTACATCAGCATCTAAAAACAATAGCCATTCACCGCGAGCAATTTTTGCGCCATTATTACGGCCGTGAGCAGGCAATCCTCCATTAACTAATTTTACGCCACCTTTTAAAGCAATTGAACGCGTGGCGTCAGTTGAATTATTGTCAGCCACGATAATCTCAAAATCTTTGAAAGTCTGCTTTTTAAGAGATTTCAAAAGGTTAGGCAAGATTTTTTCATTAAAAGTCGGGATGATAATGCTTAGCATAAAATTTTCCGATCGTTAAAATAAAACGGCGATAATTTGGTCTGATATTTTTGCCGAATTTATTTTTTTATTAAGGAATGAATATTCCAAAAGCAATCCGTCAATCATACCGGTAAGTAAAGAAATTAATAATCCGACATCAATTTTTTCGGCCAATTTTTTGCTTATGAACACTTCCTTAATTACCGGTTGGATTAGATTAGCGATCCGCTCCCTTAATTGAGTAACGCGTTTTATTATTTGATCGTCAGCCGGCGACGACTTCAGTATTAAAGCTTTGATAAGATTTTTTTCTTTAAAACCGAAGTCCAAGTAATTCTTAATTAGTTTATGCAGTTTTTTATCAATCGTAGCCTCGTTTGACGCTTGGGTAATAGACAGACTCAAGTCATTAAATACATTATCAAGCACTTTCTCATAGATTTCCTTTTTGCCGGTAAAATGATAATAAAGCGCCGCCTTGGTAATATTCAGCTTTTTGGCGATGTCATTCATAGAGACACCGAGATAACTAAAGTCCGAAAATAAATGACGCGCCGTGTCAATGACATATTTTTTAGTGTCGTGGTCGTGGATGATGTCTTCGGATTGGTTTGCGATTGTTTTCATCTTTTTTGGCTTACCTTTAATTTACTTATCACTCGGTAAGTAAATTTAGTATATCAAAATGGGTAAATATCTGTCAAGCAAACAAATTTATAAAGACGATAATATTTGTTAAACTTATTATTAAGAAATAAGGTTAGAGAGTTTTTAAATCCACCAGCCACCCTTTTTAATTTGTGGCCCCGCTGCCGAAAAAAATCGGGCGAAGTCCGAAAGCAAGCGGGCAAAAAGAAAAAGGGGTGTGGGGAAAATGCTTTTTTGCCCGCTTGCCAGTCCGGCGGAAGGCAGACAATGGAGTGGGAGCGTTTCCGCACCTCCTCTCGCAAGAGGAAGGCAAAACAGAAAAAATTTGTTTTCTTAATTGAAAAAAATTTTTGGGGGCAGGTGATTAAAAAAATGTAGAGAAAATTTTTCTGTTTTGCTAGCCGAAGCGAAGCGGAGGCGGGCGGAAACACTGGGCGGGAATCAATCCGTAAAATCCTCTGGATTTTGTTCAAAAAAAGTTCGGATTTCGTCCAACAAACACCACTATCAGAGTTAAATACTTGTCTATTTAGCTCTTTTTTGTTAGAATTAAATTTGTCTTTTTACTAAATTTTATTATGTCGGAAAAAAATAAGAAATTGTGCGCTGGCTGTGATATTTGTTGCCGCTATGTGGCTATAGAAATAGACAAGCCAACATGCAAAAAGGATTATGATCAGATTATTTGGCAGTTACTTCATAAAAACGTCCGGATTTTCGTTGATTGGGATAATGATTGGTATGTGGAGTTCATTACTCCCTGTATGGCTTTGGATTTGAAAACTAAGCTATGCCGGATTTATAATGATCGACCGATGATTTGTCGCGAGCACTCGCAAGACGAGTGTGTTAAATACGGCGATGGCCCGGCAGAAAAATATTATTTCAAATCAGCTGATGATTTTATTAAATATTTGAAAAAGAAGAGGATTGATCATAGGTTTAAAAAATAATTTTTTTAAACTGTGGACAACTATTGTTGACTTGTTTTTTTTGTGGTATAATAATGATAACGATTGGAATGATTTTTATTTATTAAAAAACATTTCAGTTGAAGATAAATCTAACCGGTAAAGGAGGTGATCAAATGAAAAAAAGAAAAGCTACCAAAAAGAAAGCAGCCAAGAAGAAAACCACTAAGAAGAAAGTAGCGAAAAAGAAAACTTCTAAGAAGAAAGCTGCTAAGAAGAGGAAGAGATAAAAATTTTCTCAAAGACAAAATCCCCATCTGCAGAGGGGATTTTGTTTTTGTTTTAAAATTTTTTCGGGACAATTATTTGTTGTTAAACAAAAGATACTAGACTGGCCAATGATGGTTAATTATTTTATTTTTGTCTAAAATAAGCTATTTTGATTTGATTTTTGATGGTCGTTATTAATACTAATTTTGCCATAGATGCCATCATAGCCCGGTTCGATTTTTATTTTCCCTTGACGCATCCGAATAATTTTGTTAGCGATTTCATGGTCGGTGATTTTTTTTAACCGTTCAATATCAAGATCCAATAGTATTTCAAATTCAGGATCATTTTTTACCAATTTAAAATATTCGGTCTGGACTTTTTTGGAATTTTTGCCGACGCCGAATGTATCAGAGATTATTTCTTGTAGGGGAATCAGATTTTTGTAGGGAATGTGTTTGTTTTGATCAGCAGTCTTTTCTTGGCGGTCGGCCAAATCATTGACGCGATGCATTACGCCCAAAGTCAATTCTTTTTTGCAAATTGGACAAATGTTTTTATTTTTTCTGCTTTCATTGGGATGGCTGGAATATTTACAATTGGCATGGCCATCAAAATGGTACTTACCTTCTTCGGGAAAAAATTCAATAGTGGATAAAAATTTTTTTTTATTTTTATTTTTAATAATGTTGTAGATTTCATCATAACTTAGTTTTTCCGGTTCAATATCAAAGACATTGGCTTCCCGGCCGAGATTGGCCGGCGAGTGAGCATCGGAATTGGAAACCAAAGTAATGTTGTCGAGCGCTGATAATTGCCAATTCATCTGCGGGTCGGATGATAAGCCGGTTTCAACGGCATAAATATAGGGCGTCATTTCTTCAAAACATTCTTCCAAAGAATCAAAGCCGGATTTAGAGCCGAAAACCGCAAACCAGGGCGTCCAAATATGGGCGGGAATTATTAAGCATTTTGGCTCAATTTGGAGAATTATTTTGGCTAAATTTTTTGCTGATAGGCCAATAATCGGTCGGCCGTCGGCCTTAAGATTAAAACCGCGTTTAGTAAAATCAGTGCTGATTTTATCAACTGTCTCAAAATTGGGCGCTAGAACACAAAGATGCAATCGTCTCGTCTTACCACCTTGGGAATAAATACAACTGATTTCTGTCGTTAGGATGAAGCGGGTATGATGGTCTGCCCCCTTTAACTGATATAATCCGTTTTCCGCCTCTTCTAAGGCGGTTTTTAATTCCGCCAACCAGCGCGGATGAGTGAAATCGCCGGTGCCGACGATATCAATACCCTTGTATTGGCACCATTGGCCAATATTTTGGGGGGTCAACTGTTGGGAGCAGGCGCGGGAATATTTTGAGTGGATATGAAGGTCGGCGATTAGACGCATAATTGTTGGCGCTTAGATTTTAGTGGTTGGAATCAATGAGGTGATTTTAACATTTTGAAAATATTTTTTCAAAAGATGAGTTTGGGCTGGCCTTTTGTTTTTAACCAAAAAAACGCCAGTTAAGGCGTTTAGTTTGTTTTGGATGCAAGGTTCCCGCGGCGACCTACTTTCCCCAATAAAGAGTATCATCGGCGCTGAGAGGCTTAACTGCCGAGTTCGAGATGGGATCGGGTGTGACCCTCTCGCCAAAGCCACGGAAACTCTGCATCCAAAAATATTATTTGCGTTGATAATAACGCATAAATTTATAAAATGATTCTTGTGATTAAACAATGACCGATTAGTACTCCTCGGCTGAATCCGTTACCGGACTTACACCTGGAGCCTATCACCTTATCGTCTATAAGGGGTCAAAAAAATCTAATCTTGAGGGCGGCTTCACGCTTAGATGCTTTCAGCGTTTATCCTAACCGAACTTAGCTACCCAGCGATGCCCTTGGCAGGACAGCTGGTGCACTAGAGGTTCGTCGTTTCCGGTCCTCTCGTACTAGGAAACGATCCTCGCAAATTTTGGCGACCATGGTAGATAGGAGACCGAACTGTCTCACGACGTTCTGAACCCAGCTCGCGTGCCCTTTTAATTGGCGAACAGCCAAACCCTTGGGACCTTCTTCAGCCCCAGGATAGGACGAGCCGACATCGAGGTGCCGAACCTCCCCGTCGATGTGGACTCTTGGGGGAGACCAGCCTGTTATCCCCGGAGTAGCTTTTATCCGATGAGCTTCCGCCGTCCTATATCGCACGGTCGGATCACTAAGTTCTGCTTTCGCAACTGCTCGGCTTGCAGGCCTTGCAGTAAAGCTGGCTTGTGCCTTTACACTATCACTCCGATTTCCATCCGGAGCTAGCCAACCTTTGTAAACGCCTCCGTTACATTTTAGGAGGCAACCGCCCCAGTTAAACTACCCACCAGACACTGTCCTTCTCCCGGATTCACGGGAGTAAGTTAGGATTGCAATATAACAAGGGTGGTATTTCACTGGTGTCCGCCTTGCGGCGGACTCCCACCTATGCTAAACATGCAATACCGCAACCCAGTACCAAGTTGTAGTAAAGCTTCACGGGGTCTTTTCGTCTAACCACGGTAATGTCGCATCTTCACGACACTTGCAATTTCGCCGAGTACATTGTCAAGACAGTTGCCAAGTCGTTATGCCATTCGTGCGGGTCGGAACTTACCCGACAAGGAATTTCGCTCTAGCTTCCTTATAATTGAGCTTTGGACTATATCTTCATCCGCCGCAGCGGAGCTTAGCGTTTAGTCTCTGAGGATTCATAAATAATTAAAATTTTAATTTTTTATTTTTAAATTTTAAGTTACTTATGTCTTTCCTGCTGATTGTTTGGCATATTTTATAATTAATCTATGGTAATATTTTATACCTTAGTATTTAGATTATGCCAACTTTCCAGCATATAGCTAAGTGTTTTAGGACCAATTTTACATTACTGTAAAAAGAGGCAGCGTTTCTTTAGTAACGGTCCTAGTCCTTTTGCGTTTATTAATCAATAAGCGCAAAACCTTAGGACCGTTATAGTTACGGCCGGCGTTCATCAGCGCTTCAGTTCAAAGCTTCTCCCGATTGCTCGGAATAACCTCTCCCCTTAACGTTCTGACACTGGCCAGGCATCAGCCCCTATACATCACCTTGCGGTTTAGCAGGGACCTGTGTTTTTGATAAACAGTCGCTTGGCATCTTTAGCTGCGCCCGCCTTGCGGCGGGAGGCCTTATCCCGAAGTTACGGCCGCTATTTTGCCGAGTTCCTGAACAATGTTTCTCTCGTACACCTTAGGCTACTCGCCTCACCCACCTGTGTCGGTTTACGGTACGGTTGCCTTGGTCTTAGCCCTAGAGGTTTTTCTTGGCACCAGTTTTGATTGAATCGGGTCTGCCTTGCGGCTTTCCCTTTTGCCAGCCTTGGCGTTTAATGACAGACGGATTTGCCTATCTGTCACGCCATTGGCTAGCAACGTCATAAGCCAAATAACGATCAATCTCCACTAATGCGTCACCCCATTGGAAAACCAAGGTAGTGCTGGAATATTAACCAGCTCTTCCATCGACTACGCCTTTCGGCCTCGCCTTAGGATCGACTAACCCTGGGTCGATTCGCGTTGCCCAGGAAACCTTAGGTTTACGGTGTCAGGGATTCTCACCCTGATTTTTGCTACTTATGCCAACATTCTTACTTCCAACCAGTCCACCGGCCCTCGCGGGTCCGACTTCATCCCGATTGGAATACTCCTCTACCACCTCAGCGCTAAGCGCTGAGATTCGCATCTTCGGTACCATATTTAGCCCCGGTACATTTTGGGCGCAAAACAACTTGACCAGTGAGCTGTTACGCTATCTTTAAAGGGTGGCTGCTTCTAAGCCAACCTCCTGGTTGTAAAAGTCGTAATACCGCCTTTTACACTTAATATGGATTTAGGGACCTTAGATGGCGATCTGGGCTGTTTCCCTTTTGACTGATGGAGCTTAGCCCCCATAGTCTGACTTTTGAGATACGGATACCTAGTATTCGGAGTTTGGTTGAAGACAGTAACCTTGCGGACCCGCCCTCAGTCAGTGCTCTACCCCTAGGTCTAATCTCAAAGCTAGCCCTAAAGCTATTTCGAGGAGAACCAGCTATTACCGAGTTCGATTGGAATTTCTCCCCTAACCACAGCTCATCCCCTCGTGTTGTACGGCGAGTGGGTTCGGGCCTCCTCCTGATGTTACTCAGGATTCACCCTGGCCATGGTTAGCTCACCCGGTTTCGGGTCTTATCCACGCTGCATTTGGTGTAAACACCAAACGGGCTATTAACCCTCGCTTTCACTGTGCCTTCTCCCTGTCGGGATTAAACAGGCAACGTAGATAAACTCGTTGGCTCATTCTTCAATAGGAACGCCGTTATCCAGTAATTCCCGACAAGTCGGGACACTTGGACTTCGACTCTTTGTAAGCAAATGGTTTCAGATACTATTTCATCGCCCTCACCGGGCTGCTTTTCACCTTTCCCTCACGGTACTAGTTCACTATCGATCATCAAAAGTATTTAGCCTTACCGCATAGTCACGGTTGGTTCCCTCAGGATTTCACGTGTCCCAAGGTACTCTAGATAAAAACCGTAAAGAAATAACCCCTTTCGCGTACGGGACTTTCACCCTCTGTGGTTGGCCTTTCCAGACCATTCTACTAGGGAAGCTATTTAGCCTTACCTTGCCTGTGTATGCAGGCAAACATTTCTATCATCACACCTATTTAGCAACGACATACATCTTTAACCGCCGGCTTAGCTTTGTCCCGAAGGACTCGGCCTTACCGACAGAACACTAAAAGGGTTTGGGCTGCTCCGCGTTCGCTCGCCACTACTAACGGAATACAGGCCTACAGATTAATTGTCCACCGTTGGCGGACCATTAATCTATAGACGCTTAACTTTTTTCTTTTCCTCCAGCTACTGAGATGTTTCACTTCGCTGGGTTGTCTTCCATACCCTATGGATTCAGGCATGGATTTTCCGTCTTCAACGGAAAGGGTTTCCCCATTCGGATATCCCCGGGTCAAAGGTTGCTTGCCACCTCACCGAGGCTTTTCGCAGGCTGCGACGTCCTTCATCGTCTTTTGATGTCTAGGCATCCACCATTTGCTCTTGTTTGTTTAATCACAAGAATCAGATTATAAATGATTCTTAATATTTTTTGTATTTCGGCGAATTATAATTGTAATTTTTTAATTCGTTTTTAATTGATATTCAATTGTCAAAGTTCGGGGATAATTGTCTCCCAAAGAGCGATTAACATTTTGCTTAATATTAGCCGAATCTTCGGGGGGCAAAAAAACCGCCTTTCTCCAAGCGGTTTATCCCAGGGGCGCGGAAAAACTGTCCTCTTAGCTTGGAGAATGATTATTAGTTTGATTGATAGTGTATCTCATATATTTGTCACTTAATGATTTTAGCGGATTTTTAATTCTTTGTCCATACTTTAATAGGGATTGAGTGTGGATAAAGAGTTGGTTACATTGAAAATTATATCTTTTTTCAAAATTCTTGTCAAGCTTCCGGTTGGTTTTTTTTGTCTTTTTCCAGCTGTTTTTTGGCAAAATCGGTAATTTTACCCAATCTTAATGTAATTATAACAATAAAAACCGTGATAACAGCCGCATAAATAAACTGGGCAATAATATTGCCGGCCTGGGGGAAAATGGCGGAAAACAAGGACTTAATAGCATCATTCCAGGCTAAGGCGGCAACTAAACCGAAGCCGGCGGTAGCCAAATCAGTCATTTTTTCCAAAATTTCAATATGTAATGATTTTTGTTCAGTGGTTTTTTGTTCGGACATAGATTTTTAATTAATTATTAATAAAATTAAAAAAGCCCGCACTCGTATTGGATTTTTCTAGATTATTAAAATTATAATTCGTTTACTGGGGGTTGTCAATAACTTGGTTGTTTCTGAGTTGTTTCTAAGTTATTCGCTCATTGGGAAAATTGGGTGAAACAACATGGGCGGCACAAAGTGCCGCCCATGATCTCGCTCTCAAAAAGCCGAAAAGTTTTGTGATGGTGCCGGAGAGAGGACTCGAACCTCCAAGCCCGAAGGCACTTGCTCCTAAGGCAAGCGTGTCTACCAGTTTCACCACTCCGGCTGATTATTTCGTTAATAAAGTCTCGGCTAATAAAAATAGGTTCTTATTTTTTAAAAATACAAGAAATATAGCTTGTTGTCAATTAGTAGTGTATAATAAATATAATAAAATTTCTTCATTATTAATAAAATTATTAGCCATGAAGAAAATCATCGCAATCCCTTTCTTGCTGATAGGGATTTTTTTGTCTATTTTTTCGACTGTGGCCGCCGCTGATCCGAGTGTTGTCATTAATGAAATCGCCTGGATGGGCACTTTAATTTCCACTGACGACGAGTGGCTTGAGCTTAAGAACAACACTGGCCAGTCCATTGATTTGACCGGTTGGCATTTGACGGCTGCTGACGGCGCGCCGGATATTGAATTAGTCGGCGTTATTCCCGCCCAAGGTTATTTTTTATTGGAGCGAACCGACGACGACAGTGTGGCGGCGATTACCGCCAATCAGCTTTACACCGGCGCCTTGTCCAATAGCGGCGAGTTTTTGTCGCTTTATGATGGAGAGGGTAATGTTGTTGATGGGGTTTTTGTTTCTGGCGGTTGGCCGGCTGGCGACAATTCAGCCAAAGCGACTATGGAAAGAATCAATTCTTTATTGCCGGCTGATAGCAATAATTGGCAAACCGGTTTTACTGTCGGCGGCACTCCGGCGGCCGATAATAGCCGGCTTGGTATGCCACCATCTGATGAGCAGCCGACAGATGAACAACCAGTGGATGACATTGACGAAAATATTAATGACAGCCAGCCAGCCAATTGGTCGGCTGGCGTTTCAGATATTGTCATCAATGAATTTATGCCCGATCCTCTAGTTGGTCAGTCGGAATGGATTGAGCTTTATAATAATAGCGATTTTTCCATTGATTTGTCCGGCTGGAATATTGAGGATGGTAAGGGAAAGGTTTTGTCTTTGATGGGTGTTATTCAGCCGGGGCAAATTATGGCTTTTGATTTGTCGGCCAGCAAATTGAATAATGACGGTGACTTATTGATTATTAAAAGCAATCAGGGGGTATTAATTGATCGAGTCAGTTATGGTAATTGGGCTGATGAAAATATTGCCGACAACGCTCCTCGGGCAAAAACCGGCGAGACAATCGCTCGCAATCTCAATGGTTATGATACTGATATTGATAAGAACGATTTTTCTTTGACCATCCAAGCGACCCGCGGTTTGTCCAATATAATAATCTTGCCGCTTAAAGAGCAAACCGAGGCAGTGGAGGCTGAAGTTATTCGGCCGCTGGGTCATCAGTCGGCAACCGGACGGATAATAATAAATGAATTATTGCCCAATCCGGCCGACGACGAAACAGCTGAATTCATTGAGCTTAAAAATATTGATAATAAAGAAGTTGATATTACCGGTTGGATTCTACAGGATAATAGTCGTCGTCAATATGTGATTGATTGTGATTATTATGAGGATTGTCTATTGGCGCCGCTGGAGTTATTGGCTATTTATCGTTTTCAGTCCGGCCTGGCTTTGAATAATATCGGTGGCGACAGCGTCAAGTTGTTTTTTGCTGACGGCCGATTGGCCGATGAGGTGATTTATAAGGATAAAGCTGATGATGATAAATCATATAGCCGCGATGATGATGGCAATTGGCAGTGGACTATATTGGCGACGCCCGGCGAAGAAAATATTTTATTGTCTGTAGATGAATCCGAAGCGCTTGAAGATAATGATGCGGCCGTCGGACCAATAATTGAAAAAGAAATATTTTTACCCATTAAGATAAATGAGATTTTGCCCAATCCGGTCGGTTCGGATACGGTTGGAGAGTTTATTGAATTATACAATCCCAACAAAGAGGATATTGATTTAGCCGGCTGGCAGATTGATGATGACGAAGGAGGCAGCCGGCCCCATCAAATAAAAGACGGAAAAATTAAAGCCGGTAAATATTTGCTTTTACCGCGGACTGAAACTAAGTTGTCACTTAATAATGATTTTGATGCGGTTAGGATTTTTTCACCGGATGGATTATTACAAGATGAGATTGATTATGAGGACGCCAAAGAGGGCCGGAGTTATTCGTTATCAGGTGGTGATTGGTTTTGGAGCGAGCGGCCTACCCCCCAAGCCGATAACCTTATTATTTCGGCGCCGGCCATAAGCGGAACTAGGTCTGGCCAAAGCGCCAAGGGGTTGATAGACATTGAATTGGAATCAATCAGAGAGCTGGCGGTTGGTGACCAGGTATGCACCAGGGGCGTGGTGGCAGTGGAGCCGGGTGTTTTGGGTAGTCAGATTTTTTATTTGGCCGGGTCGGGTATTCAAGTTTATTCTTATAAAAAAGATTTTCCCCAATTGGCAGTCGGCGATTATGTGGAAGTGATTGGCGAAATATCCGAGGCTGGCGGTGAACGCCGGATCAAGACTGTCTCGGCGGCAGATATCAAGGTTTTGGAGCGGCAGGAATGTCCAGAGCCACATCAATTGGAAATTTCAGAAATCGGTGAGTCTTGCGAAGGCTTTTTGATAAAATTAAGCGGTACGGTCTTGGAAAAAAACGGCAGCAATATTTATATAGACGATGGTACCGGTGAGACAAAAATTTATATTAATAAAAATACGGGAATTGATATTTCCCAAATCGACGAAGGTGATTTATTATCGGTTATTGGCATAGTTTCGGAAACAAAAACCGGCTATCGGATTTTGCCCCGTCAACAAAGTGATTTGCAGTTGGTCGGCGAAGTTAAGGGCGCGGCAGAAGAAATCGCTTCTCACACTAATTGGTCGCAACTGGAAAAATATTTTTTGGCGCTAATGATTTTTTTGGGCGTGATAAATGTTTGGTTGATGTGGCACAATTGGCAATTAAAAAAATCCGGCTGGCGGATTATTGAAGAGGAAAAATAATCAAATTATAAATTTAGAATCGCCCCTCTTGGCTTGTCTGTGGCAGGTAAACTGGTAGGTGGAATAACAAATAAATCACAAATTCAAATTTGAATTTGTGATTTTTAGATTTAAATATTTTTCCGGTTTATTAAGTTCAGCCTCGCCATAATAGGAATAAAATATAAATCAGATAAGCGCCAAATAAACCGGCGCCCTCTCGGCGGACAATGTGTCGTTCTTTTTTGCCGGTTAAGACAAAATAAAACATTAGAGAAATTGCCAGTAAGGTGATGGCCAAGTCGAGATTAAGCGAGGGATTGAACGATAGCGGTTTGATTAGGGCGCTCAGGCCGAGAATAAATGAAGTGTTAAAAATCACTGAGCCAATAATGTTGCCAATGGCGATATCGGCGCTTTTTTTAATCACCGCCATGACCGAAGCGGTCATTTCCGGCAGAGTGGTGCCGATGGAGATAATGGTTAATCCGATAATTGTTTCGCTTAGCCCCAAGCTTCTGGCAATGGTGATGGCGCTGCTAACCACCCAATGGCCGCCCAAACCCAAACCAATGACGCCCAATAATACATAAGTCAGAGAAATCGGCATTTTGAATTTTTCATAGCTTAGATTTTCTTCGCCTTTAATCTTATTGATGCCGAAGGTGTAATACATAAATACGGCAAAAAATATCAGCAGAATAATTCCGTCAAATCTCGATAACAGCGAGAGCTTATCACCGCCCAGTAAGCCGTCATTAGCTAAGAAGAACAGCAAAATCATCACCATTAGGGCTAGCGGTATTTCTTTCCAGGCGGTGCCGTTTTTAATTCTAATCGGAGAAATCATAGCGGCAATGCCGGCAATTAGTAAGATGTTGGCAATACAGGCGCCAATAATATTGCCGATGGCAATATCGGCTGAGCCACGAAAATTGGCAATAATATTGATGGTCAATTCCGGCGCTGAGGTGCCGAAAGCGACAATCGTCAGGCCGATAAATAGATCAGACAATTTAAATTTCTTGGCGATTGAGGAGGCGCCGTCAATTAATAGGTCAGCGCCCTTAATCAGAAAGATAAAACCAATGAGCAATAAAAGATAGGTGAGCATGGGAGATTATGAAAAATTTCTAATTTTTTTCGCCAAAGGTGGATTTAATAAAATATCGAACCACTATTCCTTAAGGATTGCTTTTCAAATACTTTAACAATTCTTTATGGTCAGAAAATATTTTATCGGCCTGTTTTAAGTATTTTTTATTGAGGGTGGTGGCCAGGGCAAAGGTTTTTATCTTGGCGCTCTTGGCGCTCTTAATTCCCAAGGGGGAGTTTTCAATCACTAGCGCTTCGCTTGACTTGACATTAAGTTTCTTTAAGGCCAGGCGATAGGGCGCGGGAGATGGTTTGCTGTATCTGACATCGTCGCCGCTAATGACCACTTGAAAGATTTGAAAAAATTCTTTTTGGATAATTGGTTGGACGAATTTTTTATCGCTACCGGTGACGACTGCCAATTTCAAACCCTGTTTTTTTAAAAGGTCAATTAGCGGATAAATTTCTTTATAGATTTTCAGTTTAAAATTATCATTGATTATTCTTCTTTTTTCCGCGCCGAGTTTCCGTTTAGTAAGGGGGGATAATTTTTTGCCGCCGTGGGTCGAGAAAAACTGGACCATGGCCCGCGATGGCATACCTTCAGTCAATAGAACCTCCTGCCGGCTGATTTTTATTTTCTGCTGGGCGAAAGTTTGTTGCCAAGCGAGAACATGATAGCTCATTGTATCGGCCAAGACGCCGTCAAAATCAAATATGACTGCTTTAAGCATGGTAATTTTAAATTGTTATATTGCTATATTGTTAAATTGTTTGGTTTTAGTTTTATTGGCGCGCAAAAGCAATTTAACAATATGACAATTTGACAATTACTGTTTTTATGATTTGGATTGTTACCCGTATGTCATCTATTACGCCGAACTATATGTCATAAGCCATTTAGATCAAAGTAACATTCGCCACCGTATCATTGTCGGCCTTAAAGCGCATCACGCGCACGCCTTGGGTGTCACGGCCGAGGACATTGACATCTTTAGCAGCCAAGCGAATAACTTGGCCATTATGGGAAATGACAATCAGATCGTTTTCATCGCCATAGACTACGTGGCCGGCGATAATATTACCGGTCTTGGAAGTTATTTTGGCGGTTTTAATACCACTGCCGCCGCGGCCTTGGACTTTGTAGGCGTTAAGCTTGGTTTGTTTGCCAAAACCTTTATCCATAATCACGAGTAGCTTGGCGGTCTTGTCTAACTTGGGATCAAAAATACCCATTCCGACCACCATATCGCCAGTTCTTAATTTGATACCACGGACGCCCGAAGCCGCTCGTCCCATTGAGCGGACAGCCGCTTCCTTAAATCGAATCGCTTGGCCTTTGGCGGTTACCAAAATAATATTCTCCGTGCCATTGGACGGAATAACCCATTCTAAGTTGTCGCCCTCTTTGAGTTTGATGGCAATCAGTCCCGAGTTTCTGACTTTGGCAAAATCTTCCATTGGTGTTTTCTTGATGGTGCCGCGATTAGTGACCATTACCAAGAATTTGTCATTTTCAATTTTAGTCGAAGGCAAAATGGCGGAGACTTTTTCATTGGGCGCCAATTGGAGGAAGTTGACCAGCGCCTGGCCCTTGGCAGTCCGTGAGGCTTGAGGAATATCATAACTCTTGAGCCGAAAAACACGGCCGCGGCTGGTGAAAAAATAAACGTCGGCATGGGTGGAGGTAATGAAGAAATGTTCAACGCCGTCCTCTTCTTTGGTGGTCAGGCCAATGACGCCTTTGCCGCCGCGACTTTGTTTTTTAAAGGTATCCGGTGGCAGGCGTTTGATGTAGCCGTCATTGGTCACCATAACAATCGCTTCTTCATCCGGTACCAAATCTTCCATCTTGAAACTGTCCACGCCATGGGCAATGACTTGAGTCCGCCGTGGCTCGTCAAAGCGATTTTTTAGCTCAGTCATTTCAGTTTTAATAATCCCTTTAATCTTGGCCGGTGATTTCAAAATCCCCTCCAATTCTTTGATTAATTTTTGTTTTTCTTTCAGTTCGGTTTCGACTTTGAGTCGTTCCAAGTTGGCCAGCTGTTGGAGTCTCATTTCCAAAATGGCAATTGCCTGTCGGTCGCTTAATTTGAACTTTTTCATCAAGTTTTCCTTGGCCTGCTCTTTGTCTTTTGATTTTTTGATAGTGTCGATTACCTGGTCGATTTTGGCCAAAGCCAGCACTAAGCCTTCCAAGATGTGGGCGCGGTCTTTAGCGCGGTCAAGCTCGAATTGGGTGCGGCGAGTGACTACTTCTTGACGATGTTTAATATATTCTTCCAGCACCGCTTTCAGGGTCAAGACTCGCGGTTGAATGCCGTCAACCAGCGCTAAAACATTAAGATGAAAGGTTGATTGCAGGGCAGTGTGCTTGAATAATTGATTGAGAATTTTTTTGGGATAGGTGTCTTTTTTCAGTTCAATAACGATTCGGACGCCTTCTTTATTGGATTCGTCACGCAGGTCCTTGATCCCTTCAATTTTTTTATCTTTGACTAATTCGGCGATTTTTTCCAGCAGAGTCGCTTTATTGGTTTGATAAACCACTTCTCTGACAATGATTCTAAATCCGCCGCTTCGGGTTTCTTCAATGTCAGTTTTGGCGCGGCAGACAATGCCGCCTTTGCCGGAAGCATAAGCTTGTTTGATGTCTTGGTGATTGTAAATAATGCCGCCGGTTGGAAAATCCGGTCCTTTGATAAATTTCATCAGGTCGTCAATTGTGCAGTCGGGATTGTCAACTAGGTGGCTGGTAGCATCAATTACTTCGCCAAGATTGTGGGGCGGAATATTGGTCGCCATACCAACGGCGATGCCTTGGGTGCCATTAATCAGCAGATTGGGCAATCGAGCCGGCAAGACCTGCGGTTCTTGATGGGCGCCGTCATAATTGGGTACAAAATTGACGGTATTTTTTTCAATATCCAAAAGCATTTCTTCGGCAATGTTTTTCAGCTTGGCTTCGGTATAACGCATCGCGGCCGCTCCGTCGCCGTCCATAGAGCCGAAGTTGCCTTGGCCGTTGACCAAGGGGTAACGCAAAGAAAAATCCTGAGCCATCCGGACTAAGGTATCATAAATAGCGGCGTCGCCGTGGGGATGATATTTGGCCATTACTTCGCCGACCACATTGGCGGATTTGCGGAATTTGGCGTTGGCTTTCAAGCCGATATTCCACATCGCATACAGAACGCGACGATGGACGGGTTTTAAGCCGTCACGAACATCGGGCAAGGCGCGAGAAATAATAACTGACATGGCATAATCCAGATAGCTTTGCTGGACTTCCTCACTGATAACCTGGTTGGATATGCCGGGTTCGATTATTTGATTGGGATCGGTTGCGGCAGTTTCGATCGGTGTCGGATTATCTTGTTTCGGCGCCGGTGAAACATTCGGCTGGTTGTTTTTTCCGCTGGTTTTTTTGGGCATAATTATTGAAGAAATTTAAGAGTAGAAATTATTTTTTCCAGAATGGCCAAATAGGCGTGGCCATTTCTGGTGTAAACATTGAGTTCATACAGGTCGCCATTTTTTTCGGTGAAAATAGAATAAGAGATTTCAGTGGTGGTGGCATTAGTTCGGTGGTATTTAAGCGCCGGCTGGAAGTCAATGAAAATTTCTTTGTCAAAGGAATAGTCGGTATTAAGATTTTTATCAGTCCAATCAGTGAGGGTGGTTTTGGTGGGGTTTTCTCGCTTAGTAATCATTAGTTGCCCCAATGATTCGGGCAGATTGTTCGGGTCATCATAGCTGGCGATTACGATTGACTGGCCATCATTTTTGCGGGTCCAACCGGAGGGTGATTTCAGAGAGAGGTTCAAAGATTTTTCAATATTCTCCGGCCAAGCAGCGCTATCCAGATTCAATTCGATTTCTTTTAAAGTATTGGTTTTCAGTTGCTCAAGCTGCTGGAGATCTTGGTATTGGCTGACCGTTTCTTGACTGGTTGCCTTAACCTCGGAAAAAATATTTTTTATTTCATTGATGTTCTGGCTCACCTGGTCGGCGATTTCTTTTAAATCGCCAGCGCTGGCGGTTTGGGCGATATTTTGGCGCAGAGTGGAAAACCAGAAACCAGTTATCATTAAGCCGATTATTGCCACAATCAGCCAAACCAGCCGATTTTTATTAGTCAGGTCGTCATTATCGGCATCAACAGCAATGTAGTGAGTTTGCTTGGTTGTTTGGTTGGGAACCGCCTCGGTTGTCGCTAGTGGTTGATTAAGCTCGGCAGCCAAGCTGTCGTTGTCGAGTTGGCGGTTTTTGGCTCGGGTCGTTTGACGACCGGTTTTTTTGGGAGCGGTTTTTCTTCGAACGGCTTTTTTTCGAACAGTCTTTTTTTTAGTGGGGGGCATGGGATTGATAAAAATTTCTAATTTCTATCCGCCCAAGGCGGATCTGATTTGTAATTTTATACTTTTCTATCCGCCCAAGGCGGATCTGATTTGCCGTTTTTAATTTTAGGGATTCAAGATGACGATTTTGGTTTCTTCCTGGGGCAAATCTTTTTTGTTGATTTTTAATTTGTCGGCTTTTTCTGTCGGTAAACCGGAAATTTTTAGGAAGGTTTCCAAAGGGTCAAGTTTCAATTTGAGGCCGGGAATTTGGTAATGCATCGGAATGACGATTCGCGGCTCTATTTCTGCGATAATATCGTTGGCTTTTTTGGCGTCAATGGTTACATCTCCACCGATCGGAATCATTAAGATGTCAACGCCATTCATTTTTTCCAGTTGTTCGTCATCGAGCGTATGTCCCAAGTCGCCCAAATGGATAATGTTCATGTCTTCGACCGTCAGTCGGTAAATAGTGTTATTCCCCCGTTTCTGGCCCTGTTGGTCGTCATGCCAAGACGGAATGCCATAAACAAAAATATTTTTAGTCTCATATTCGCCCGGCCCGTTAATAATAAACGGCTCGCCCTTGATGGCGTCAAGATTGTTATGGTCGGGATGATTGTGAGAAATAGTCACAATGTCAGCTGAGAATTTTGGCACCTTGAGGCCGTAACTGTCATCATAAGGGTCAATGGCGATAATCACCTCTTCCTCATTATTTTTTGCTTGGAGTTTAAAAAATGATTGACCGAACCATTGAATTTGCATATTTTTTTTGCTAAGATGAGTTAGTTGGCACAATCATATTTTACAATAAAATTTATTAAAAATCAATTAGCAGTCTCAGCCGATTTTAAGATTAGGAGTTGATTATTTTTTGGTTGGATTTAACTGGCGGCAATTGATTGGCGTGAAAAAATGTTTGCCCCTATAGTTCAATGGATAGAACAAGCCTCTCCTAAGGGCTAGATCTAGGTTCGATTCCTGGTGGGGGCACTAATATTACTCAATTATCAAATCTTGACAAAATTTAAAGATTGTGATAGAAATTTAAACTGAAGGATAGATGTTCTATCTATTGGTCTTTGACAAAACTCAAACAAAGAAAGGTGAAAAAAGGTGGGAAAAGAAATTTTCCGCGGTCATTTGGAGGAGTGTTTTGATCATTATATTGAAACACTCAGCTTCATTGCTCCTAAAGGGACAAGAGGCAGTCCGGAGGCCAAAAGGCCCCTGGTAGGCTTTTGTGGGGTAACCATTTCAACGGTTACCCGCTGGTTCAACCAAAAAATTCTGCCAATCGGGGAAATATTAATAAAATTGACCTGTTTTCTCCAATTGCTCGGTTATCGGGTAATCGAATTTGAAAGATTGCCCCAAATAAGGCGGAATTTTGCCGAGCTTATCGGTTTTGGCCTGTTGTCTGGTCAAGAAGCCTGCCAACTACTCGGTTACAAAAAATCAAACTCTCTTTACCTGGTTCTTCAAGGAAAGGAAGGAATGAGCCAGGAAAAGAAAGAAAAAATGTGGGAAGTATGGAAAAAAAGGAGGGTGGAATTAGAACAGAGAAAGAGCGAGCTGGAGAAAAAGCTAGTCGGAGAAAATAAAGACGCCAGCGTCTGGCAACTGATTCGTCGGTTGCTAGATATTATTGAAGCCGGAGAATTTTCAGCCGAACAGAATTGGCCAGAATTGATGGTTAATGATGTTTTTCGGCTGGGAACCTGTCTTTCTGATCTCGCCTCTCAAAAAGTGTTGTCCACAAAAAAGGAGGTGGACAATGAAAAGGGGTATGAGGCCATAGTGGTGAAATTGATTGAGGCGGGTAAACACGGGCCGTATGCAGTGGCTCGTTTGAAGGATGTGGGTCTGGTTACCTTTTCCTTGGAGCCAAAAGTTTGGCAGGAAAGAGACTGGCCCGAGTTGGGGACCTATGTGGTCCTCGAGGGTTTGATAAAGAAACGCGCCGGTTGGCGAGCACAACAGGGTCGGTATTTGAATCCGACCGACGAGGAGAGAAGGTATGACAGCAACAACAGCACGGAGAAATGAGAAAGAAGAGCTTGTTTCGGTCTTGATTAGTGACCTGAACAAGAATTTGTTTGTTCGCCAGGAATTGGATCAGAATCATGTTCTCTATTTGGCCGAGCTAATTGAAGCAGGGGTTGTTCTTAACCCGATCGAGATCACGCCAGACATGGCGGTAATCGACGGTCGTCATCGGATTGAAGCGGCCGAGCTTAATAGTCAGGTAGAGATTAAGGCCCGAATTGTCTCCATTTCCGACGAATCGGAACTGGTAGCGCGGGCCTACCGGGCCAATGTGGGCGGGGCTCTGCCTCCGACTCAAGAAGACACCGAGCATACGGTGCTTCTCCTTCTTGACCGAGGAGTAGCCAAGAAAAGGATCGGCGAACTGCTTGGTTTGCCTGCCTCCTTGGCCAGAAAGTACGTCAATGAGGTTCAGTTTAAGCTGAAACGGCAGCATCTTCAGCGGGCGGTTTTGGCTGTCACTGAGGGTGGCCTGACTGTTGCCAAGGCGGCTGAGCAGTACGCTGTTGAACCGGCTCAGCTGAAGGAGGCTCTGTCGGGCAAGAAGAAAAAATGGGGGATTTCCGAAATAAAGTTGGCTCTGAGTAACCAATACAGGGCCAGCAGCAAAAGGAATTCCTCCATCTGCAAGAAAATGATAGAAAAATTCTAAGATGGCGATGTTACGGCCAAGCAGGCCATGGCCATCTTCAATCATTTGGAACATCTCCAGCGACGGTCTGCGCGACTGGTCGCTGATTGGAAAAAAAGGTTTGAGGCCAAAACTCAGATCTAGTTTTCCCGGCCGGAATTCTCTTTGGAGGATTCCGGCCCTTTTATTTTTGAGTTAAAGATAGCAATTTTTATACTTTTTGGGTCTTCTATTTTTAGTCATAATTAGTAAAAATTCTAAATTAGTTAAAATTCTAGTTTTGGTTATCATTTCTTTAGCTATATTTGAAAAACAACAAAACAAACAATTTAATTTTAAATTAATTATTTTATATCTTATGATATTTTTATTTATTTTTGTCAATGCTGATTAGTGGATAAATTGTGATTTATGTGGACAAATGTCTAGACATGTCTAGACATTTCTCTATTACACCGCTGTTGATTAATTTTTTTTGTTTAATTTTAGCAAAATCATTTTTACTTTTTATCTAAATTTAAACAAAAAATATGATTTTATATTGACAAAAGCATTAAAATATGATATAATTATATAATGGGGTCAGTTTAAACAAGAAATTTAAATTAGATTAATTTTGTGAATAAGCCGCTTGAATATTATTTATAGGTAAGATAAAATAATATAAGTTAACTGTTTTGGGCCTTTAGCTCAGTTGGCTAGAGCGCTTCCATGGCATGGAAGAGGTCAAGGGTTCAACTCCCTTAAGGTCCACCATTAATTACTCATCCGCATTCCGGAAGGAAAGAGCGTCTCAAGGGCTCAAAAAGGCCCCAGGGGTCGCTGGCGGTCTTAAAAAAGCTCCCGGCAGTAGTTTGATTATTTCTATTAATGAGCTTTTTGAAATAAATATGCAATATCCATCCCTCGAAAAACTCCTTGATAAATTAAAAATATCATCAAGAGTGAAGGGCATTTTTTCTACGGGTACAACCGCAACATCCCTTACTTCAGCAAGTGATATTGATTTAATTGTGGTTATTGATAAAAATTCCGAAGAAATTAAATCGATTTTTACAACAATTGAAAATCGATTTGCTGATATTTATTTTTTTGATATTGATTTTATAAACCAATTAAAGGATAAAAGTGAAGTTTCGGCAAATAATTTTGACGGGATGTTTTTAGAGTGGCTTAAGAAAGGAAAAATAGAGTACGACCCGGAAAAACTATTAGAAAGTCTAAAAGCTAAAATTGAAGAAATTTCGCCTACGCAAAAAGTGGTGGAGTCAGAAAAAAGAGATTTTTGGATTAAAACGAATTATAATTTTATAGCTAATTTAAGATATTATAATTCAAAAGATGAGATTTATCACAAAGCTTTGGAATTGAGACTGCTTTATAGCGTCATTGAACTGATCACAGCCTATTTTTCTTTTCGCGGTATTCCGTGGCGTGGAGAAAAATCAGCTATAAAATATCTTGAATTGAATGATCAAGGCTTTCTTTCTATTTTTGAAAAATATTCAAAAAGCAATAATTTAGCAGAAAAAATGAAATTTTATACGGAATTATTCAACCTCGCTTTTTTTGGTGAATATCAAAAATGGAATGACGATTTTGTCGTTGCCATTTCAACCAAAAATCAATACGAGCAAAGTTTAAATAAGTTTTGGAATAATTTAACAAGCGGTTAGGATTAAACAGCAATTTTATTAATAAAGAATAGTTATTTATTTAAAGATTGTCACCAAGTCCGAAGCCTTGTTGTGGTCATAAAAACTAGAATATTTTAAATTATTAAAAACAGTTCTTAATTTCACGTGAACAAAGACACCCCCTATTGTCTTATTCTGGTTTAATATTAGGTAAAATAATTTTATTTTTTATCTAATTTTAGCAAAATTTATCATATTTATAGTTTAAAAAAAATCCAGTCAAAGAATAGAAGATTAACGCTTGTTTTTATGATTTGCATTTATTTTTAATAATGCCTACAATAAAGCCAATTAAGTAATTAAACCTCTTTTATATGGAAGAGCAAAAAAATCAGGAGAACAAAGATTTTTCTCCTCATCAATCCAAGGAGGAGCAAGCGAGTGCCCAGCAACCCGGTTTTGATAATATTGTTCACACTGAGCCAACTGATCCTCAAAAAACAGATTATCAAAATAATTTATCTAAATTTAGCCAAAATAATGATAATGGTTTAAATTTAGAAAGTCAGTCTAAGGGCACAACTGACACCCCCTCCTCTTCCCAGCCTTCTTTCTCAGAATTAGAGCAGACAAAGACCAAAAAAACGCCAGTAATAATTTTTTTATTGATAATTTTAGCCATTATTGGTATTTGGTATTTAAATGGTGATAATTCGGAAGAACCGCAAGGACCAAATCAGGAAGAAAATGATATTAATATTAGTGTTGATAACACTCCTCAAGATGGCACAGTTAATATTATCAGTGAAGAAGAATGGAATCAGCAACAAAACAGCGAACAAACAGATCAGCAGCTGGTTAAAAGACTTGACGGATATGTATATGTTATGTCATATTATAATAATCTTGAAAAAGATCCGGGTTTATTGGATTGTTCCAGTGTTTATCCCCTAGAAAGAAAAATAGAAGATAGATATGGCGCTGATACAGTTAGCGCGGTTATTGGTTTATTGCGGCCACTAAGCGAAGAAGAAAAACAAGCCGGCTGGTCCTCAGCTATACCGGCAGAGACTTATTTGATGGAAATTAAATTAGAAAATAAAACAGCAAAAGTTTATTTGGCCGGAGAAGTTGCTAATTTAGGCGGTTCTTGCGCGGTTACCGCTGTCCGCGCTCAGCTTGAGCAAACCCTGAAGCAGTTTTCTTATGTTGATGAGGTGGTTATTTGTATTAATGGCAATTGTCGCCAGGACGAAATTTTACAGCCCTAACCCAATTATTATCCCGAGCAATTTGATTTATTTTTTAGCCGGCAGTTTTGCCGGCTTTAAGATTTGTGAAAAAAAATTATTTGTGTTATTGTGAATATACAGCTAGCAATATATTGATAGCAATATACAGCCAGCAATATACAGCTAGCAATATATTGATGTTAGTCAATTATTGTTAATTAATTAATTCCTCGTATGGTGCAGATGAAAAAATTGGGGCCGAATATCAAAGCCGGGCGAATTAAGCGAGGTTGGTCTCAAGAACAATTGGCAAAGTTGTGCCAATTAAAATTGTCCAACCTTGCCAAGTTGGAAAGCGGCGCTAATCATAATCCGACTTTAGATACCTTGATCTGTCTTTCGCAGGCCATTACTGACGGCAGTATTGATAAATTATTAAAGTAGGCGGCATGATTTTCGGCCATTTTATTTTTAGAGCCATTTGCTATAATTAAGTAGCTTTAATTAATAATTTTAATTTATGAGCGAGATTATTTTGACTGATGATAATTTTGACCAAGAAGTGCTCGGCAGCAGTCAGCCGGTGTTGGTGGATTTTTTTGCTGATTGGTGCGGACCATGCAAAATGCAAGCGCCGATCATTGAACAATTAGCTGAAGAGATTGATGATAAGGCCAAAATCGGCAAACTGGATGTTGATGCCAATCCGGCGATTGCCCAAAAATATGAAGTAATGTCTATTCCCACATTGATTATTTTTAAGGACGGCCAAGTAGTAGAGCGGTTGACCGGGTTGCAGAGCAAGGATGTTTTATGGGAAAAATTCAATTCATTAATTTAATATTTCATGCCTGAAAAAAATATTTATGATTTAATTATTATTGGCGGCGGTCCGGCCGGTTTGGCGGCGGCGATTTATGCCGGGCGACGGCAATTAAAAACCCTGGTCTTGGCCAAAAATATCGGTGGACAGATGGGGATTAGTGATCAGATTGAAAATTATCCGGGGTTTGATTTTGTGACCGGTTTTGAATTGGCTCAGAAGATGTTTCAACAGGCCCAAAAGTGGGGCGCTCAATTTGAATTTCGGGAGGTGGAAAAAATAATTTCTCAGGAAAATACTTTTGTCATTACTGCCGGTTCGGGTCAAGAATTTTCCGCCCGAGCGGTGATTTTGGCATTTGGGTTGACTCCTCGCAATTTGGAAGTACCGGGTGAAAAAGAACTTCAAGGCAGGGGCGTTACTTATTGCGCCACTTGCGATGGGCCGTTATTTAAGGGCAAAACCGTAGCCGTGGTCGGCGGCGGCAATTCCGCTTTGGAGTCGGTGGAATATCTGTCTAAACTGGCAAGCAAAGTCTATCTGATTCATTTTAAAAATAAATTTACGGCCGTTCCCGCCTTAGTTGATCGAGTCAAGACAATTGATAATGTGGAATTTATCTGTTGCGCCCGGGTGGAAAAAATTAACGGTCGAAATAAATTGGAATCCGTTGATTTGGAAAATATTGATGACGGACCGGCGAAAAAGAAATTGGCGCTGGACGGCTTATTTGTCGAAATCGGCTACCGAGCCAAGACCGATTGGCTGAAAGATTTTGTTGAGCTCAATCAGTCGGGAGAAATAATTTCCAGTCGAGATGGCAAAACTTCCAGACCCGGCGTTTTTGTTGCCGGCGATTGTTCCGATAGTCAGTATAAGCAGGTCGTCATTGCCGCCAGTCAGGGCGCCGTGGCTGCTTTGCAGGTGTACAATTATCTTGTTCAAAAGCAGGGAAAAAAGATTTTGCCGGATTGGGGGAAGACACGTAGTACATAACACGGAATATAGAATATAAAAGCCCATTGTAATCCGTAACTCGGCAATCAGAATCATTGTTATATTGCTATATTGTCAAATTGTTATTGACTCCCAAACTTAGAGTTAGCACCCAACAATATAACAATCCGCCGCGGCGCCTGCCCGCCTGTGGTGGTGACAATTTAACAATTATTCCTTTGAAATTAAAAATTTTTCTCTGTCGCGGATTATAAATTCTAACACTCACTATGCTCTCGCCTTTAAATTTAAGCAGAGAAAAAAACTTAATCGCCGCTGGCTTTAAACAAATAGCCGGCATTGATGAAGCCGGTCGTGGCTGTTGGGCCGGGCCGGTAGTGGCGGCTTGCCTAAATTTTGACGAAAAAAAAGCGCTTGACGATGCCGAGATGAATGCTGCGGTGGCTGATTCAAAATTGCTTTCGCCGTTAAAGAGAGAAAAAATTTTTGCTTGGCTGATTGATAAATTTGATTATGGTGTTGGGGTAGTGGATAATGAATTTATTGATCAATACGGAATTATTAAGGCGACCAGATTGGCCATGAAATTGGCGGTTGACAAACTAGCCGGCCAACCTGATTATTTATTAATTGATGCGGTGGATTTGAAAGCGGACATCGCTCTAGAACAGGAAGCGATTATTAAGGGTGACCGACTGGTTTGGTCGATTGCCGCCGCTTCGATTATTGCCAAGGTTTGGCGCGATCAAATCATGGTTGGGTATCATCGAGAATTCTCTTGTTATTGTTTTAATCAGCACAAAGGCTATGGCACCAACCTGCATCGCCAGATGATTGCCGCTCATGGTATTTGTCCGATTCACCGTCGCAGCTATCAGCCGATCGCCGAGTTGTTGACCGGCTGATTTTTTGTTATAATTTTGTTATAATAAGAATGAAGCGACTGCCCCCGGGCAGGGCTTAATATTTAATTAGCGAAAAAATAATATGCCTCAAACCGGTAATGAATTGATCAATACTGATATTTTTAGCAAATCCGGCGTTAGCGAGGGAATGAGTGTTGGTGATTTGGGTTGCGGTAATTTGGGATATTTTTCCATTCCGGCAGCCAAATTGGTCGGGCGGAGCGGGGTGGTTTATGCGGTTGATATTTTAAAATCAGTATTGGAGGCGGTTAGTCATCGCGCCAGCCAAGAAGGTTTGGATAATCTCAAAACGGTTTGGTCTAATTTGGAAATTATCGGCGCCACCAAAATACCGACTGAGAGTTTGGATGTGGCGTTTTTGATAAATATTTTATTTCAGTCGGACAAGGATGATCTGGTCCTTAAAGAAACTTACCGTTTGGTCAAACCGGGTGGTAAATTGGTAGTGGTGGATTGGCTTAAAATTAGCGCGCCATTTGGTCCGCCGATGGACGATCGGACTGACCAGAAGCAGATTACTCAGTTTGCCGTCGATGCCGGTTTTAAATTATTGGAAGAATTTTCGGCCGGGCCATATCATTATGGACTTTTATTTATTAAGTAATTTTCAAATTTAGATTATGCCATTAGACCTTGTTAAATTTTTTGAATTTGACCGGCTGTTTCATTTGCGGCCGGCGATTGCTCTAACCACGATTTATTGGCTGTTGGCTTTTTTTGGGATTTTTGTTTTGGCTAGCCTGATTGTTTGGATAATCGCCAAAACTAAGGTGACAGAAAGATATCAATTGAAAATTCTTAATAAGTACGCGTCGATGCTTTTAGTGATGGGTTTGTTGGGTTGGCTTTGGACTGGCATACGATACGAAAAAATCTTTTTTCTGGCTGGTCGTTTTTGGTTCTTGGTTTGGCTGGTCGGTTTGGCAGTCTGGTTTTATTTTATTGTGAAATATCAGACCAAAACCGTGCCGTTGGCCAGAAAACAAGCGGCGGAGCGAAAAATGTTTAATAAGTATCTGCCCAAGAAGAATAAATCATAGCCACTATGGCGGTGGATAGGGATAAATTGACGATCGGCCGGCTAGGTGAACGGTTGGCGGCCGAGTTTTTGAAGAAACAAGGAGCAAAAGTCATTGACTATAATTTTCATACTCGATTCGGGGAATTGGATCTTATCGCTCAATTGGGCGATGAGCTTTTGTTTTGCGAGGTGAAAACTCGCAGTTCTTTGGAATATGGTTTTCCGGAATTGGCGGTTAATCAATCCAAGCTGGACCACCTAACCAAGGCAGTGGAGATTTACTTGGCGGAAAAACAATGGGTCGGCTTCTGGCGGTTGGATACTCTGGCTGTCCAATTGGATTCGGCCAAGCGGTCGGCCAAAGTCAAGTGGTTTAAGGATATTAGCCGTAATATTTAGGTCTGGGCGGTCATTATTTGTTTGTTTTAAGCACATACATTTGGCGGATATTAATTGTTAATTAAAGCCAACATTTCATTGGGCGTCTTTCCGCCTAAAGAGCAATGCTCCAAGTTATTGTAATAATTATTCCAAATTCTTAACTTCTTCTTTAAGTCAGCAACATTCTTGAATACATTCCTGTCATAGAATAGTTCTTGGTCAGTTCTGTGGCTTCTCTCCACCT
>Ga0208459_1000623_pt1 | contig 37721 bp, 25 predicted proteins | sample AD_UKC087_MetaG_FD_184433 | JGI IMG/M metagenome (GOLD analysis project Ga0208459, IMG submission 184433) | Active sludge microbial communities of municipal wastewater-treating anaerobic digesters from USA - AD_UKC087_MetaG (SPAdes) (version 2) | ecosystem: Engineered > Bioreactor > Anaerobic >... | reverse complement strand
CTTCAGCGACGCCTTCTGCGCGGAACCTGGCGCGTAATCGCGCACCGGTTCATTCTTCGGCATGGGAACATTCACGATTCCGTTTGGCATACAAACCTCGATCAAAGAGTATCGTCACAAGTTCGCGCTGGCGAACCACATAAACAGTCCAGGTGGGTGAGCAAACCGGGCGACGGCGACAGAACCGCCGGCGGCCGCGATCCCCCCGTGCCGTGGCATACTAACCTTGCCCGACGGCGCAAGGCAACACCCAAAATTCTTAGATATTAGTTAGTACATTGATTATTGATGGCATCGTGCTTGGCCGCAGCGGGCGGATGTAATCCGCCCGTACAAGGAAGGGGGCGGGCCACAAGGACGGGGGCAGGCGGGGCACAGGGAGGGATGGGTCAGTTGAAGTCGCCGGAAATGCCGTCAACGGCGTTCTTCACGCCTTCGGTTCCGCCGCCAATGCCGTACGTTCCGTGGGAAAGCGTATTTGTCCCGGGAAGCTGAATCGCCGTGTCGGAAAGATAAACCGCGAACGATATTCCGCCGGCGCCACCGCCGCCCTTTCCACCCTTGCCGCCGGTGCCGCCCTTGCCGCCCGGGCCGGAAAGCTCGCCACTTTCACCAAACGAAGCAGGCCCCCCATTGCCACCGGCCCCACCTTCGCCACCGACACCGCCGGCACCGCCGTCCCCGGCGTCCGCCGAGGAAATGATGCACCCGGTTATAGTTGCCCCGGTTGACTGATCCAGGAACACGCCAAGGGACGCGCCCCCGGCCTTTCCACCGGGACCGCCGGCACCGCCGCAGCCACCGCCACCGCCACCGCCGCCGCCGGAACCGTAGTAGTAATAATCACCGTCATAGTAGGCCATGGCGCCACCGCCGCCGCCGCCACCATGTCCATGACACCCCTGGCCACCCGTCGTGCCGGCTGTGCCCAGCCAGTAACCGGCCGAAGCGCCCCCGATCGTCTGTGCCCCGCCACCGCCCGACGCCACATCGCTGCAACCGGCACCAACGCCGCCGACCTCCCCGTCGCTGTACCAGCCACCGCTGCCACCGTAGCCGCCGCCGCCATCGACCACAACGCCGAAAGCCCCGTCATATCCCGAACTGAAGACGCCCCCCAGTCCACCAAGTCCGCCAGGCCTGGAGCACCCGGACGTCCCGGCGGCACCCGGATCGCCAAAGTATCCGCCAGTGCCGCCAGTGCCACCGGCGGTTCCCGTTGCCCCGATCGGCACGCCGTCAACGTTGCCCCCTGGTCCCGCGATTATCGTCAGTCCGTGCAGCCTCAATCCGGGACACTTCGAGCACTTGACACCATAAACGTCCGAACCGTCCCCGCCCTGAACCTCGGGTCCGGCCCACAAAGTCATGTTGCCGATCCAGGTCGGCTCGTTCATGTTGACGCCGTCAACCGCGATTATCCTGGTGCCCACGGGAACGGTGGCACGGATGGTTGTGACGTTCGATTCCGCCCACGTCCAGTTGCCGTCTGCGGAAAGCCCGCCGTAAAGCGAAATGGAGCCGTCGATAACCACGCCTTCGTTATACGTCCCGGCCGCGATGAATACCCGCTTCTTGATGAAGTCGGCCCGGGCCGCGTTCACGGCCCGCTGGATTGTCCTGAACGGCGCCGCGGCCGTTCCCGCGTTCGAATCCAATCCGGTGGTGGAAACGTACCAGGCCAGATCGGGCCTTCCGTCGCTGCCGTCGCAGTTCTCATCAACGCCGTTTCCCGGCTGGTCGAAATCCGACACGAAATGGCATTCGCACCCGTCGTTTATGCCACCGCTGGTGCTGAACCAGCCCGGCTGGCAAATCAATTCACAGGAAAAATCAATCAGTCCGACGCATCTGCCGGTGGTGTTCGGCGGCATCGGCGCCAGCATCGCGGTACAGTCGATACAGCTTCCACCAGGGCCGTCGTCACCGCAGCAGGAATCGACATTGTTCGGGACGCACGTGCTGCCTTCCTTGTGGTACCCGGACTTGCATGAAAACGAGCAGTCGCCCAGGATACAGGCCGGCGAACCGTTGGCAGGGGCATTCGTGCAGGCGCGGTCGCAAATCCCACAGTTAAAGACCGTTGCAAGACTTTCCTCGCATCCGGTTTCATACTTTTCGTCGCAGTCGCCCCATCCGTCGTTGCAATCAAGCGCGCACAGGCCACCGACGCAGGCCCGCGTCGAGTTCGCCTTTGAAACGCACAATGTGCACGAATCGCCGCACGCATTGGGATCGCTGTCCAGCTTGCAGCTTGAACCGCAACGATGGTAACCGTCGTCGCACTTGAAACCGCACACCCACGACGACCCGCTGGACTCGCAGACCGGCGTGGTTCCGACACCGCCAGTCGGACAAGCCGTGCAACGGCTTCCACAACTGTCAACCGAACTGTCCGACATGCATGCGCAGCCGCACTTGTGGGTTCCGGAACCGCAGACGACCGACTGCCCGAACAGTCCAATCGTGTGTTCGGCGCCACCGGCCGAATCGCTTTCAATAACTATGGCATCGGAGTGGGGCCCGGCAGCCGATGGCTGGAAACCAACCTGGAACTGGAACGTCTGACCACCGGACAGCACCACCGGCCACTGGGCCGGCAGCCCGGACAGCACAAACGGGACGCCCCCGGAAAGACGAACCAGGGAAATCGACAGCGGCCCGTTGCCGACGTTTGTCGCGGTGACGGTCACCGGACTCGCGACACACCCCGGAAGCGCCGGCCCCAGCACGATACCGCCCGGAGGCGCGTCAACCGAAAGCCGCCCGACGATTACGTCATCGACAGTGTCCGTCGAACCGAAATCGGTTAAATCCTCGATGCCGTCATCCCCGCCCGCAAAGTCATCGCCAGCGTCGCCGTCAATGATGACATCAGCCGGATCTTCGCCCGAATCGTCGTAATCCGGCGCATCGAGACCGTCGGCGGACACTTCTTCAAAACCTTCGTCATCGGGCACGTCCGCAACTTGAACATCGGCATCCCCGGAACCGACATCCAGCCAGGAATCGCGTTCAACGTCTTCCAGGCCCGAATCCGTCCCTGAATCGGGATGGATTGTGACATCGGGAATTGCCGAATCGTCGATCGCATCAACCCCCTGGACACCCCCGCCGCAGCCTGCCGTGAACGCGGACACAACCAGAATCGCAAGAATAGTCTGCCTTGTCATGAATCCCCCCGGGGACGACCGGCTTTCGACCGGTCAACAAAAGCCCTTGGATACAGGTGGCCTGAATGCTGAACTGCGTCAATTTTATTGCGCATATCGGTTATGTGCAAACGCGAATTTACAATCCGGGATCAATACAAGCGAGGGAACGAATGGTTTAGCGGAAGCAGCGAATCCCAACATCCTTGAAGGTCAGATCGCCCGACATGAACTCACGATTGAAGGACCTGGCTTCCTCGAGGCCGGCACCGAAGCCACCGCCACGGAACACCCTGCAAAGTCCGCCCCCCTCCTTCGTCCACGCGGAACCGTCGGCCGGGGCACCCTGATATCCCTCGGTGTGACAATGGTCGGCCACCCACTCGGCCACGTTTCCGGCCATGTCATCGACCCCCCAGGGGGACTTGCCGCCCGGCATGGTGCCCACGGGATGTGTCATGTTAATCGAGCATCCATCGACGCCGGTCCACGCCGTCCTGCAAGTCGGCCCCGCAAAACCCCATGGGTAATACCGACCATCGGTTCCCCTTGCCGCGTATTCCCATTCGGCCTCGGAACCAAGGCGCCCGCCGATCCACATGCAGAAGGCCTCGGCATCGAACCATTTCACATGATTGATGGGATGATCCCGCAGATTTGGATTATTGCCGGTGGCGCTGCTGCCAAGCGTGTTCGAAGCCAGGCAGGCCCCCGTTGCAACGCACTGCGCATAAAGAGCCGCGGTCGTTTCGAATCTGGCAATTTCAAATGCCGGCACGGATACGTCGTGGGGCGGGAGAACGTCCGGGGTGCCGCAGATCTTATCGACATTCGCCGCATCGGCCTTGCAGCCCATTGAAAAGGTACCCTGCTCGACCGAAATCCACTCGATTTCGGGACACTCGCCACAGTCACCGCCACATATGGCGCAGACGCACGCTTCATCCCTGCACTTCAGGCCAGTCGGACAGACCGGACAGGGACAGCCGCAGCCGTCGTCGCCACAGTAACCTTCCGGACATTCCGGGGTGCACATCGGCTCGGGGACACATTCATCTGAAGGCCCGCCCTCTTCACAGGCAGGAACAAAAAGACCGGCGAGAACCGCAATCAGCAAGGCAATTCTTTTCATCAAGGCTTCGTCGCAGACAGAGGCAGTCGAAACTGTAAAAAACTGTACCGGGCCCGTCAATTGAATTATCCGGCCTCGATGTTGTAAAGTACGCCCGCCAGTCGGCGCACCGGCGTCGGCAATGATAGTGGACTTACAAGGGAAGCCCAAATGAAAACAACCAGTTACCTTGCAACCATTCTGCTTGCGACGGTTCTTGCCTGCGGGTCGAATCCCGGCCAGAACGACACGAACGAACCACAGGATGTAACCAACAGCGATTCCCTGGCTGATTCGACGGCAGATGCGGTTGACGGCATCGATCCGGACGAAGGTCGCGACCTGGCGGTCGATCAGGAATCCGAAACGGTTGAGGATACCGGTGGCGAACTGACGGTTCCCGACACCGTGGACGAGGACGGGCACGACACGAACGACATCGTTGAAATAGTCGAGCCTGTTCCGGTGCCTCCACATGCCCTTTGCGACATGCCTGCGTATGAACTGCTTCCCCCCGGATCGCTGGGCGACCTGGTGGAATTCGAGCCGATTCCCCTGCTGACACTGGATGCGGACACAATCAACGGGCTGCTTGACGGGTTCGGTTTCGACGCGATGAGCCCGGTTCCTTACGGCGCAACAACATACCGTTATCGTTACACGACACAGGATCGCGGCCAGCAGGTCGAGGCAACCGGTCTGATGGCGTTCCCCGCCAACAAGGATCCCTTCACCGACCCGCTGCCGATCCTTCTTTACCAGCATGGAACTTCCGGATTTTCAGATCCGTGCGCCCCGAGCGCCGACGAGAACCACTTTGAGATGGGCGCGCTGGGACCGGCATTTTCATCACTCGGGTTCGTCGTGATCGCGCCGGATTACATCGGCCTGAACGGTTTCGGGGATCCGGCGACGGTCAGGCACGGTTACCTGGTCGGCGAACAGACCGCGATCGGCGCATGGGACGCTGTCAGGGGCGGCCTGAAACTGCTTGAGTCGATTGAAGGACACCCACCGGTTTCAAACAAGGTGATCATCTGGGGACAGTCCCAGGGTGGTCACGCAAGCCTTTTCACCGAACTGTGGGGCCCGTGGTACGCCCCCGAATTCAAGGTTCCCGGCGTCGTGGCGCAGATTCCGCCGACCGACCTGCTGCCGATGATGCAGAATGCGATGCAGGAAATCGACGACCCGACCGGCCTTCTGGCGGTAAGTGTGGTCACGATGCAACTCTGGTACGGGGAAACGGCCGACCTTGAGACCGTCTTCACAAACGAAGACCCGTACTTTGTCGCCGAGGTGGCCCCGACGCTGCTCTTCCCGGAAGACAAGTGCGGCATCAGCATCGGCGTCGATATCGACGACGTGACGCTTGAGACCGTTTTCCAGCCGGGGTTCCTGCAGGCCGCCCAGACCGGCGACTGGGATGCCATCGGGCCGTGGAAGTGCTATTACCTTGAAAACTCGCTGGCCTTCACGTCGGTGCCGGTGTCACGCCACACGCCGACGATGATGATTTACGGCGAAAACGATACGCTTCTGATCACGGATACGCAGAAAGACGACTTCGATCGCCTTTGCCAGGCCGGCTACCGGCTGCACCACATCGAATGCGCCGGGGCCGGGCACACCCAGGCGGCCCTGTGGTCGCTGCCGGAACAGTTCGACTGGATTCGCGACCGCCTGGACGGCAAGCCGACAGACGCGGCCGACGAATGCGTTTACCACGAGCCGGTCAGGTGTTCCGCGACCCCCGAAGAATGACGGCAATCGCATTTCCTGTTCAAAAACACCCCGCCACCGGTTGACATCCGGCCCGCTTTCCCGGAAATTCCGCGCAAGTTCGGCGTCCGCCGATTCATTCACAAGAAGGGACAGATTTGGAATCACGAATCTTCGCTTCACCCCTCCCCTGGAACAAGACGGGTTACCTTTTGCTGGCTGACGGAACGCTCTTTCCCGGGCTTCCTTTCGGCTGGCGTGGCGTCCGTCTTGGGGAAGCGGTGTTTTCAACCGGCATGGCCGGGTACCAGGAGGCCCTGTCGGACCCCTCGTACTGCGGACAAATCCTGACTTTGACAGTTCCCCACGTCGGCAACTACGGGGTCAACCCGGAAGACGTGGAAAGCCGCACGCTGCACCTGGCCGGGTTCGTCGTGACCAGTTACAGCCGCCTGCACAGCAACTGGCGCGCCAGGGGTACGCTGAACGACATGCTGCGATCAAACGGCGTGCCGGGACTTGAGGGCGTCGATACCAGGGCGCTGGTGCTTCATCTGCGGACGCACGGTGCCATGAAGGCCGCGGTGGTGACGGACTCGACCCCGCCGGAACGGGTCGCGGCGATGCTGGCCGACTGGCCTGGCATCGACCACATCGACCTTACCAGGCAGGTTTCCGTTTCAAACCCGGAGCCGTTCATCCTTTCGGAGGGCGAAATACCGCCGCTTCCAGTCCGGCGATGTGCAAGACCCCTGCGGGTTGCCGCAATCGACTTCGGGATGAAGCGCAACATCGTAAGGAACCTTGCCTGGCGCGGCTGCCACGTCACGGCGTGGCCTTCGGGGACGGACGCCCGCGACATTCTTGAAAGTGCACCCGACGGCGTCTTCCTTTCAAACGGCCCCGGCAACCCGGCGATGGTAACCACCGGAATCTCGACCGTTTCCCGGCTTCTGCAGCAGGCCGACCTGCCGATATTCGGGATTTGTCTTGGCCACCAGATCCTGGCGCTGGCCATGGGCGCGAAAACGCTGAAGCTGCCGTTCGGACACCGGGGAACCAACCACCCGGTCAAGGACGTCGTGACCGGACGGGTCTGGATCACCAGCCAGAACCACGGCTTCGCGGTTGACGCGCAGAGCCTGCCATCGAATCTGCACATCACTCACGTATCGCTTCACGACAATACTGTTGAGGGTATTCGAGTGAAGGATCGCCCCGTCTTTTCGGTCCAATTCCATCCCGAGGCCAGCCCCGGTCCCAGGGACGCGCTCGCGCTTTTCGATCGATTCATGGAACTGATGGAGTCCCGATCCTCCTGGGGTGGGCCGAAGCCCAGGCCCGCGCTTGCGACCGATCCGGAAATCACCGGCACTGACGGACGGAGGTCAATGTAATGCCACGCGATCCTTCGTTGAAAACGGTGCTGGTTCTTGGATCCGGGCCGATCGTCATCGGCCAGGCGTGCGAGTTCGACTACTCGGGCGTCCAGGCCGTGCGCGCCCTTAAGGAAGAAGGGATTCGGGTCGTTCTGCTGAACCCGAACCCGGCGACGGTCATGACGGAACCCTCGACGGCGGACGCGACGTACATCGAACCTCTGCGCCCGTGGGTCGTCGAACGCATACTTGAACGCGAGAACGTCGATGGCGTACTGACCACGCTTGGCGGCCAGACCGCGCTGAACCTGGCGGTCGAATGTCACGACCGCGGAATCTGGGACAGATTCGGTGTCAGGCTGCTGGGGGCCGACATCAGGTCGATACGGATGGCGGAGGATCGTCAGGAATTCCGCGACGCCATGGAATCAATCGGCCTTCCCTGCTCCCGTGGGTGCCTGGTGACAAACCTTGAAGACGGGATGAAGGCGGTTCGTGAAATCGGGCTGCCGGTAATCCTTCGCCCGTCCTTCACGCTTGGCGGGGAAGGCGGCGGCATCGCGGAAACCGAACAGGAGGCTGCCGAAATCATCCGGCTGGGCCTGAAGGCCAGCCCGGTCGGTTCGATCCAGGTCGAGGAATCCCTGATCGGCTGGAAGGAATTCGAGCTTGAGGTCATTCGCGACCGTGCCGACAACGGCATCATGATCTGCTCGATTGAAAACATCGACCCGATGGGCGTCCATACCGGGGATTCCATAACGGTCGCGCCGGCCCAGACGCTTACCGACAAGGAACTTCAAACCCTGCGCGACTGGTCTTTGAAAATTCTGCGCCGGATCGGGGTCGATTGCGGCGGCTCGAACGTGCAGTTCGCGCTTCATCCGGAGACCGGACGCCTGATAGTCGTCGAAATGAATCCACGGGTCAGCCGGTCGTCGGCCCTGGCTTCGAAGGCCACCGGTTACCCGATTGCGCGGGTCGCCACGCTGCTTGCCCTTGGACATACGCTTGACGAACTTCCCAACCGCATCACGAAGACAACGTCGGCGGCGTTCGAGCCGTCGCTTGACTACGTATGCGTGAAGATTCCACGGTGGGCGTTCGAAAAGTTTCCCGGACTTGATCCCAGACTGACGACAAGGATGCAGTCGATAGGCGAGGCCATGGCGCTTGGCCGCACGTTCACGGAAGCCCTTGGCAAGGCGATCCGCAGCATGGAAAAGGGGGCCCCGCGGCTGCTTGGGGCGTTTGCCGGCCTTTCCGACGACAGGCTTCTGGAAAGGCTTGTCACGACATCGCCTGACCGCCTTCTGTTGATTGCCGAGGCCCTTCGCCGAGGATGGCCCAGGACCGCCCTTAACAGGATGACCGGGTGGGATCCGTGGTTCCTTTCACAAGTTCGGCTGATGGTCGGCACCATGACCAGGGTTGCCAGCTTCCGGGGCGCGGCCGACCTGCCGGAATCGATGTACTCGCTGGCGAAGTCCCACGGAATCGGGGACGCGGAGATCGCGGCATCGACCGGAATCGGGCACGACAGGCTTCGCGACGGCCGGGGCGATCCGGGCTACCGCGGGGTCGATACATGCGCCGGTGAATTCCAGGCCGGGACGCCGTACTTCTACAGTTCGTGGGGGGTGCACGGCGAAGGCGAAGGAATCGGCGACAAGGCGGTCATCATCCTTGGCAGCGGGCCGAACAGAATCGGTCAGGGCCTGGAATTCGACACGTGCTGCGTATCGGCGGTTGACGGGCTGCGCGACGAGGGCCTTAACCCGATCCTTTACAACTGCAACCCGGAAACCGTTTCGACCGACTTCGATACCGCCGACAGGCTGTACTTCGAACCGGTTTCCGAAGAGGACGTGCTTGCCGCATGCCGTCGTGAAAAGCCGCGCGGGGTCATGGTCGGACTGGGCGGACAGACCCCGCTGAAGGTCGCGGCGCGCCTGGAGGCGGAGGGCGTACGGATTCTTGGGACAAGTCCGCGCGGAATCAACCTGGCAGAGGATCGAGAGGAATTCGCGGCGCTGTGCCACAGACACGACATCCGAATCCCGCAGAGCAGGACGGCGACCAATCGCGACCAGGCGATGGCCGCGGCGATGGAACTTGGATTTCCACTGATGTTGCGTCCGTCGTTCGTCCTGGGCGGCGAAGGGATGGCAATCGCATGGAATATGGAGGATCTGGAAAAACGACTGGACAACGCGATCCTTGTGACAAGCGAGAAGCCCCTTCTTCTTGACAGGTTCCTGGAGGACGCGACCGAAATCGATCTGGACGTGATTTCCGATGGAACCGACATACACCCTTGCGGTTTCCTGGAGCATATCGAGCCGGCAGGCATACATTCCGGAGACTCGATCCAGGTCTTCCCGCCACAGACCATCGATGAGCCCGACCAGGCCCGGATGCTTGAAATCGCCCGGACGCTGGCCGTCGAACTGGGCGCGATCGGACTGATGAACCTGCAGTTCGCGCGGTGCCAGGGATTGATTTACCTGCTCGAGGTCAATCCAAGGGCAAGCCGGACGGTTCCGTTCCTTCACAAGGCATCTGGTTCGCCCTGGGCCAGGCACGCGGCCCGCGTCATGACCGGACGGAAGCTGTCGCAGCTTGGGCTTCCAATGCCCGACCCGCGTGGGCGGGTATGGGTGAAGGCTCCCGTGTTCCCGTTCTCCAGGTTCGGAATCGACCCGGTTCTGGGGCCGGAAATGCGATCGACGGGCGAAGTCATGGGATCGGGGCCGGATCTGGGACATGCACTGGTTAAGGCCCTTCGAGCCGCCGGATGCGTCCTGCACAGGTCGGGTGCCATCTTCGTAAGCCTGAACAGAAGGGACAGGACCAGGCCGCTGGCGATCGAACTGGCCAGGATGCTTCGTGGCATGGAAGCGGAAATCTATGCGACGGAAGGTACCGCAAGATTCCTGATGGAAAACGGCGTGAAATCCCAGATTCTTTCGAAACTTGGCGAGGGCGGCCGGGACGCCGTGACAATCCTTCGGGAAGCCGGGATCTCGCTTATCCTGAACACCCCGGCCGGCGGAAGGGGACGTACCGACGCGGCATCCATCAGGGTTGCCGCAAGCGCGAACGGCGTTGCGTGCGTCACGACGCTTCAGGGAAGCATCGCGGCCCTGCGGGGGGTCATGGCGCTGCGGGAATCGGCCCTGGACATCAGGGCGCTGCAGGATGACGACGGACAATCCCGCGCGATTTGAATCAGTCCGAAGACTCGGGGCGGATCAGTCCGAGGATACGATGCGATCCTTGCCCAGTTCCTTTGCCCTGCGAAGTCTTGCATCGACAATCGACATCAGGTCGGCGGCATCCTGGCCGCCCCAGGCGGCGACTCCGATACTCACGGTAATTCGCCTGGCGCCACGCAAGGTCGATACACCTTCCATTATTTTTTCGGCGACTTCCATGGCCTGGTCGATGCCCGAATCGGGCAGCACGACGACAAATTCATCGCCGCCCCGACGACCGGCAAACTCGGGCGGACTGACGATGCTTGCCAGAACGCCGGCAACCCCGACGATGACGGCGTCGCCGGCCAGGTGGCCATGAACGTCGTTGACTGCCTTGAAGTCGTCGATGTCGATCATCACGACGGACATGGTCGTCCTGTTGCGCCTGGCGCGACCGACTTCATCGCTCAAACGTTCAAAAAGACTGGTCTGATTGGCCAGCCCGGTCATCCCGTCGGTAACAAGCATCCGGGAAAGCGTTTCAAGGCGCGCCTGGGCAAGTTCCCTCTGCCGGAAGTACGCGGCGACGACGCGATCCATCAGCAGCCCCAGGACGACGGCCATGGAAAGCACGGTTGCGCCGGTGACAAGCCTGGTCACGGCGAACGGGCGGGCGACGTACAACTCGGTTGACCACCTGGTTTCCAGGACGCGCAGAAGGATTGGAAGCGCAAGGGCAAGCAGGATGACGACCAGGCGAAGGATGCCGGATCCCATTACAATCGCGAAGGCCATGACGACGACGGCGCCGGCGTCGATGCCGGGCTGAGTCCCGCCGCCGGCAACGCGGATTGCCGCCATCCAGACCAGGAAGAAGATACTTTCCAGGAACCATACGCCGCGTGAATAACGCTCGGTTCGAACGACCTGGAAGAAGAATATCCCCATGATCAGAAGAGCGGCCAGGTAGAACAACCCGGACAGCCAGTCCGTCAGAACCATCTTGAAGATGGTCATCGCGGCAAAAAAGATCATGCAGGCGGCCATCGTGACGCGAATTCCGGCGAATTCCGGCTGCACCATCGATATCTGGCCGCTGGAAGACTTCATGCCGTCTGAACCTCCAGGCGGCCGGGGGGAAGTGACGGAGTTCCGGCGACGACGCGGGCGCCACCATCCTTCTTGGCGCGGTACATCAGTTCATCGGCCGCATGAATCGACTCAGCCGGCGTGCGACCGTCAAACTGGAACACCCCGATACTGCACGCAAGGACACGCCCGTCCTGACCAACGGGGACGCCGCCGATGCACCCGAGCATCCTCTCGGCAACCGCCAGGGCTCCGGAAAGGTCGGTCTCGGGAAGAACGACAAGGAATTCCTCACCGCCGTATCGTCCGGCGCGATCCGTGGCCCGGACACAGTCCTGGATGGCCTTGCCGGCACGTTCAAGAATCTGGTCGCCGTACTGGTGCCCGAACTGGCCGTTGACGGACTTGAAATCGTCAAGATCGACCATGATCAACGAAAATGTGCGGCCGGTGCGACGGGTTCGCAGAACCTCATCCTCGACGGCCTTGAAAACGGCCGAGTGGTTAAGCAGGCCGGTCAGGCCATCAATCGATGCCAGCGCCTCGATCCTGGCGGCGAACTGTTCGGCAAGGGCCCGCTCGCTGCGAAGGCTGCGCATGCCGACAGAAAACAGACCGAACGCGCCGAGCGCGCAGATGATGAATACGGCCATCGATTCGAAAAACCTGACGGACGGCAGCCCGCCGACAATCCTGACCGACTGATCGAAAGCCTCCCAGACGACCAGGGACACGAAAACCAGGGCGACGGCGGCAAACAACAGGTAACGACGACGTGAAGGCGACACCAGCAAGGTTGCGGGGAGCATGACCACGATCAGGAATGCGGTGGTGCCGAAAAGGCCACCGTGATCGAACCAGGCAAGCGCGAACACCAGGGCGAAACAGGCCATGGCAACCGCCAGCACGATGAACCCGGAACGGCCCATGACCCTGGAATGAACGTAAAGGGTCACGGCGCCGGCCAGGGCGGCCAGGGCGCCGCGGAAATCGACGGCATTGACGAAAAGGAAATCGACCAGGGACACGACGACGGTAAGAAGAATCGCAATGAAGGCGATACCGTTGACTATGCGATGCCTGGCATCGAAACGCCTGTGATCCCCGACGACGGCCAGATAGATTGGAAGCAGAGTCATCGCGTTAACAATCCCGGCAACGATGTCGCACGTACCAGGCAATAGATAGCATCCGGTCGCCGATTTTATATAAATCAATGATGATTTCACAGGAATTAATTCACATTTCACTAGAATTATCGGGGAGTCCGCTTCGTGGGCCTGTTCATTCGATGACCTTTCGAATATACTTCGTTCGTCTTTACGCCTCATACAGGAGACTTCAAAAATGACCAACCTGCTCAAGCTCAAAGTGACCGGCATCGCGCTGGTCACACTGACAATGGCGATCGGCTGCGGCGGCGACCCCAGCCCGATGGACGACAACGGCAACCTGGAAGATGTCGTCGTTCCGGATCAGGGCAACCCGACCGACACAAACGGCCAGGACACCAATGGCCAGGATGCGAATATCCCTGAAGACACCAACGGCCAGGATACCAACGGCCAGGATACGAATATCCCCGAAGACACCAACGGCCAGGACACCAACGGCCAGGATACGAATATCCCCGAAGACACCAATGGCCAGGACACGAACGGCCAGGATACGAATATCCCGGAAGACACCAATGGTCAGGATACCAACGGCCAGGATACCAACGGCCAGGATACGAACGTGGTCGATAACGGCACGGTAATCGACGTGACCGAGCCGCCGACCTGTCCGGCCAACCAGGACATCGCCAACCTGCTTACCCAGACCGAGGGCGACGTGGACGTGACGATTTGCGGCGCCGTCGTCACCAAGGTAACCGCGAACGGCTGGTACATGGCGGACGACAGTTCGAACCGCGGCATGTATGTTTATCAAAAGAAAGATGAACCCTGGGGCTACGAAGTTGAAGTCGGCGACTATGTCCAGATGCACGTCACCAAATTCGTTACGTTCGAGGGGCTCAAGGAAATCACGGCCAAGGAAAACGTCACGATCCAGGGAAAGGCCGACCACCGCGAATACATCCTTGACCTGTCGGAAGGCACCCTTCCCGCCGAATCGATCGAAAGCCGTGTCGTCCGGATCAATGACGTGAAGGTCACGGCTGCGACCGGCAAGAACGGCACCATCGATTACGGCACCGCGACGAACGTCCCGGTCTTCGTCCAGCACAACGACATTCCGTGCATCGGTCTCGAGGCGGACATCGTCGCCGGCGTCGTCAGCGTGTATAACAGCAAGTACCAGATCATGCTGACCGAGGATGCCGACCTGGCGAACGTCAGCCTGGCCAACTGCGAAACCCCGCCCGAATACGACATGTCCAACTGGGACTTCGAAAAGCAGAGTGTCGAGGAAGATCCGCCGGAGGGCTTCACCAAGGGGCCGGGCAACACGTTCACGTGCGTCCGTGACGCCGACGGTGGCAACAACGGCAGTGCCGGCATCGTCCTTACGTGGACCTCGACGGACAACCAGGAACTGGTTCAGGGCTACAAGTTCCCGACGGCAGCCGGTTCAACGGTGATTTTCGCGCTTGACGTCCTTGACAATGATTCGGCCGGCAGGGTTCGCCTGGGCCTGTCGTTCTATGACGCCGACAAGAAGTTCATCACCGGTTCAAACAGCTGGTCGAACGACTATTCGACCGACTCCGCCGACTGGCAGGCGCTTTCGTTCCAGGCGGTCGCGCCGACCGGGGCAGCGTTCGCCGAAGGCAAGCTGCGCATGTACGATTACCAGCCGCCGGAAGGCACGTGGGGAAATCCGACCGCTTCGGCCACGATTGCCATCGACAACTGGGAAATGGTTTCCGTCGAGCCGTAATTGACCAGGTTCAGTGATCATTGCAATTCATGCGGCGGGCGAATTTTCATTCGCCCGTACGGATTCTGGTGCGGTGCGTGAGTCCGGTTGCGGCGGGCGAATTTTCATTCGCCCGTACGGATTATGGTGGGGTGCGTGCGTCCGGTTGAACGCGGCAGGTGTTTATTATGAAAAAACTTTCGAACAAGACTGTTCTGGTCACCGGCGGCGCTTCGGGGATTGGCAGGCTGATGTCGCTGAAAATGGCGGCGAAGGGCGCCAGGCTGGTAATCTGGGACATCAACCAGGCCAACCTTGACCGCGTCGTCGCCGAAATCCGTGCCATCACGCCTGACGCCGGCTGGGGTTACATCGTCGATGTAACGAAACCCGAGGCCGTCTATCAGGCCGCGGACAAGGTTCGCGCGGAATGCGGGAAGGTGGATGTCCTGGTCAACAACGCGGGCATCGTCAGCGGAAAGATGTTCCTGGACGTTCCCGACGAACGAATCGAGATGTCGCTGAAGGTCAACACCCTTGCGCACTTCTGGACAACCAAGGCATTCCTTCCGGCCATGCTCGAATCGGACTGCGGTCACGTCGTGACGATCGCTTCGGCGGCCGGACTTGTCGGCGTTGCCGGACTTGGCGACTACAACGCCAGCAAGTTCGCGGCGGTGGGATTCAACGAATCGCTTCGCGCCGAAATGAAGAAGCGCGGTTCGAAAGTCACCACGACGGTCGTCTGCCCGTTCTTCATCGACACCGGCATGTTCGATGGCGTCAAGACGAAATGCCCTCTTCTGCTTCCAATCCTGAAGGAGCAGTACGCGGCCGACATGATCGTCAAGGCGATCGAGTCCGACCGGGAACTGCTGATGATGCCGCGTATCCTTGCGACCCTGCCGGTTTTGCGGATTCTGCCGCCGTGCATGTTCGACCGCGTCGTCACCTGGCTCGGTGTCAATTCCTCGATGGACGAATTCAAGGGACGCCACTGACCCGCCCCGCATCAATTTTTCCGGATTTTGTTGGTCAAGCGGGCTCCAATCGGATACGATAGCCGCATGAAAATCAGCTTCAACAACATTCCACTCAAGATCACCGCGGCAAGGTTGTTCACCAGCCCGCTGCTGGTACTGCTTTTCTGGATGTCGCTGAAGGGTTCCGGATACGGCAGCACCCCGGAAGAACTGGTGCGCGATTTGAAGCCCGGCCTGATGCTGGCCGCTTTCATCCTGCTGCTTCTGCAACAGGTCAGCGACATGGTTGACGGGTACATCGCGCGCAAGCACAAGGTCGTCACGAACCTTGGCAAGCTGGCGGATCCCCTGGCCGATACCATCGCCAACTTCGGCGCGTATCTTTGCCTGATGTGGGTCGGCCTGATCCCGTTCTGGCTTCTTTTCGTGATGTACGTGCGCGAATCGTCGGTCAGCACCCTTCGCATCCTTGCCGCCCATGAAGGCGTCGTCGTCGCCGCCAGGCTTTCGGGCAAGCTGAAGTCCCTGTCGCTTGCAATCGGTGCCGACATCCTTTTCATCGTGCTGTTCGCGGCCCACTACTATCCGGGCGTTCCGGTCGAAATGGTCGCGAACGTGATCTCGTGGCTTATCGGCATCATCATGGTGGTGTCGCTTTTCGATTATTACTTCGCCATCACCAGGATCCGGGCGAAATCCCGCCAGGAATAGATTCCCGGACCGAAAGACTGGTTCTTCCGATGCATTCGTTCAGGCTGACGTCAGTTTTGTTTGCCATCGCGCTGATTTTCGCGCCGGGATCGGCTTCATCCCAGCCATCCGGCAACAGTGTCATCACGGCGGACGATCTCGCCCCGGCATACACCGCACAGGCTGGGCGCAAGGCGGCGGCCAGCGCGGCGGCGGATCGGTTCGACCAGGCCCGGGACATCCTGCTGAAGGGCGGAAAGTCCGTTTCGTCGGACCACCCGCTTCACGCGCGATTCCTGCTGGCCTGGTCGTGTTACATGACCGCCGACTGGCTGTGCGTCGAATCGGTAACGGACGGCCTTGAAAAGAAGCTGCCTGAGTTTTCGGACTACATCGACCTGATGCAGGCGGCTTCACTTTCTGGATTGAAGAACGACCGCGGCGCCCTGGCACGACTTGAGCGCATCCCGGCCACCACCCCGCTTCGACGGGATCTGCTGAAACTGAAGGCCGGAATCCTTGTCTCGCTTGGACGTGAATTCGACGCCGCGACCATCATCAAATCGCTGGTTGACCAGAAGGACGCCGATGCCGGCCTGATTTCCGAGTTGACCGAAGCGCTGATGTCGTCATCGTCGCGCGATCGCGCGATCGCCGAACTGAAGAACATTTATTACAAGTCGTCTTCATCGGGCCGTGGTGGATTTCGCCGTCTTTTGAGGAAACTTGGCGTCGTGTCGGCGCCGTCCCAGGACGAAACCATGGATCGCGCCTGGACCCAGTTGAACGCGCACGCAAACGAAAAGGCCCTGAAAACGATCGAGCCGCTTCTGTCGGAAGCGGATCCGGCAAGACGCTGCGAGGCCCTTGAGATCGCCGGACGGGCATGTTCAAAGCTGCGGCGTCACAAGGAAGCCGTCGGGCACTTTTCGGAAGTCATCAAGGACTGCCGCAAGCACCGCGACATGCCGCCGGTTCTTTACACCGCGATTCGAAGCGCGTGGCGATCGGGCGACCAGGCACGCGGCGACTCGTGGGCACTGATGCTCGCGACCGACTACCCGGACGCCACATACAACGACGACATCCAGGTCGTGCGCGCTCGCACCGCAATCGAGCAGGGCCGCCAGCACGAGGCCCTGAAAATCATCGACGAGTCGCTGCGACGTTGGCCGAACGGCGACATGGCTTCCGAATCCCGCTGGCTTGCGGCCTGGGGTTTCATCACGGCAGCCAGGTACCCCGACGCGCTGAAGCGACTTGAGGAGGCCATCCCGGCGGCTGGGCGGGATCCTTCCTGGGGGCCGCGTTTCAGTTACTGGAAGGCGCGTGTCATGCAGCTTTCCGGACGCGCCAGGGACGCCCGCGCAGCCTTCAGCCAGTGCGTAATCGACTGGCCGATGTCGTTTTATTCGGTGCTTGCGCTTGGCCGCCTGACCGAGGGCACGAAGAAGGCCCCGGAGCAGGCCCTGGCGGAAATTCTTGCGGATCCTGCCTTGAAGCCAGGTTCGCGCGGCAACACGTTCCTGACGATCGGGGATGTCGGCCCGGAACACCCGGCCGCGCGCGCGGTCTGGCTTTCCAGGGCGGGTCTTCCGCAGCTTGCCGCGAACGAACTGAAGATGTCGGCGGTTCGCGACGACGCGACCGACTGGCTGCGTGCGCTGATGACGGACAAGTCCGGGGATTTCACGCCATCGCACCGGCTGGCCAGGGATCTTCTGGCCCGAAACCCGTTCTGGCCGGATGAGAAATCGGCGGGCTACTACAGGCTTGCCTATCCGCGCCCATTCGAAAAGGAAGTCCGCGCGGCTTCAACGGAAGCTGGTATCGATCCGCTGCTGGTCTGGGCGGTAATGCGCGAGGAAAGCGCATTCGTGGCCGGAATCGAATCCTGGGCGAACGCAATCGGGCTGATGCAGCTTATCATGCCGACTGCGAAGACCGTCGCGAACCAGTTGAAGATCCCCGTTTCGCGGGAACGCCTGCGGAATCCAGCCATCAATACCCGGCTTGGCGCCAGGTATCTTGGCAGCCTGCTTGGCAAGTTCGGCAACCCGGTCGTCGCGATTCCCGGATACAACGCGGGTGGCGGCGCCATTGCAAGGTGGCTGAAGGCGATGGGCGACGTCCAGGTCGATACGTTTGTCGAATCCATTCCCGCCTGGGAGGCAAGGGAATACGCACGCAAGGTGTTCGAATCGTTTGCCGCTTACAGTTACCTGTACGGCCAGCAGCCGTACAGGATCGTCAAGGTCGATTTCAGGACGGCAAAGCGCGATTCGGGCCGTCGTTGATACCGGTCGCGGGTTGACGCGAATTGTGCGGTTCGCGTATTCTTCACCGCCGCTTCCGGCCGCAAGGCCGCCGGGCGCCGGAACCACGACCATACAGGGTGATTTCTTTCGATGATTGAGCAATGCAGTCTTTTTCCGGAAGTGCTGGTGAAGATCTTCGACGCGTTCAACGAACGCGGGGTCGAAAACTATCTGATCGGGCCGCGCGCGCGTGACCTGGCCGGCGGCGAGTCCATCATGGATGCCGCGTCCTTCGACCTGACTGTCAACGCTTCAATGTCAACGATCGAGGACGTTTTCCGCGAGACGTTCGGCATTCAGTGCAACGAGGCGCGCGACGACAAGCAGAGACTGATTACTTTTAAGCTGCCACTCGGGGACGACGCGCGCCCCGGGCGGACACAGATTACGTTCAACGTCGGGCCGTTCCGCAATTACCTGCCGCCGCTGCGCTGCCTGCGCGGCCAGAGCCTGTCCGGGATTATTCTTGATCTTGCGACCCGCGAAGTTACCATCCAGGCATTCGGGTACTCCCCGGACGGCACTCTGGTCGATCCGTTCGGCGGCACGCTGGATTACCGCGACAAGCTGATCCGCCCGGTCTTCCCGGTCGATACCATCTTCCGCGAAAGCGCAAGCTGGCTTCTGAAGATTGGCCGGTACGTGGCCCGTTACGGATTCGAGGCCGCCAGGGAAGTCCGCGCGGCCGCCGAGCGCGACGCTTCCAATATCCTGGACGTGCCGCGCGACATCTGGCTGAAGGAAATGAACAAGGTCCTGTGCGGACCGATGCCGGCGCGTGGCCTGACGTTCCTTGCGGATTGCCGCGTGCTGAACTTCATGCTGCCGGAAGTCGCCGCCATGGCGGAATTTTCGGACGACGAAGGCCGCCACAAGGACGTGTGGGCGCACACCCGCCAGGTCGTGCAGAACGCGGAAGCAAGCACCGTTGTCAGGTGGGCCGCGCTTTGCCACGACATCGGCAAGGTCTGGACGCGCCAGACCTTCCGCGACGGTAAGATTCACTTCTTCCGCCACGAAGACGTCAGCGCCATGCTGTTTGAAGGCATCGCGGCCAGGTTCCAGTTCCCGGCCGACGAGGCGGACCAGATCCTTTACATCATCAGGAACCATTCACGCATCAACCTGTACCGTGACGACTGGACCGACTCGGCCGTGCGCCGCCTGATACGCGATGTGGGCGAATACCTGGATTACCTGGTCGCGTTCTCGAAGGCCGACCTGACGTCCAAGCGGACCGATCGGGTCGAAATGGTGCGATCGCTGCTGACCGACCTGCAGATCCGCATCATGGAAATCCGCCAGAAGGACACCAGGGTCAACCCGCTGCCCAAGGGGCTTGGCAACGATCTTATCAAGCACTTCGGCATCCCGGCCGGCCCGGAAATCGGCCGCCTGCGCGACGTGATACTGGACGCCATCGAAAGCGAGGCAATCCCCGAAGGCCAGGACAGCGCCTTTTACCTGGACTGGCTGGAAAAAAACGGCCATATCGCCAGGGACTGATTTACCCCGGACTTCCGCCCTACCCCAGCCAGAATGCGGCAATGTCATACATGAAGTGGGCAAAGACGGCGACCGAGAAGCCACGGAAGAGGAACAGGAGTCCGAATACCAGCCCGGCGACCGCCCTGAACACGAACGACCATGTGTCGAAGTGTGCCTGGACGCCGATGTAATGGACTGAAGAAAAGACGATCGCGGAAACGAAAAGCATCACGCCGGCAACGACCGCCGGCATCAGGCCGCCACTTCCGCCGGGACGCCCGGAAAACCACCTGGCCAGCCCGAAGGGAACCCCGATCACCCCCAGGCGAAAAACCAGTTCTTCCCAGTATCCAGCGCCGGCCGAAAAGGTCAGTATCTGCATCAGGCTGTAGTTGGCGTTCGGGCGCATGATGCTTGCGGAAGGAACGGTCTGGCCCAGTCCCGTGTTGGCCCAGTAACCGGCGGCGGCGACCAGGACCGCCCAGGCGGCGCCCTCGACGACAAGCAGGGCCCAGTACCACCACTTCAGGCGGCCCCTTTTGGCAAGCACGACGCCCAGGACCAGGGAAACCAGCCCGATGATGGAATTCGCGACCAGCAGGCCATACATGCCGTACCTGGTTCCCACGATTCGGGACAGAAGATCGACCGTGTTGATGGTGTCGTTCGCGGGGACAATCAGGCTTACGTTGTAAAGAAGCAGCACCGGCAGCGTCAGGACCAGGGAAATCCCGACGGCCTTCGTTGACTGGAAATATCCGGCAATGCCCTTCGCCGCGGGCTTCGGTGCCCGACGACCTGCCTTCCTTCCAGCAGCCGCGGCCTTGCGCGCCAGCCTGCCCCGGACAATCAGCCTTCCAGGGACTGGACGAACCGTTCCCGATCCGGCGAATACATCCATTTTTCCACCACAAGCACGCCGTCGCGGACTTCGTACACGCCCATCCTGCCGAACCTGCCGTGATGCTGGTCCATGTAGGTCGCAGATCCGCCGCAGATGATGCGCGTCCCGCCCGAAGCGTGCCGCGAAGGCACGACGTGATCGAAATGGTCGTGATCGTGGCCGTGAATGACCAGCCCGATGCGCGACCGCGAAATCATTTCCAGTTCCCTTTTCTGGTCGATATACCAGCCCGTGGTCCTGTGCAGCAGCTTCGCGCGCCTGTGCATGTGGTGATGCTGGGCCAGGATGACGAACTTCCCGGCGTCGGCCGCCTCTTCGGACAGGCGGAATATCGTTTGAAGCTGCTGCGGCCCCATCTTTCCCCACGCCATCCCGGGTGGAGGCGTCCACGCGGTCCGCGCCAGGATCAGCCTGACGCCGTCAAAGTCGCGGTACACCGGCCACTGGCCGTTAACTTCCCCCGGCCGCCAGATCAAGTCCCCGAAGTACTTTTCAAACAGCCCCGCCTTGACGGCCGCCGGCGTGTACCAGTCATGGTTTCCAGGCACCAGAGAAAGCTTGTCCGGCCCGCCGATCCCGTCCAGGATGCCGCGCACGAACTTGAACTCGGCGTCGATCGCCAGGTTCGAGACGTCCCCGGTGATCACGCAGAAATCGGCCCCCGTCTCGCCAACCGCCCTGACCGCGGCCTGCAGGACCGGCACCTGGTGGACCGAGCGGCGGTTCAGCAGGAAATTCGCGGCGCCCAGCAGACGACGGTTCGGCATCGGACCGGTAAACAGCAGCCCCGGCGTTATCGCCTCGGGCGAATCGATATGCAGATCGGTAAGGTGCGCAATCTTCATGGATCCTCCGGGATGAATGGTAACACGGGGCGGGCGTCAGATCTTAGTCCGCAGCTTTCCGATGATCGCGCGGCCGATAACAGTCATCAGCCAACCGGCCAGGAAGCCGCCTATACCGCCGATCACGCCGCTCCAGACGGCAGTCGTCGGCATGCGGGCCGGTTCCCAGGTCCAGTAGAAGAAAGCCAGGAACACCAGTGAAATCCCGACCCACGGGGCAAGCTGCCACCGCCAGGTCTGGTTCCGGAACCAGGAATCGACGAACACCGCCCACATCAGGGCAATCGCCAGGATTGCAAAGAAGATGGTGGGCGGGACCGGCATCCAGAAACCGGAAACCGTGACGGTCGGGCCGATGGCGGAATCGACGCGCACGGCACGCAGGGTCATCGGGCCGGGATCAAAACGCATCGCCTTGCGCTGGGACACCATCATCCCGTCGAACGTGCCCATGTTTCCGGAAATCGGCTGGTCGGAGAACTCGCCGGCAATCTTGCCGCCGTTCAGGTTGACCAGGTACCGGCCGCGCTCGTTCCTGACGCCGGCAACGTCGGCAAACGACTTCCCGAATACCTCGACCCAGTAATACCCGCCGCGGATGTCGCGGGGCAGTTTCTGTTCGCCCTGCTCGCGGGTCAAATCCCTGGAAAACTCGGGCACGCCCGGATAGACCATGTTGGTGAAAGGCCAGATGGATCCGGCAAGATACAAGGCGGTTACGACAATGGTCGTGATGCGCGCCCAGGCCGGAAAGTACCCCCGAAGAACGATGAACGCCACGGCGATTGGGGGGGCCAGCAGAATCGACAGGCCGATTCCGTAACCAAGGCCGACCTTGTCCAGCACACCAAGCAGGTAAAGCAAGCCGAGCGTGCCGAACACCACGATCGGAACCGTGATGCGCCCCCATTCGAACAGGAAGGCTTCAATCTTTTCAGCCCTGGTGACCAGCGCCGCCGGCTTGTCCGGCTCCTTGCGCCCCCCCGGCCCACTGTTGTTCCCAAAACCCGATGGATGCTTCTTCGCCGCCATTTTTCAGTCCTATACGCCGTTTATAACGATCAACTTTCGCGGGATCGTACCCGTACGCCGCCGTCCCGTCAATTTGGGGCTGCGAGCCTGTCGCGGACGTGATTCACATGTGACATGGGTTCTTTTGCCACGAAGAAACATCAATTGATGATGAGAACTGTTTTGTGAGCCGTCTTTATCTCTGCCACCACCACAGCTTCCGCCTCGGCACGCTTCGCGGCCCCGCCACGCTTCAGCCAGGCATAAAAGCCGCTGCGCGAAACCTCCAATTCTTTACACATGATGGACACCGCAGTAATTAGCCTGCTCCGCACGCATCACTTCGTATGCGTCGTCGTGTCCTTCGCGAAGTAGGCTGCGGTTTTTCTTAAAAAATCCCGCTCCATCTGAAGATGCCTGTTCTCCCGCCGCAGACGCCTTAACTCTTCCCGCTCAGTCGTCGTCAGTTCACCTTCTGGGCCCCGACCTTCGTCGATGTCCGCCTGCTTCACCCATGACCGGAGACTGTTTTCACCCTGTCAGGAATGCCCTCTGGGCAATGACCGCTTTTATTTGTGGAAAACAGAACAGTCCATCACGTCAGCTCAGGACGCATCAGCTATCTGTTCAACGTCTGAGTTCATGTATATCGATTTTGAAGAACGATACGAAGTCGCACTTGATACCGGTACCTACCTAGCCTGCTCGCGTAATATGGATTATCAGAATGCGATGAACTGCGTTGATGTTCTGATAGCCGAAGGCATGATAACCACGCTCAACACCGAACACATGGGCTGGACCCCTGCCCTGTATTTGTCAGAACCTGGCGAAGCCCCCGTCCTGATTGACAACCCGATTCTGGCCACCTGTATAAGGCAATGACAAAATAATCGATTACAACGGTGGTTGTTATTCAGCAATCGGGTCAGGCCCCTGGTACAACCCGTGCTTTTTCAAAAGATTACGCAGATGTTTCCGGTCCAGGTCCGCGCAGCGTGCCGCGACCGTCAGGTTGCCACCGCATTTTTCCATAAGATCCGCCAGATATTCGCGTTCAAACCGGTTTATGCAGTCCTCGCGGGCGCTTGCCCAGGGACGCACGATGCGATCCAGCGGCGCCGTCGGCCCGTCGTTGTCCGGTTTCCGCCCCGGAAGCACCGCGTCCAGGATGTATGGCGGCAGGTCGGCCACGTCAACCACGCTTCCGGGACACAGCGAAGCCGCGCGCTCGAGTGCGTTGAACAGTTCCCGCACGTTTCCCGGCCAGTTCCATTGCGACAGGATCGAAAGCGCGCGATCGGACACGACCGGGCAGCTTCCATGAACGGCCTTTCGACGCGACGTGAAGGCAGAAACCAGCAGGGGAATGTCCTGGATCCGATCCTTCAGCGCGGGCAGAGTCACGCGAATGACGGCCAGCCTGAAGAACAGGTCAGCCCGGAACCTGCCGGCCGCGACTTCCGATTCCAGCCTGCGATTGGTTGCCGCGACCAGCCTGACCGACACCTTGCGGGCCTTCGACCCGCCCACGCGCCTGACCTCGCGGCTTTCCAGGATGCGCAGCAGCTTCGGCTGGACTTCGGGTGGAAGCTCGCCAACTTCGTCCAGGAACAGGGTTCCGCCGTCCGCCTGCTCGAAAAGGCCTTCCCGCGTCGTCACCGCACCGGTGAAGGCGCCGCGTTCGTGGCCGAACAGGATGCTTTCCACAAGGTCGCGAGGGGTGGCCCCGCAGTCGAATACGACGAACGGCCCCTGGGCACGACGGCTGGCATCGTGAATGCCGCGCGCGATGACTTCCTTTCCGGAACCGGTTTCGCCCTCGATCAGCACGGTCGCGTCGGTCTGGGACACGCGTTCAAGAAGCGAGAAAATTTCCCGCATTGCCTGGCTGCGCCCGACCGCATCACCGAAGCCCTCGCTTGCAGAGGCACTGACCGGGGCCATGTCGGAAACGGCCATGAATTCGATGGATGTCCGGCCGATGGTTATGGTCATGCCGGTCGAAAGCCAGGCCTCGACCACCCGAGCGCGTTCAACCATCGTACCGTTCGTGGATTTCAGGTCGCGAAGCAGCCAGCCTTCCGGTCGGCGGAGGATCTGAAAGTGAGTCCGGCTGACACCGGGATCATCGATGACAAGGTCGCATTCCCTGGCCGCACCGACCGTCACCGTGTCCGAATCAATCAGGAAGTCGGGCTGGCCCGCGATGCGAAGGCAAATACCGGAAAGCGTCACCGACCTGCTGATGCTGGTAACCGTTGTCCGGCTGCCGGATTCAATCATTGCAGGCCCCCTGGCACAAGACGGGCATCAGACCCGGAACGTGTGTCCCAGGCCAAGTTCCTTGGCGCCATACACGTAAAGGTGGCTTGCCACAAGCCGATCCCCGGCCGCGCGAAGCATGGCCCGATCCGCCTTGACGACCGCCGGCACCGCCCTGCGAACCAGGCCCCTGGCCGCATCCGGCACGACATCCTGGACGCCGGCCCAGCCGACGACCGGCGCGAGCAGGTGCCGCTTTTCAACGCGTTCAATCTTGAACACCCCGGCAAGGTCTTCCAGCATGTCCCCGGCATCGGGCAGCCCGACAAACCTGGACACCAGGGGCAGGCGCTCGATCGCGTTGATGATCCTGTCCCTGACGGTGACGAAGCCGGGAACGCGCACGGCCTTCTCGCTTACCTTCTCGAAAATCGGATCGACATAGCCGCGAATCTTTCCCATGGCCGGGCGCACCCGGATGCGCGCGAAGACCTTGCCGCCGGCACGCAACTCGCGGGCCGCCTTTTTCAAGACGACCAGGGGCTCGTTGTAACGGGAAAGAGCCGAATAAAAAATTGCCAGGTCGAAACCGCTTGAGGCAAATTCACGCTTCATGTAGTCGGACGCATAGAAGTTCAGGCGAATCATGAAGTGCTCGGCTTCGGCTGCGGCCCGGACCGGCTCGTGAAGCGACTCGTCCGGCTCGACAACGGTCACGAAGACACCGCGTCGCGCAAGTTCCAGCGCGATCCGGCCGCGATCTTCCAGGCCGACCACCAGCGCACGCCTGGCCGTCTCGCAACCCCAGGCCAGCATCTGGTCGATGGCGTCGCCCTCGATCTGGTCCGAAAGGCCTTCGTCCTGCAGGAACCTGTCCGTTCCGGGACCGGAAACCAGCATCACCCTCGCCTCTTCTTCAATTGAACGTCTGGTTCTTACCATCTGGTGAATCCCTTCAAATATGCATGGCCCGGATCGGGCCCGAAATCGGGCGAACCGCCGTGGCCGTCAGTCGGCGGCCCTGGTGGTGGCTTCGTTAACCATCCTTGCAGTGAATTCGTCCACTGGAAGCGCGTCAAGATTTTCGTTCTTCCTGGTCCGGACGCTGACGGTGCCGTTTTCGGCCTCGGCCGCGCCCACGACCACCTGGTAGTTGACGCGGGATAACTGGGCATCGCGAATCTTCCTGCCAAGCCTTTCGGACCGCAGATCGGCCTCGGCGCGCAGACCGGCGGCACAAAACTTCGCGACCACTTCCTTCGCGTAATCGTTGAACTGGTCGGAAACCGGCAGGACCTTCACCTGCACCGGGTTCAGCCACATCGGGAACTTGCCGGCGTAATTCTCGATCAGGATGCCGATGAAGCGTTCCAGCGAGCCAAGGATGGCGCGGTGAAGCATGACCGGGGTCTTGCGGGTGCCGTCTTCGGCCTCGTAAGTCGCGTGGAATCTTTCGGGCATCGAGAAATCGACCTGGATGGTGCCACACTGCCACGAACGGCCCATGCTGTCCTTGACGTGGAAGTCGATCTTCGGACCATAGAAAGCGCCGTCGCCCGGGTTCAACTTGTAATTGATTCCGCGCAGTTCAAGAGCATCCCGCAGACCGCCTTCGGCGTTGGCCCACATCTCGTCGGAACCGATCGAATTGTCCGGCCTGGTCGAAAGTTCGATGTGCACGTCGTTGAATCCGAACGTCTTGTAAATCTCGAACACCATGTCGATGATGGTCGCGACCTCGCTCTTGACCTGATCCGGGGTGCAGAACACGTGAGCGTCGTCCTGGGTGAAGGCGCGGACGCGGAACAGTCCGTGAAGGACGCCCGACATCTCGTGGCGGTGCACAAGCCCCAGTTCCGCGTTGCGCAGCGGAAATTCGCGGTAACTGTGCATGCGCGACTTATAGACCAGCAGCCCGCCGGGACAGTTCATCGGCTTGACGGCATACGGAATGTCGTCAATCGAGGTGAAGTACATGTTGTTACGGTAGTGATCGTAATGCCCCGACATCTCCCACAGCACCTTGTTCAGCATCTGCGGGGTCTGAATTTCGTTGTAACCATACCTCTTGTGAACGTTGCGCCAGTAATCGACCACGATGTTCTTCAGGACCATGCCGTTCGCGTGCCAGAACGGGAAGCCGGTTCCTTCGTCGTGGAAGGTGAAAAGTTCCATTTCCTGGCCAATTTTCCGGTGATCACGCGCAAGGGCTTCTTCAATCTTTTTCAGGTGTTCATCCAGCATTTCCTTGTTCGGGAAGCTGATTCCGTAAAGACGCTGAAGCTGCTCGCGGCTCTGGTCGGCGCGCCAGTATGCACCCGCGAACTTGGTCAGCTTGAATGCCTTCAGGTAGCCGGTTGAAGGAACGTGGGGGCCGCGGCACAAATCCATGAAAGCGGTTTCACCCTCGCCCTGCTTGTAGATGCTGATGGTGCCTTCCTGAAGATCATTAATCATTTCGACCTTGAACTTGTTGTCGGCAAACATTTCCAGGGCTTCCGCCCTGGTCACTTCCATGCGCCGGATCGGCAGGTTCGCCTTGACCAGCCTCTGCATCTCGGACTCGATCTTCTGCAGGTCTTCCGGGGTCAGGGGGTTCATCGCGAAATCATAGTAGAACCCTTCATCGACCACCGGACCGATCGTCGGCTTCGCGTCCGGATAAAGCTTCAGCAGCGCGTGCGCCATCAGGTGCGCGCTTGAATGCCGGAAGACCTCAAGGCCGGCCGGATCGGCGAAGGTCAGGAACTTCACGGTGGATCCATCGGTGGCCGTCGTTGACATGTCGCGAACCGCCGTGCCGGTGTCAACGGCAAGAACCGTATTGACATCCAGGTCTTTCGTCGCACGCGCAACGATGAACCAGTTGGAACCATCGGGAACTTCCACTACTCCGTGACCAGCAACTTCGACCTTTGCCATTTTCCGTTCTCCTGTGTGGCCCGAACCGCCTCACGCGGCCCGGATTTCCGGCGCAGTATTGTATCACTCCCGCCCCATGCGGACAAGGCCGCCGCCAGGCAGACAATCATGGCTGGAATGGAATGAAAAAACCCCGGAAAGGACGACTCAAAAAGATGGAATCACTTCATTGCGCGATATCGCGCGCACACCGGAATCCGTCCGCAATCCCCCGCATGTCAACGAAGTCCCAGTACCGCCATGACGACCGCAGACCCCAGGCGAAGTCGTTATAGCTGCCGCCCTTGAACACATGCATGCCGCAGTCGCCCCCGGTCATCCAGGCGGATCCATCGACCGGCGCCCCCGAGAAATCGGGATGCGAACAGTCTGCCGTCCACTCCTGCAGATTTCCAGCCATATCGTAAAGACCGAATGCATTGGGTTCCTTCTGCCCGGCCGGGTGTGGATGCAAGGTACCGTCGGCGATGGCGCTGTTATTTCGGTACCAGCCGATGTCGGCAAGGCATGCGCTGTCGTCGCCGCAATAGTAACGGGTCGTCGTTCCGGCACGCGCGGCATATTCCCATTCGGCCTCGCTGGGAAGGCGTCCCCCGACCGCTTCGCAGAACGCCGCGGCATCATGGTAATGATTCTTCATGTACTCGACCGGGCAGTCGCCGCACCGGGGGTGATACGACGGCATTTCGCCCGTCACCTTCCAGTACTGGTACTGCGTGGTTTCCGTCCGCGCCATCTCGAATGCCGGAACATCGACCCAGTGATACGGCCGCTCACCGATGGTCCAATCCTCCCTTACACATTCGGTGTCTTCCGGCGGACAGCCCATCAGGAATCCACCCGCCGGAATTGCGACCCATTCGATATCGTCGCCGGAAAGGGAAGCGTCGCAGCCGGATTCGAAAAGGAGTGCCAGTAACAAGAACGACATGAAGCGAAAATGAATACGCGAAGGTCTTTCAGACATGGGCAGCCCAACCGTGAAATTACCCGACATTTCGCCATGATATACCGGGAACGCCGCACGTTCAAACGAACGGTCTGACGGACGTCGCGGGCGTCAACGACTTCCGGATCGCGGGATTGTCTGAAACAGATGCCTGAAATGATGTCAGCCAGGGGCGCCGGCATGGGATGGACTGACTTCGGGGGCCGCTGAAAGGGACGCCGGCCTGAAATCCATCAACTGACTTCTGTCGCTTAACGACGCGGATTTCCGGGTGGTCGCCTTGACGATTGAAACCCGTAATGGACAGAATCGATCATCAGCGAAGGATTCGGCGAATGACCAACGAAGGCAGTTCACCGACAATCAGCCTTGGTTCCCTTGAAATCTTCAAGGGTGTGATGGACAACCTGGTCGAGGGTGTCTATGTCGTCGATACGCTGCGACGAATCGTCTATTGGAACGAAGGCGCCGCGAAAATCACCGGATACACCCGCAGCCAGGTTCTTGGATGCAGGTGCGGGCGCGATCTGCTGGCACACACGGATCCCCAGGGCATTCTTCTGTGCGAAAGGGATTGCCCGCTGGAAAAGGCGCTGCGCGACGGCATCCACACCGAATACGAGGCGATGATGCAGAACAGCGCCGGGTACCAGGTGCCCGTTCTGGTCGAAGTGATGCCGATTCGCAGCCGCCAGGGACGTATCGTCGGCGCCGCCCAGATCTTCCGGGATCACACGCGATTTCGCGAGACGGCCGACCGACTGTCGCAGATGAAGCGGGTCGCGATGGAAGACCCGGTCACGCACCTTGGGAACAGGCGCCGCGTGGAAACGGTTCTTCAGGCCCGGATCCGCGAGTTCGAGCGTTACGGTCTCTCGATGGGCGTCATCTTTGCCGACATCAACAACTTCAAGCTTATTAACGATACGTTCGGCCATGATGTGGGGGATCGCGTGCTGGAGGACGTAGCCTCGGCGTTTCGCCAGACGGTTCGAAAGATCGACACGATCGGGCGCTGGGGCGGGGATGAATTCGTCTGCGTGGTTCCCCATACCGACGGCGAGGAACTCGACGTGCTTGCCGAACGCCTGCGCGTCAACGTGCGGCGGCTGCAGATTGACCTGGATGAAAACAGAAGGATTCGACCGTCACTGTCAATCGGGACGGCGACAATAAGGCCCGGCGACACGACCGACAGCCTGATTGCCCGCGCGGATCTGGCGATGTACGAAAACAAGCGCCTGGTCAAGGCGGCCTGCTATGTGCGCGTGAACACCGATGCATGATTCGGATCCGCGAGGCCGCCGGGCAGGACGGCGCGGCTAGTATCCGGTCCAGACCCCACCTTCCTTCGAACAATTGTCGGCCGGATCGAAACCCTGGGCGGCGTAGTCAACGGTTGTGTAGAAGTAAAAGACCACCTCGGCATTTTCTCCCATCGACTCACTGCACGTTCCAAGGATATTTGAACGGCTGCAGCCCGAATCGCACCACTCCGATCCATTTGTAAAACCGCACATCGTCTTGAGCGACTGCCAGTCATCGGCCCAGTGGCTGCCGGTGTACTCCTCGCACCCGCGCCGCCAGTAGTATTCGGCAGGAACGTCGTTACATGCCGGAATGCCGGACGAACCGCACTTCATCGGGTCTTCACCCTGCGGCGGAGGTTCGTCGCAGGCAAGTCCCAGTTCAACCGTGATTCCGGTCTTTTCCATTGACCAGCCCGCCATCGCGACGACCATTTCGAAGGCGTGACCTTCCCAGGATCCAAAATCCTCGAACGTCATCGGACCTTCAATGGTCTGAACCAGGTCGCCATCCATCCCGAATGCGATGACGTCCTGACCGGCATCGCCCGAAACCGAGACGCTCAAGGTCGCCTTTCGGGGCGGATTCGGCACGTCCGTCGCCGTGACCCTTACGGCGCGGGCAGAAAAGGGATACACCGGATCCAGCTTCACCACAGTCTTCGACAACCCGCATTCCGCCATCGTGGCGGACACTTCACGAATCAAGCCCCACTGCCCCACCGTCACCCCGAAAAGCTCATCGGCCAGGCCGGTGGTCGTTTCGCCGGGGCGACCGAAAACGGATTCGGGACCATGTTCAAGGGCGCGCTGGATCAGGAAATCCGCATACATCTGTCGCAAATCGATCCCCGGCATCGCGGACTTGATGGCGGCGTCCAGGGCCTGGTGCACGGCGCGGATTCCCGGAACAATGCGCATCGCGTCGGCACCCGATTCCGTCGTCGCCCCGGACGTCAATGAATTGATGCCGTCCCGCATCGCCTGAAAAACGACTGGAAGCATGGCAATTGAGCCACCGGAATACCGGCGGGCCACAAAGGCGAAGAAATCCTGGTTTGAATACATGACGCCTGCCGCATCGGCCATCAGGAACCACGGCAGCCTGAAAACCTCGGCATCGTTGGCGGTCCTGACCCCGACCGTCCCGGTGTCGATCATCAATCCGGCCACCGTTGCGGTGCCTTCGTTAAGGCCATCGACGGAATCGACCAGGATTTCGTATCCCATCTGAACCGCGTGCAGCATCTCGTGGGCAACGGACGCCTTGACGGTGCCAAGAGCCGATGTCGCGTCATCCCCGATGCGGCTGGATCTTATATAGATGCGGCCGTACCGGCGGTCACCCGGACCAGTGGCTTCGTCGGGATCCTGCGATTTGTAATGGCTGCCACGACCGTCAATCAACTGGATCTCATACCGTGGGGTCGTCCCGAACACATCGCCGCATGCACCTTCCGGATCCGAAGACACGTAAAGCCAGGGGGCCCTTAATCCCAGGCCCTCGTAGGTGGCCTGGGCGACCCGGGCGGCAGCGGCGACCTTGTCAATCGCGGTCTGGGCAATCATCTGCGGAGTCGGATCCGATTCCATGTTGCCCGACTTCCTGACAGCCTCGCGAAGCTCGGCTGAGTCGTAGTCATGAATCACGCACCAGTCGCGACCGGGCCACGGCGGAAAGTCGGTCGCTTTCCAGGATCTTGGGGCCGCGACAGGGACGCTGCCCATCGCGACGGCCACGCGGGCCTGCCGGTGAATTACCGAAACGATGGCGCTGGGTGGAAGCCCGATGATCTGGACAGTCACGGTATGATTATCGACATCGACCACGCCATGAACGTCTGACGCAACATCCCGTTCCGGTTCATAAATCCTGACGAACGTGTTTGTCGAATCCTCGATCGCGCCGACCGGGAAACGGAACGGGCTGTAGGGTACCGTCAATGTGACAAACGAGCCTGGCGAAAGATTGAATCCGTCCCCTGAATCGATGAACCTGACGTCGCCATCGGCCGTGACCACGTTTTCTTCCGGCATGGTGATCGGAAAGTCGTCCGGAATAATGGTCTGGACGGACACTGACGGCTGGGAATCCAGGTTTGAACATGTGGAAACCTGTCCGGACGGGACGTCGATGACCAGGCCTTCCGCGCCCTGGATTTGTCCACCGTTCCAGGTTCCGCCGCATTCCGGGCGATCGACCTTGTACGGGGATTCCGGATTGCCTTCGGACTCGCCATCAGAGGTGCCGCAACCGTTAATCAAGGCTGCCAGAACGACCATCGACAGAACTGGAAATCTTTCACGCATCACATAACCCCCACCGTCCGAAATGCGCCATTTTGACCTCCCGATACCGGACGTCCCTATGAAACATGCCCCAACGTCCCGATGCCCCGATTGCCACAAGCTACTCTTGGCCCGCCCGGGGCGTCAAGTGGGGGCGTGCAACCTTTACATTCCATCCGCGACAAGACTGCCTGTCGGCGCCCGGCCGGTTGTTATGCGGGCCCAAAAGCAGTAACCTGACGGCAGTCAGGAGAACCAGGTAGTAACACGATGAAAATGATGAAAAATGTGGTTTCGGGCGCCGTCGTGCCGTTGCTGATGCTGTGGGGTCTTGGGTGCGGCCAGGGGGGCGTTGCTTCGGACACGGGCGACATCGGCCAGGACGCGATTCAGGCCGACACCACCGCGGATTCGAGCACGCCGGGCGACGCGGTTCTGGACGTGCGTGCCGACGCGCTGCCCGACGGTGTCGTGCCGGATTCATCGAAGGTCGATACCGGGACGGATGTAACAGCCAATGACGTCGTTGACGACGATGGAACCCCGGTTGACGACATTCCCGACACCAGCGAATGTCCGGAACCGCTTGCACTGGCATGCGGCGATTCGTTTGACCACGACACGGGCGTCCAGGGACGGGCCAACATTTGGGGCGGCTATTCCTGCACCGCCAGGGCACTTTCGGGACGTGAGACGGTTTACCTGCTTAAGACCGACGAACACGTCAACGTCACCGTGACCCTGACGAATCTTTCAGTCGATCTGGACGTAGCGCGCCTTTCGAAATGCGACCCGTTCAGTTGCCGCAACATCGCGTCGACACCGCTTGACATCCAGGACGACGAGCAGATCCAGTTCGAATCCGGGATTGGCCATCAGCAGTACATCGTCGTCGATGGATATGCCGGCGCCACGGGAACTTACACGATTGGCGTCACATGCGAACCGGTTCCCGAGCCTGAATGCCCGCCGCACCTTTCCAGGCTGGTCGAGTGCCCGTTCATCTGGGGCGAGCCGGGCAACGGGGCGGTCGCCTGCCCTTCCACGGCCGAATGTCTTGGGGTGCCTTGCGCCCAGGACGGCTTCTGCGCGCTGTACGCCGAGGAAGGCGGCGGCGACAAGTGCGTCATGGGCAATTGCGTGTATTGCTGGCAGGACAGCCAGTGCCCGCAGGGCGATGTCTGCCGGGCCGGGCGCTGCGTCGGGAAAACACCGGCCGAATGCCCCGAAGTCCCGGACTGCGCGGCCGCAGGCTGCCTGGAAATGATGCTGTCAGACACCAACTGCCCGACTTGCGTCTGTGACACCGAATTCTTCAACCAGTGCGAGATCGACGATGACTGCATGCCGATATCACACCACCTGTTCAGACGCTGCGTCTATGGGCGCTGCGCCGAATGCCGGTTCGACGACGACTGCGACAGCGGGGAATGCCTGCCCCCGGGCATCTGCTACTCGATGACAAAGCACCCGTCGGCCATTTTTGGCACCTGGCTGATCGGGTGGTACGGCGGCCTGGACCACTTCAGCTACTTCAGGTTTGAACCGGACGGAACCTTGCGGCGGGCCGGTTATGTTCCGGAAAGCACATTCGCGGACGACATCCTGACCGGGGGATGCGCTGCCGAAGCGGGCCAGTCGCTGCCGGGCATCGTGGGCACATGGGAACCTGAAGTGACCGAGTCCGGCTTCCTGGTCGTGCGCCTTGCATTCGTCAGCCCTTGCCAGGCCGGGACGAAGGTGTCGGAACGGTTCGCAATCACGATGGGTACTGACGGCGACAGCATGACGCTGAAAAGCGTGGAAAATCCCGACGCGGGCGACCTGACCGGGCTTCGGATCAACCCGCTTCTGTGCTCGGCGGACTTCACGACCTGTCCGTCACCGGTTAACCCACTTTTGTGAATTTCCCGGAAGCGTCTTCGGCTTCACGGCAGACGTTCCTTACATGGCCGGATGCAGTCCCGCTGCGACAACAATAGTCTGCAATTTCATCGCCTTAAGAGGGGCGCGGGACCGCACCCGACATCCAAGCCCTTGACATTCTTGATTTTTTGACTTACAGTCCTGACAACCGCAGGCGATTCCTCGGCGAGTTCGCGTAACACTTGATTTACGCCTCCGGGTTTCCGATCGATTGGAAGCCCCGATTTTGCTCGATCCAGGCCCCGTTTGCCGTCACACCTGAACGACATCAGGAAATGTAAAGGTATCCATGACTTTCGACGACCTCAATCTACACCCCACCCTTCTGAAGGCAGTTCACGACCAGGGCTATGACGTTCCGACCCCGATCCAGGAACAGGCCATTCCACTGGTCCTGACGGGCGGGGACCTGCTGGGCTGCGCCCAGACTGGCACCGGCAAGACGGCGGCATTCGCGCTGCCAATTCTTCAGAATCTTTCCCAGAATCGACCGCCGCTGGCAACCAGACAGGGCGGCGTGCGCCAGATCCGTTGCCTGGTTCTGGCCCCGACACGGGAACTGGCACTTCAAATTCACGAAAGCTTCTGCGCATACGGAAGATATACCGGCATGCGCTCGACCTACATCTTCGGGGGGGTCAGCCAGAACCCGCAGGTCAAGGCACTACAGCAGGGTGTCGATATCCTGGTTGCCACGCCGGGACGGCTGCTGGACCTGATCGGCCAGAACTTCATCAACCTGCGATACGTCGAGGTGTTCGTCCTGGACGAGGCCGACCGCATGCTGGACATGGGATTCATCAACGATATCCGAAAGGTGGTGGCCCAGTTGCCGAAAATGCGCCAGACGCTGCTGTTTTCGGCGACGCTGCAGCCCGAAATCCGCAACCTGGCGGCCGGCATGCTGCGCGACCCGGCAACGGTAAGCGTGGCCCCGCCCGCTTCGACGGTCGATCGCATCCAGCAGTCCATCCACTTCGTGGAAAAGGCGGAAAAGATTAACCTGCTGCTGCGGCTGCTTGAAAATTCCGATGTCGAGCGGGCGCTGGTGTTCACGCGCACGAAGCACGGCGCCGACAAGGTTGTCCGCAAGCTGACCCAGGCGGGCATCATGGCGGCGGCAATTCATGGCAACAAGTCGCAGAACAACCGCCAGGCAGCGCTTGACGCCTTCAAGGAAGGCCGCAGCCGGGTTCTTGTGGCGACTGATATCGCATCACGCGGTCTGGATATCGACGAAGTGTCGCACGTGTTCAACCTGGATCTGCCGATGGAGCCGGAAGCGTACGTGCACCGGATCGGTCGCACCGCACGTGCCGGACACGAGGGAATCGCGGTGGCGTTCTGCTCTTCGGATGAAAAGTCGCTGCTGACCCAGATCGAAAGGATGATCGGCAAGCGCATCCCTGCCGCCGGCGAGGGCAACAGGAGCCAGGCGGAAAGGCAGGCGCCGCGTTTCGCGGAACGTGTCGAAGGGGGCGACGGCCGCCGGATGCGGCCGTCCGAGCGCCCGCAGGTGGCGGCGGCCGGGCAAGGTCCGCGCGAGGGTGCCGACCAGCAACAGGGAACGCGGATGATGGGCGAAAAGTTTGGCGGGGTGCGCGTAACCACCGAAACAAGGACACCGAACCTTCACCCCGGAACCCACCAGGCCCTGCTGCGCGACCAGGACCCGAACGCGCCCGAGCGCCGTTCATCCGGCCGCACCGGCAACGCCCGTCCCCTGCCCCAGCGTTACCAGCCCCGTGGCCGCGGCCAGCGCTGACCAACGACCCCCAGGAAATGTCGTCAGATCTTCACTGACGTGGAAACCGGATTGACCGCCAGGAAAGGTTGCCGCTCGTCGCGATACGTGAAGACCCGAAAAATGCGTTCAAAAAATGACCGACTGGCAGATGCGTCCAGTATTCAGGGCAGCAGGTCCACGACCACGTTATCGGTGTCGGGGCAGATCGGTTCTGGGACTTTCGTCCCCTGAAATTATAGTCTGCGCGGGCACAGGCCGTACGTGAACGGGTCGCCGCCATAGAATTTCTTCATGACTTCGTACAGTTCCGGCATCTGTCCCTGCATCACCGACGGGATTTCGAAGAAGGCTTCGGTCGCCACGGAAAAGAACTCGGCCGGGTTGGTCGCGCCGTACATGCGCAGCACGGCCAGTTCTTCCGGGCCACCCAGTTTGAGCAGCTCGAAATGCCGGGCCATGACTTCGGCCCATGGCCCGTAGTCTTCGCGGCTGTGAAGGAATGGCGTGCCGTTGAACGCGCCGTCGTCGCGATCCAGGATGTGGGCGAATTCGTGCAGCGCGGTGTTTTCGCCGTCACACGGGTTGGCAAGACCATGCAGCACGGCGGGCCACGACAGCACCACGGTTCCCCACGGATGCGCCTCGCCGAAAATCATCATTCCGCGCTCGTCCTTATGCTTATAGACATACGGATATACGACGATTTCGCGCATCCGGTCGTAATATTCCAGGCCCAGCCGAAGCACCAGCCGAACCGCGGCGCCCGCGATGATGACCTTCACACGATCGTCGATCACCATGCCGGCCGCCGGAATCCAGTGGCGTTCGGCGATGAATATGCGAATCATGTGCTCGTATCGGTTGCGCCACTCGGGAGGCATCATCCGGTAACAGGCGAAATGTTCGGACAGGTAACCCCGCCATTCCTGCGGGAACGGCCGCCTGCTTATCTTCCATCGCCTGAATCGTCTGATTGGCCCAATCATGCCGGCATTGTAGCAGAACCCGTAAATATCGCCCCAACCTACGGATGAGGCCCAAGGAAGCGGTCGCCATTGAAATGAATGAGGTGGGAAGGAGCGTTGGCCACCCAGACCTCAGATTCCCATGCGATGTCGGTAAGATAGCGCCCCATCAATGATCGATCGGGAAATGCCGTCACAAAAATCAACCCGGCCGATGATTTACCGAACAATCTGGAAAGTTCATGGTGCCGCTTGGCATCAACTGGACCGTGACTTGTGACGGACTCAACAAGAACTAACCAGTTCCGATCCTCAAGAAACAAAATGACGTCGGGCATTTTGCCATGGCTGTCAACGCTGACTCCAAGCCTTGACAATCTGTCACGATCAAAATAGCCCCATTTATCCCCGGTGTCGCCGACGTAAACCAGTATCGCACCCGGGACAAACCTTGGTGCGAACTCTTCAACTATCCGCTTAATCAATTCGCTGTGTTCGCCCGGACTAAGATCAATCTTCATTTTCCTATCGACCAGAACGGGCACAAGATTTCTGAGGCGCTCTTTGGCGTATTGATCGACAAGGCTCCCGTGGGTA
>Ga0208459_1000622_pt1 | contig 37816 bp, 35 predicted proteins | sample AD_UKC087_MetaG_FD_184433 | JGI IMG/M metagenome (GOLD analysis project Ga0208459, IMG submission 184433) | Active sludge microbial communities of municipal wastewater-treating anaerobic digesters from USA - AD_UKC087_MetaG (SPAdes) (version 2) | ecosystem: Engineered > Bioreactor > Anaerobic >... | reverse complement strand
AAATGAATTTTATCCAGCGGATATGCTTTTATCAGCAAAGTGATAGTTTTATCCTTTCCGGCTGCCATTGCGCTAAAGCCAATAGAAGGAATTACATTCATTACATTTTGATTTGATTTCAATTTTGATTCGATAGAATCGGAATTTTCAATTTTGAAAGCTGAAGGATCAAATTTTCCTTTCGAATAAAAATCTTCATCAGATGCAATTTGAATGTGGCCTAATCCTTCCCGGATGATTCCTTCTCTAAAGCCTTTCATTTGCTCAGAAATAAAAGATGTAAATATAAGTAATGATGCGATTCCAAGAATCATTGCCAGAGAAGTTAAAATTGTGCGGCGCTTGTTTCTTAATATGTTTTTGACGGCAATTTTTATTATCATATCAGATCTCCGATATCTCGCCGTCTTTTAGACGAATAATTTTCTTCGTATAATTAGAAACTATTGGATCATGAGTCGCAAAAACAACAGTTGCTCCGCTTTTCTTATTCATACTGCTGATCAAATCCATGACTTCTTTTCCGGTTTTATGATCGAGGTTAGCCGTAGGTTCATCTGCTATAATAATTGAAGGATGTGTTGCAAGCGCACGGGCAATAGCAACTCTTTGACGTTGCCCGCCCGAAAGTTCATCCGGATAACGACTTGAGTATGGAGTAAGTCCTACTGCATCGATGTATTCTTTAACGCGATCTCTTCTTTTTAATGCTGAAATGTCCTGTATCAACAGAGGATATTCGATATTTTCTGAAACAGACAAAACTGGTATGAGATTGAACGATTGGAAGATGAATCCAAGAGTTCTATTTCTGAATTTTGAAAGAGCCCGATCGGTCAATGTCGAAATGTTTTCTCCGTTGATGTGAACTTCACCATTAGTAGGTGTATCAAGAGCTCCAATTAAATTCAGCAGGGTGCTTTTTCCGCTCCCGCTTGGACCCATTAGGCATATTATTTCGCCGTGTTTGACGGAAAGACTAATATTTTTAAGGGCAGGAACTTCAACTTTTCCAAGAGTATAATTTTTTGAAACATTTTCTATATGGATGCTGTTCATTTTACTCTCCGTATTTGTTTATGTTTTTTTTGGCTTTTTCTGCGGTTTTAGAATTCGGATTCAGGCTGATGCATTTCTTCCATGCTCTTATTGCATCATCTGTTTTTTTGTTGCTCTTATGTATGTTGCCAAGATTAAAATAAGCTTCAGAAGCAAGATTGCTCGGAATTATTTTTTTTGATTCATATTCAGAGATTATATATTTTAAATCACTTTCGGCAGTTGACTTTTTTTTAAACATATCAGGTAATCCCGAGAAAACAGTACCGCGAACATACCGGGGCAAAAAAATGTCTTTACCGTATTTTGATACTGCATCATCTAGATATGCCGTAGCTTCTTTTACGTAACTCATCTTGCTTACAGGATTGTACGAATCTCTGGCCATCAGCGACCTGGAAGAACCAAGGTAAACTAGAATCACCATCTCAATTTCTTCTGAAAACTTTTCTTTGTTCTTGATATCCAGCAATATTTTATATGCTTTTTCTGCATTCCCTGTATCTCCAAGTAGAGATGATGAATTGTACAGTATAGCTAATCGAAGTTTTAATACCTGATTGTTATCCGATTTAGATTCTAATTCAATAATAAGTTTTTTTAATTGGGCAGGTTCTTTTTCTAAATTGTTTATACTTGGATTTTCCCATAATAACATAGATAATTTTTGATAATTAGTTTGATTAAATCCAAATAGCAGAATAGGCAAAAAGCTTAGAAGAATAGATATAAATTTCATAATAACCCCTTTTGGCACTTTAGCGCGTAAAGTACTTCCAGTAATATATTATGCTTTAAAAAGTAAAGAACTTTTTAAGTTATTTCTATGTTGATTATTATGTTGCAGGATGAAGCGGATTGGTTGTTGATTATTCTAAAGTTATAAGAAATAGTTCTTTTTATGTAAGTAGCCAAAAAAGTAAGATAAAATACGATAGTATCTTTCTTGTTGTTAGTTGTCATTTTTATCGAATTATAAACTTCGAGAATCGTTTCATTGATAATTCTTGATAAAGATTTTTTATGTATTTTTTTAAGATCTAAACATGCTTCATAAGTCTTATCATCAATTTGATAATGAATAGTGCACAAATCTTTGCTTCTTCCTTGGTATTTAATGCTTGAGCCAATTGTTGGTTGATGATTGAAACTATTATGTAAAACAATATGTTTGAAGCAATCGGACAATACTTTTGAGACAGATTTTCCTGATATATCTGATATTTTTTTAAGAATAATAAAATTATCTTTTCTTAGAATAGCTGTCGATTTAATTTGATTCATATTTGTCCTCTATAAACTATAACGTAGTAGAGGATTATTTTTCTTATTTAATATGATTGTTATCCAAAAAAATTATGATAATTTAGATTAAAAGATGAAGAGAAGGTTGAAAGAATGAAATTACAAGTTCGAGAAAAGATATTTATTATGGCAGGTGCAATGTTGACGCTCTTGTTGGCAGCGCTTGACAATACAATAGTTAGCACGGCTATGCCTAAGATTATAAAGGATCTTAATGGAATTGAACATTATTCATGGCCGTTTACATCATATCTGCTTTTTTCGACGGTTATTCTCCCTATTTCAGGGAAATTAGCGGATATATATGGAAGGAAGAGGATAACAATCAGTGGAATTATTTTCTTTATTCTCGCTTCTGCATTGTGCGGTCTTTCAACGAACATGATAATGCTTTCTGTGTTTCGGGGATTACAGGGAATAGGTGGTGGCATATGTGTATCAAGTGCCTTTGTTATCGTTGCTGAAATATTTCCTCCAAGAGAACGCGGGAAATATATGGGGATATTGGCTTCAATGTTTGCTGTAGCGAGTATTCTTGGACCAGGAGCAGGTGGTTTTATTGCAGATAAGTTATCTTGGCATTGGATTTTCTACATAAACATACCACTGGGAATTGTTGCTTTTTTTCTTATATGTTGTAATCTCCATACAGCTAATCACCATGATGAGAAACGAAGGATTGATTATCCGGGTGTTGGTGCTTTTATTCTTTTTGTTGCGCCTTTTTTATTTGCAGTTACTGAAGCGGGGAAAAGACCGGTGTATTCACTCGACATATTAGCACTATTCTCCTTGTCGATTATTGCTTTTGCTGTTTTTATATCAATAGAGAAGAAATCTAAAGAACCACTTCTTTCTTTACATTTTTTTAAGGAGAAAGTTTTTGCTTCTTCGGTAATTTCTTCTTCTTTGGGAAATATGGCAATATTCGGTGCTGCGATCTTTCTGCCTTTGTATCTTCAGAGCGCAAAGGGTAAAAGTGCAACAGAATCGGGAATGATTATGATGCCAATGATGGTTTTGATGATATTATCCAGTAATATATCGGGAAGAATTCTTACTCATCGATATCTTTTCAAGTTCTTAGCTTCAACCGGATTATTCATGGCATTTACGGGAATGTTGAGTATAGGTCTCTTTGGTGCGAAAGCTGGAATTGATTATATAATACTTTTTTCCGGTTTCGCTGGATTCGGAATAGGATTAACTTTTCCGGTTTATAATGCGGCACCTCAAAGCCTTTTTTCTCTTAAGCAAGTTGGTCTTGTGACATCTCTTCTGCAATTTTTTCGCAATATGGGCGGGGCTGTTGGTTCAGCATTTTTAGGAGCGATAATGTCATATAAAATGAATGCAGAAATGAAGAGCTTGTCTATTCCCGGTGTATCAAGGGAACTTTCGGATTTAATGAGAAACCCGAAAATACTATCTGATCCTGAAAAACTTGCTGCAATTAGAGAGAATGTGTCTGCTGATAATGTCGCGCAATTTGACATGGCATTAAAATCGGCATTTGGAGGAATGTCTTCTGCAATTGAGCGAATATTTCTTGTTTCTGCGGTAATTCTTTTCATTTCATTAATTATAACAGTACTTTACTTCGATGAGAATGATGTAAGAAGATCAATTTCTGAATACAGGAAAAACAACTCTTGAAGATTTCATCTTTAACTCTTCCTGCTTTATCACAGGTTGAATTTCATAATGGAGGAAAACTTTTAAAAGGTCAGTATGTCTTGCTTTGGATTAGAAGAGCGGCAAGATTTGAGTATAATTTTGCCTTAAATTATGCTGTTAATGAGGCAAATTCCCGAAAATTGCCTCTTTTGGCTGTTTTTTGTGTTGATGATTGTTATCCTGTCAGCTTACGACATTTAACTTTTCAGCTGAAAGGTATTCTGGAGTTAAAGAAGAGATTTATTTCGGTCGAAATACCTTTCATAATTTATCGTAGCTATTCGAATCTCCCGCGATTGTTATCCAAGGCAGAAATAACAGTAACCGATAAAGCTTATTTTGTTCATAATTGTGAAAATCAAAAGGAAATTGCTTCAGCAATTGAGGGTATTCCTATAATAAGGGTTGATACTGAAACTATATGTCCGGTTGCTCTTGTCAGCTTAAAAGAAGAATATTCTGCTGCGACCTTTCGTCCCAAAATAAACAGATTTATCAATGAATATTTGTTTAAAATCGAGACAATAAGCCCGGAAAATAAATTGAATTACAGTGATTTCGAAGGAATATCTGATTCGGAATTAAATTCTCTTCTTTTAAATTCGGATAATTCTGTACCTGAAAGCTCATTTTTCGTTCCAGGTGAAGGTGAAGCTGTGAAGCGGTTGAATTTCTTTCTGGATAACAATCTCGCGAATTATGCGGAACTTAGAAGTGATCCTTCTGTTGATTGTCAGTCAAACCTTTCCCCTTACTTACATTTCGGTCAAATTTCACCGTTAAAAGTAGCGGTTGATGCAATAGAAACAGGAATGGACTCGTCAAAATTTTTGGACGAGCTTATAGTAAGAAGAGAGCTTTCCTTCAATTTTGTGAAATATAATCCCAATTACAATAATTATTTCGGCCTTCCTGAATGGAGCCGCAAAACATTAGAAGAAAACCGTATTCATTCACGGGAATACATTTACCCGCGTGAATTGTTTGAAGCTGCCTCAACTCATGATGAATACTGGAACGCCGCACAGAAAGAGCTTTTGATAACAGGCAAGATGCATAATTATATGAGAATGTATTGGGGAAAGAAAATTATTGAGTGGAGCAGAACTCCTGAAGAAGCTTTTTCCACAGTTCTCTTTCTTAATAATAAATATGCTCTCGATGGAAATGATCCTAATAGTTTTGCAGGTGTTGCTTGGTGTTTTGGAAAACATGACCGTGCTTGGCCTGAAAGGAAAATTTTCGGGAAAGTGAGATATATGAATTCCAAAGGTCTTGAGCGTAAGTTTGATATCCGCAAATATATTGAAAGGGTATCACTGCTTAGATAAGTTGTACTCTTAAGTTAATTCAACAGTTTCAGTGTATTAATGAAATAATTAAGTTTTTCAGAAATATTTAATTCTATAGTTGTAAAAAAACATATTACAATTTGAAATTACTACACTGCAAAAGGTTTCAAATAAGTAATTTAATTTGTGTTAAAGCTTTATTGATCTGTTTGTGATAAAGGAAGTTATGTTTTTAGAAAAAAGATTGTTTGCACTTTGGATTATATTTGCAGCTGCGGGATTTGCGTGTAATTCTAATAAATCTGTAAATATTAACAAAACAAATATTTATGATAAAATTGTTTTCGAAGATGATTTCATTTCTGCAGAGCTTGATAAATCTATCTGGTCGGTGTCAAATCAGGGATTAAACTGGAATAATGAAGATCAGGCTTATACGCCGGATAACGTATCGGTCGAAAACGGAAAACTCATACTGACGGCGAGAAGAGAGTCATGGAAAGGATTATCGCTTAGAGCGGATTATCCCGGAAGAACAGTTTCTGCAGAATATACTTCCGGTGAGGTTAATTCAAAATTGTCATGGAAGTATGGCCGTTTTGAGGCAAAGATTAAGGTGCCGTCTGCAAAAGGTATTCTTTCAGCTTTCTGGATGACGCCGGCTGACGGAACCTGGCCGCCTGAAATTGACATAGTTGAAGTGCTGGGACATGATTCTTCTACTGCATATTTTACCAATCATTATGGTAATCCATCTGCGCATGGAATGGTTAACGGTAAACATTTTTTTAAGGAGGATCTGTCCCGGGATTTTCACATCTATTCTGTTGAGTGGGATAAAGATTCTATTCGCTGGTTTATTGACGGAGTTTTTTATTTCTCGTCAGAAAGGGGTGTCCCTTCAAAACCATTCATTATTCGATTCAGTCTTCCTGTCGGACCCGATTGGGAGGGAAATCCTGATTCCACTTCAGTTTTTCCATGTAGACTGGAAATAGATTGGATTAGGATTTATCAGTAAATAATAAATATTTCACACTTATTCTTAAAAATATGACAAATATGTGAATTCTAATGATATTGAAAACATTAGTCTTGACAATATCAGCCCATAAAATAAATTAAATGTGACATTGAGGAATTTCTTCCTTATATTGTCGATCTATTGACTCAATATCTGAATTTCTTCGAGCTAACCATTTCAGAATATTGAAAGATCATTTTAAATATCTCGAGGTGTAATAATGGCACGGTCTATGCAGACTATGGACGGGAATATGGCGGCAGCCCATGTTTCCTACGCTTTCACAGAAGTGGCAGCGATCTATCCTATTACCCCTTCATCAAATATGGCAGAATATACTGATGAATGGGCGGCAAAAGGAAAGAAAAATATTTTCGGCGAACCGGTAAAGGTTGTTGAAATGCAGTCGGAAGGAGGAGCGGCGGGAGCTGTTCACGGTTCCCTTCAGGCCGGAGCTTTGACTACCACATATACGGCTTCTCAGGGTCTTCTTTTGATGATTCCTAATATGTACAAAATCGCGGGAGAGCTTCTTCCGGGTGTACTTCATGTTTCTGCTCGTGCACTTGCGTCGCACGCTCTTTCAATTTTCGGTGACCACACTGACGTTTATTCTACAAGACAGACTGGTTTTGCCATGCTCTGTACAGGAAGCGTTCAGGAAGTAATGGATATCGGTTCTGTTGCTCATCTTGCAGCAATAAAATCCCGTGTTCCTTTTCTTCATTTCTTTGACGGTTTCAGAACTTCTCACGAAATTCAGAAAGTTGAAGTTGTTGATTATGCTGAACTCGCTAAACTGGTAGACATGGATGCGGTTAAGAAATTTAGAGAGGAAGCTCTCAATCCTAATCATCCAGTTACAAGAGGAACTGCGCAGAATCCTGACGTGTTTTTCCAGGCTCGCGAAGCTTGCAATAAATTTTATGATGCTGTTCCTGATATTGTTGCAGATTACATGAAAAAAATGTCTGCGATTGTCGGAAGAGAATATAAACCTTTCGTTTATTACGGTGCACCTGAAGCAGAAAACATCATAGTTTGTATGGGTTCAATCAGCGAAACAGTCCGTGAAACAATTGACTATCTTAACAATAACGGCGAGAAAGTCGGTGCAGTTATTGTTCACCTTTTCAGACCTTTCTCAACAAAATACCTTTTTGATGTAATGCCCAAATCAGTTAAACGCATAGCGGTTCTTGACAGATCAAAAGAGCCTGGTTCGGCCGGTGAAGCGCTTTATCTTGATGTTAAGAGCGTTTTCTACGGAAAACCAAATGCTCCAATGATTGTCGGCGGAAGATATGGTCTTTCTTCAAAAGATACTACTCCTGCAATGATCGCATCAGTTTATGACAATCTAAAAATGAAAGAACCTAAGGATAGTTTTTCTGTCGGTATCGTAGATGATGTGACTTTCCAGTCCCTTCCTATGAAAGAAGATATTTCAGTTGTTCCTCAGGGTACAATTGAGTGTAAGTTTTTCGGTCTCGGTTCAGACGGAACTGTCGGTGCTAATAAAAACTCAATTAAAATCATCGGTGATCATACTGATATGTATGCTCAGGCATATTTTGCATATGACTCAAAAAAGAGCGGCGGTTTTACCGTATCGCATTTGAGATTCGGAAACAAGCCTATCAGATCGCCGTATCTTGTTAACACTCCTGATTTCGTATCATGTTCACAGCCTTCATATCTTGATAAGTATGATATGCTCAAAGGAATTAAAAAAGGCGGAACTTTCCTTCTCAATTCAATCTGGGATGCAGAAGAAACTAAGAAGCACCTTCCTGAGAAAGTTAAGAAGCAGCTTGCTGATGCGGATGTTAAATTCTATATCATCAACGCTACAAAAATCGCCGAAGATCTCGGAATGACAGGTAGAACTAACACTATCCTTCAGTCTGCTTTTTTTAAACTTTCAGCTGTTATTCCTTATGATGAAGCTGTAAAATATATCAAAGAAGCCATCAAAAAATCATACGGCAAAAAAGGCGACGATGTCGTTAAAATGAATAATGATGCCGTGGATAAAGGTTCTAACGAACTCGTTAAGATCGAAATCCCTGCTGAATGGAAATCTCTTAAAGCGGCTCCTCTATCTGCTGGAAACCCTAATGCTCCTGAATTCGTTAAAAACGTCGTTGAAGTTATCAATGGTCAGGACGGGGATCTTCTTCCTGTTAGTGCATTTGCCGGAAGAGAAGACGGAACATTCCCTAACGGAACTACTGAATTCGAAAAACGCGGAATCGCGGTTAATGTACCTGAGTGGGTATCTGATACTTGTATTCAGTGTAACCAGTGTGCTTATGTGTGTCCTCACGCTGTAATCAGACCATTCCTTATCAGCGAAGATGAAATGAAGAAACTTCCAGCTGATATAAACACAATTAAAGCTGTAGGAAAAGGACTCGAAGCATATTCTTTCAGAATGCAGGTTTCTCCTCTTGATTGTACAGGTTGCGGAAACTGTGCTGACGTTTGTCCTGCTCCAAAAGGCAAGGCTCTTGTTATGAAGCCTCTAGAATCTCAGCTTAAAGAAGCTGATCACTGGCTTGCAATTGAGAAGAATGTAACTTATAAGAGTCACATTACCGGAACAGGCAATGTTAAGAATTCGCAGTTTGCTCAGCCTCTTTTTGAATTCTCAGGTGCATGCGGCGGTTGCGGTGAAACTCCTTATATTAAGCTAATCACTCAGCTTTTCGGCGACAGAATGATGATTGCCAATGCGACTGGTTGTTCATCTATTTACGGCGGTTCATGCCCTTCAACTCCTTACAGAGTAAATGCTAAAGGTCAGGGTCCTGCATGGGGTAACTCACTATTCGAAGATAATGCTGAATACGGTCTTGGTATGTTCCTCGGTGTTCGTCAGATGAGAGACAGAATCGAAAGATTCATGACTGAAGCTATGGCTGCCGGTGCAACCGGTGATGTAGCAGAAGCTTTCAAAGCATGGATTGAAAACAAGAACAACGGTGAGAAATCAAGAGAAGTTTCAGATAAAGTTGAAGCCGTTCTTTCAGGCAGAAGCGAAGCCTGGGCGAAAGATATTATGAACCTCAAACAGTATCTTGTTAAAACAAGCCAGTGGGTATTCGGCGGAGACGGATGGGCATATGACATCGGTTACGGCGGACTTGATCACGTTCTTGCTTCCGGCGAGGATGTAAACGTTCTTGTCGTTGATACTGAAGTTTATTCAAATACAGGCGGACAGGCTTCTAAATCTACTCCTGTAGCTGCGATCGCTAAGTTTGCGGCAAGCGGAAAACGTATACGCAAAAAAGATCTCGGGCTCATGGCTGCAAGCTATGGTTATGTTTACGTAGCTCAGGTTTCAATGGGTGCTAATCAGGCTCATTACTATAACGTTCTCAAAGAAGCAGAAGCTTATCCTGGTCCTTCACTTATCATTGCTTACGCTCCTTGTATCAACCACGGTCTCAGACAGGGTATGGGTAAAACTCAGCTTGAAGCTAAGCAAGCTGTTGAGTGCGGATACTGGCACCTCTGGAGATACAATCCTCTTCTTGAAAAAGAAGGAAAGAATCCTTTCAGTCTTGATTCAAAAGAACCTGATTGGTCAAAATTCCAGAGCTTTATCGGCGGAGAAGTACGTTACACATCTCTCAAGAAAGAATTCCCTGATGTCGCTGAAGAATTATTCAAAGCGAGTGAAGAGAATGCTAAATGGAGACTTGCAACTTATAAACGTCTTGCCGAACAGAAATGGTAATTCCGGTTTAAAAAGCATTAAAAGGCTGACCTTCGCGTCAGCCTTTTTTTATTTCTGTTTAAGTTGAAGTATAAAAAACCTGAAAGATTCTTCCGGTTATTAACTGTTAACTGTATTATTTCTTTTTTAATTTATGCGCTCTTCCGTTTCCGGTGTGAAAGGTTCCATCTTCTCCATTGTGCATTTCGATGGTATCTACTGCAACGAGATCTCCTTCCAGTTTGGCTGTTTAGTTTCCCGGGTTGTTTTTAACATCGATAATATCGGATTCATCTAAACCTGTAGTCGCGATATCATCAATTAGTTGATATTCTTTTGGAGCTTCTTCTTTCATTAGAAGTTGGACTGTTTTACCATTTTCTGTTAGTTTTGTAGAAAGACAAGCGGTTGCACAAAACAAGAGGAGTAATGGGAGAATGTTTTTCATTTTGACCTCATGAAATCTGAGATCGAAATAATATGATTGCTTTTAAAAATATCTTTCAAGAAAATATAATGATAACAAGAAATGTAGAATCAATAAAATAATATGTTTTGCTATCGGGGAAGAAAGTCTTACATTCTTAGGCATTGTTTTCTTTGGATAATATTTTGAGAAGAGTGTTATGAAAAATAAAGATAATATTATGAATGCAATAAAGTTTATGGATAACAATCTCACCAGAAAAATTACATCCGAAGAAATTGCTTTTCAATCCGCTTATTCTGTTTATCATTTTTCACGCGTTTTTATAAATCTTACAGGGATGAGCCCCGGAGAATATCTTCGAAGGAGAAGACTGACTCAGGCGGCAAAAGATATTCTTTATGCCGGTAAGGAAATAATGGAAACAGCTCTTGATTATCAATTTAATACTCAGGAGGGATTCACCCGTGCATTCAAAGATTATTTTGGAATAACTCCGGGAAGATGCCGACTTAAGGGAAAAGATTTATCTGCAAAGTTTATTCCGGAATTGTCATTACATAAGATAAAGAATTCATGCGATAAGACAATAGTATTATCGCCAGTAATAAAAGAAATCGGGGAAATCAAACTTGCGGGAATTTCCATTTTTACAAAGGATAAAAATGAAATTAAAGAAGTATGGAGAATGTTTTTGAAAAGTTCTGCAAAAATTCAAAAATTTTCTGATTTCTCTTCAGCTTGTTCAAGTCCAGGGTTCGGCCTTGAATGTTATAATGAAGTTTTTTTTGAAAGCGGCAAATTTTTCTACATGCCTTCTGTTCAGGTCGATTCTTTTGATGATTTGCCTGTTGAGATGAGTTTGAAAATTATACCTCCTGCAAAATATGCCGTATTTACTCATAAAGGAATTCCTTCTGCTATATCGGAAACAATAACTGCCGCATATGAGAAATGGATTCCAGAATCAGGATATAAAGCAGACAGATCGTATGATTTTGAATATTATGATGAAAGATTTAAACCTGATTCCAATGAATCCGAGATTGATATTTTCATACCTGTGCAATGAGTTTTAAAATCTCCTTTAATAAGTTGGTTTTGAAAAAAAATATTAATTTATCCTGCGATAAAAATAAAAAATATATAGTAAAGTTCATGAGAATCGAATAAACTATGCCGATTATGAAAGTGCGGTACAAAAGCGGTACAAAGTGAAAAATAATTTTCTTTACACCGTCCCGTTGGTCTAAATAATGGCAATAAGTTGACGAAAACGTTTTCTTTAGATATCTTCGGCATAAAAGAGGTTGTATGAATCTTTTTCATAAGGCATCAATCGGGATAAAAATTGCGGTCATTCAGATTGTGATAATATCATTGTTTCTAATTATAATATCCGGATTGATAGGGTATATGCTTACACTTAATGCCGAAAAAGAAGCATACGAGAAGTTGCAGATAGTAAACTCTCAGACATATGAAATGATTAACATCTATAATGATTCTGTTATGTACTCAACTTCGAAAATCGCAGATGTATTTATGGCCCGTTTCCCTACTGGAAAAATCACTGAGAAAGATGTTGATTCATTTAAAAGCCAAAGCAGAGTGAGTGTTTCTCTTCTGAAACAGAAAGGTGACGATTTTGTCCGTGTTATGACTCCTATAAACAGACCATCCGGTGAGCGTGCTATAGGCGAGACTCTTAAACGTGAGTCTCAAGAGTATAAGGAATTGATTAAGGGGTCTTCTTTCAAAGGCGCTGTTAATATTTTGGACAGACCTTATATAGCGGTTTACGTTCCTATTATTGAAAATAAAAAGACAACAGGCATTTATGAGTTCGCTCTCGATCTTTCAAACGGTCAGCGAGACATGCGTGAAAAACTCAGAAGTGTTTTAATCGGAAAAGGCGGCGGGGTTATAGTAATAAATGCGAAAGAAGGTCAGGATCTTGGAAAGCTGGAGGTTCATCCATTTAGTGAGGGTGCTAACTTTTTGGATAAAAAAGATCTCAGAGGCAAACAATATATTAAGGAAGTTATAGCCAACAAGAAAGGTAAAATTGAGTATTATGATGTTTCTACAAGTGTATACAGCCAGGAGAAAAAAATGGCATCGTATATTTATGTTCCTGAATATGAATGGATCGTAATGGCTCATGCATCCGAAAATGATATGCTCGGACCAAGCCGGCAGATACGCAATTATGTTATTTTCGGTATACTTGCTGTCGGAGTTATTCTTATTACAGTATTATATGTTTTTGTTAATTTTATAATCAGACGCCCGCTTCGGAAAGTAACCGGCATGGTAGATAGTCTTGCTTCAGGTAATCTCGCAATCAAATTTGATAAGCTCAGTAATGAAAAAACTAATGATGAAGTTGTCCTTCTTCAGCGGGCATTAAAAACATTTTCAGAAAAGATTCATGCGATTATGAATAACATCATTAAGATGAGTCAGCAGCTTTCAACTGCAACCGGAGAAATGTTCAAGACTTCGGATTCCTTTGCTGAAAATGCTCAGAGTCAGTCGGCTACAAGCGAACAAATTTCCGCTACCATCGAAAGTCTATCTGACGGAATTACGGTTGTTAATACCAATATTAAAGATCAGGTTGATCAGATCGATTCACTGTACGACAGAATTAAAGGTCTTAGTGTTATGATTGAGGAGATGAGCACTTCTGTCAAAGAATCTTTTGTTATTTCTGAGCAGATTGTTGTTGAAGCTGAAGAAAGTAACAAGTCTCTTGTTGCTATGAATGACGGTATGTCAAAAATTCTTCAGAGTTCAAAAGATATGGAAAATATTGTAGGTATAATAAAAGATATTTCTGAACAGATAAATCTTCTTTCTCTTAATGCAGCAATTGAAGCAGCCCGGGCAGGTGAGTCTGGAAGAGGTTTTGCTGTCGTAGCTGATGAGATTTCTAAACTTGCAGATCAGACTGCTAACAGTATTATGGACATTGACCAGATAATAAAGGTAAATAATACTGAAATCGATTCAGGAATCAGAAATGTTGTTGTTTCCATTGAAACAGTTTCAAAGGTTGTTGATGAAATAAAGACAATAAATAAGATAATAAATAAAAATTATGACACAATGCGTCAGCAGATGGAAACTAATGAACTTGTTAATCGTACTGCCGACAATGTGCGCAATCTTGCATCTGTAATTGATAAACGCATGTTTGAACACAAGAATGCAATCGAAGAAATAATCAAGTCGATGTCAAATATCAACGAGTCGACACTTTCTAATTCTTCAGGGGCTGAAGAGATCGCTGCCAGTTCAGAAAAACTTGCTGAGATGGCGAGTGATCTTAAGGAAGAAACACATTTCTTTAAGATATAATCATTTGTAGACTTCTCCGGCTTCTTTGTACCACCAGACAAAGTCTAAATGATCTGGCGGTATTTTTATTTTTTTGCTGAAATCAATGAGCTTTTTTTCTAACAGTAAATAGGTCGCCGGAGAAAGTGTTTTTGGTTTCTCGCTTAAAATTCCGGATAGAATCATGTTTTTCAGTATATGTCTGTCAAGAATGGCAATTTTGTCGCCTAATCCGGTGTTTCTTAAAAAGTGACTTGCTTCTTTATATCCAATGCCCTTTATGTTTTTTACTAGCCATTCTCGTATTTTGTACACATCTCCCTGAGTATAGAGAATATCTCTCATCTTAAAGTATTTTCCCTGGGTAAATTTATCGCGCGCTTCAACAATGTATTTTGCCTTATTGTTTCTAAATCGAACGATATTTATTTTTTCACTTATTTCTTCTGCAGTCCCATTGAATACTAGATTTTCTTTTATGAGTATTTCAAGCGCCTTTCCGCACGATTTTGCTTTTGACTGCGGTGTCATGATGCAGAAAACAAGTTCATAAAAAAGCTCTTTATCGGTAGCTTTTTCTCTTATTAATTTGAATTCCGCGATACGCTTTTCTATTTCAGGTTTGATGATTGAATATGTTTTAAGAATATCATTATTAAAATTTTTCATAATCTCCGTCTTTGTTTCTATTATATCTCAAAATCATTATTGCAAAAATAAATATCACCGCTTGACTGATTTATCGAAAACTGTTATTATGTCATTAAATATTTCACGGAGATAAAAATGAAAAAATATATTTTTGCTGTATGGTCTTCTTTGCTTCTGTTCTCTGGATGCGGTTATAACACAATGCAGGCAAATGAAGAAACTGTCAAGGCTGCATGGGGCGATGTTGAAGCCGCTTATCAGCGTCGAATGGATCTCATACCGAATCTTGTTAAAACTGTAAAAGCTTATGCTTCTCATGAAAAAGAAACTCTGACACTCGTTACTGAAGCCCGTTCAAAGGCTACATCTGTTCAACTTTCGCCGGAAATGCTTAAAGATAAAAATGCTATGGCTAATTTTCAGTCTGCGCAGGATTCTCTTTCCGGAGCCCTTTCGCGTTTGATGGTTGTTGTTGAAAAATATCCGGATCTGAAAGCAAACCAGAATTTTGCTGATCTTCAGCATCAGCTTGAAGGAACAGAAAACCGTATAACGGTTGCCCGCACAAGATATAATGAAACAGTGAGAGTTTTTAACACTTCAATCAGAACATTTCCGAATTCTTTAACGAATTCACTAATGCTTCATCTTGAACCTAAGGAAGCATTTAAAGCATCGGCAGGAGCTGATAAGGCTCCAGAGGTTAATTTCGAATGATAAAAATTCTGTTTCTTTTATTCATAATCGCAGTTTTTCCGTTCATTGTCCAGGCACAGCAAATTCCTGATTTAAAAAGCCGAATAAATGATTATGCGGATATGTTCTCGGAAGAGACGGAAAAGGTTCTTGAAGAAAAGCTTGCGGAGCTTGAAAAAACAGATTCTACGCAGATAGCGGTTTTATCGGTAAATTCTCTGGATGGATATTCAATTGAGGAATTTTCAATTAAAACAGCTGAAAAATGGAAGATCGGTCAAAAAGGAAAAGATAATGGAGTAATTCTTTTATTTTCAAAGAACGATCGGAAAATAAGGATTGAAACGGGATACGGTCTTGAAGAAAAACTTACAGATTTGACTGCAGGCAGAATTATTGATAATGAAATAACACCAAGATTTAAAGCCGGTCAATTTGATGATGGACTAAGCAGGGGAGTTGATTCTCTTATTGCCGTGGTTAAAGGTACGTATACTGCAGATAATAATGTTAAATCCAATTCAAAAAGTTCTCCGCTTGGACTTGTTGTAATTTTGCTTGTTGTTATATTTATTCTCGGAAAAATTAAATTGGTTTTAGGCGGTATAACCGGAGCTGTTGCTTTTCCTATAATGCTTTATAATTTTTCAGCTGAAGCTTCCATAATTTCCATAATGCTTTTTGTTCCTTTCGGATTTATAATGGGTCTTATTATTCCGCTTCTGGGAACTTTCTTTTTGTTAAGTTCGAACGGACGAGGTAGAAGGGGAGGCGGATTTTCAAGCGGAAGCGGCTTCTCCGGCGGCGGATTCGGAGGAGGGGGATTTTCCGGAGGTAGTTTTTCAGGCGGCGGCGGAAGATTCGGCGGCGGCGGCGCAAGCGGAGGATGGTAATGAAAAAAGAAAGAATTCTAAGTGAAGATTCGGTTCTCAAAATAGAAGAAAAAATACGGGATGTAGAAAAGACTACAAGCGGAGAGATTGTCGTGGCTGTAACACCGGCTTCGAGCAGATATCTTGACATCGGAATCTCTGTGTCTGCGTTCCTCTCTGTGTTTTCTGCATATATTTGCGCAAGATTTATTCCAGGATCAATCAATGAATTTATAACTTCTCTTTATTCAAATTATCTTCCGGAGGTTATGCTTTCTTTTTTTCTGATATTCTTTTTTGTTTTTAATCTTTTGTTTTTTCTTTTTCCGTCATTGAAATTTCTTTTTTTATCAAACGGAAGAAAAGAAGCTGAAATTCACAAAAAAGCTGAACAGATATTTTATCAGAATCATCTCGACCGTACTCTCGATAAAACAGGTATTTTAATTCTTCTGTCACTTCTTGAGAAAAAAATATATATTCTGGCAGACGAAGGTATTATTTCAAAAATCGGAATAGATGGTCTGAAAAAATATGCTAAAACTGCGGCGATCAGTATCAAGAAGAAAAACGCAGAAAATGGAATTCTTGAGACGATAGAATCTTTCGAAAAAATTCTCAAAGAAGAATTTCCTCCTAAGAAGAATAATCCGAATGAACTTTCAGACAGGGTTATCTTTCAGTAATTAGAATCTGAAAAGAATAAAAAATTCAATATAGTTCGCAAATGGTGAAATAGAGGCTGTGTCGTTGATATAATAAGTTGATTGTTCTGATGAACCTATAACTCCGCATCCGAAGCTGTCGCCATTAAAGCCGATGGCGAGCTTTATCATTGCTTTTGAGCTTGAAGCATGTTTTGATTTTATATCATCGATGTTTGTTCGAAGTCTCCCCAATCCATAACCAATTGAGACACTTCCTGAAATATATAATTTTAGTGAAAAGCAGTACTTTGCCCCTATTCCTCCAAAAATTCCTGCACCTGTGTATGAAGAAGAACTGATATGAAGGAATTCAGGGAAATCGTTTTTATTATTCTGAGGAATGAGATTTCCATCTGATGTAAAATTAAAGTAATCATAGTATAATCCGACTAATGGAGACCATGAAAATCCAAGGCTTCTTTCTGATTGTTTTAGTATTTCGTTAAAAGAAAATTCTTCAAAAAAAGTATAGTTGATATAACAACCTATAAATGTAAGTTCAACATCATTGCGCTTTTTCCCTTGTTGAGGTAGTGATGAAGGATAGTTTTCTATATACATACCGGAATATCTTCTGAAAAAAAATTCTGCACCTATGTGTTTACCATATTTGGAAAAAGTCAAATCATTGTAATTTGTATTACCATATTCATCTTCATCTTTAAAACAATTTTTGTTTTTTTTGACAATAGCAGATAATCCGTAACCGTTATATGATAATCCAAGACCAAGCGCCTCTTTGTGATTTGCTTTATACTCAACATTTTCATCATTTTTAATCATTGAAAGAGTCATAAATGTTGAAGGGTTATGAAAAACTCTTATCGAAAATTTTTCATTGAAATCAATAAATCTTTTTATTGTTTCAATCGGATTTTCTTTTTTGGGGTCAGGTGATTCTTCAGAAAAGGATAATATAGGTAAAAAGACAGCCGCGGCAAAAATTATGAACTTTGGTTTAAACATATATCTATGTATTTTCTGCCCGGCGTCTTTTATATTTAAATCACTTATCCTGACGTAAAAGAGGAAAGAGAATTGTGTCCTTGATAGATGCTGTATTTACAAAAAGCATAATCATACGGTCGATTCCGATGCCCATTCCGCCAGCCGGAGGAAGTCCGTATTCAAGTGCTGTAATATAATCGGAATCCATTTCAGTTGCTTCTTCATCTCCGGCATTCTTTTTTTCTACCTGAGCTTCAAAGCGTTCCTTTTGATCAAAAGGGTCATTCAGTTCTGTGAAAGCATTTGCCATTTCACGGCCTGCAATGAAAAGTTCAAAACGTTCAACATAGTCAGGATTATCTTCGCGCGATTTCGCAAGAGGTGAAAGTTCTTTAGGATAATCAGTCAGAAAAGTCGGGTTGATGAATTTATGCTCAACTTTTTCGCTGAAGATTTCATCCGCGATTGACCAGATGCTTTTGAAATCATCGGCTTTGACTCCGCATGATTTTGCAGCAGCTTTTGCTTCTTCAAGAGTTTTAATAACTGAGAAGTCGACTCCAGCGTATTCTTTAATCGCTTCAACATATCCTATACGTTTCCAGCCTTTTGCTAGATTGATTTTTTCTCCCTGATAGTCAATTTCAGTTGTACCGAAAAGATTCTGTGCGAGTGTTGAATATATTTCCTCGGCAAGATTCATCATATCTTTGTAATCCGCATAAGCCTGATACATTTCAATCATTGTAAATTCAGGGTTGTGACGGGTATCAATTCCTTCGTTTCGGAAATTTCTGTTCATTTCAAAAACTTTTTCAAATCCGCCTACTACAAGACGTTTGAGATAAAGTTCCGGCGCGATTCTCAGATATAGAGTCATATCAAGCGCATTGTGATGAGTAATGAAAGGACGCGCGGCGGCTCCGCCTGCTATCGGATGCATCATAGGAGTTTCAACTTCAAGAAAACCTTTCTCTTCGAGAATTTTGCGCACTCCCGAAACAATTCGGCTTCTCATGATGAAGTCTTCTTTGGTCTTGTGATTTACAATAAGATCAATATATCTCTGACGGTATTTTGTTTCTTTGTCTGCGAACTCATCAAAAATCTTTCCGTCTTTTTCTTTGACAACGGGAAGAGGTCGGAGGCATTTTGAAAGCAGAACCATGCTTTCAGTTTTGATGGATATTTCACCGCGTTTGGTTCTGAACGTTTCACCTTTAACACCCACGATATCTCCGAGGTCAAATGATTTGAAGTCTTCGTATTCTGATTCGCCCAGTTTATCTGCAGCAACATAGAGCTGGATGTTTCCGCTCATGTCTTCGACATTGCAGAATGTAGCTTTTCCCATTTCGCGTTTTGATTTTATTCTTCCGGCTATTGAAACATTCTGCGGTTTTTCTTCATTAAAATCCGCTAAAACCTGGGCTATATCATTTTCTTTTGCGAAACGTAGCGGATATGGATTTATTCCCTTGGCTTTAAGCTTATTGATTTTTTCTATTCTTTGGGTTCTGATATCAACTAATTCTTCGCTCATATTATCTCCTGAAAGTCATTACTACTGAATTTTGAAGCCTTCTCTAAACATGAGAATCATAGATTTATAAGAATGATATGAAGGCAATCAGTATAATTTTTGACGTGCGGTGCCTGTGTCAATGAATAAAATCATGCTTTCAGAAAGAATTTCCAAATGAAACGGCTGCTAGATTGAATTATTCTTGCATTATTGAGTCGGATTCCGAGATTTAAAGCAGAGGATAATATGAATAGAAGTCTATTGCTGATTGATTGTACGGATAAAAAGGGTCTTATTCATGATATAACTGGTGTTTTGCGTTCTCATAATGTTAATATTGAAACAAATCAGGAATTTGTTGATCATTCAAGCGGACATTTTTTTATGCGTACTGAATTTTCCGGAAGTTTTGATTCCGGAAAAATGTATGATGATATGATGAAAATTCTTCCACCGAATTCTAAAGTTAAACTGACCGGTAAGCGAAAAAAAAATATTTTGCTCATGGCTTCAAAAGAACATCATTGCCTCGGTGATATTCTTGTAAAACATTCATTCAATGATATTAATGCGAATATTCTCGCAGTTATCAGCAATCATGAAATTTTAAGGTCAATTACCGAGAGATCTGATCTGCCTTTCCATTTTGTTTCTCACGAAAACATTTCACGAGAAGAGCATGAAAACAAGATTCTGAACATTATTAATCAGTATAATCCGGAGTACATAGTTCTTGCGAAATATATGAGGATACTTAATGCCGAATTTACCGGACTGTTTACTGAAAAGATTATAAACATTCATCATTCATTTCTTCCGGCTTTTATTGGAGCTAATCCTTATAAGCAGGCTTATGAACGCGGTGTTAAAATCATAGGTGCAACGGCGCATTTTGTTAATCATAATCTGGATGAAGGTCCTATTATTTCGCAGGATGTAATAAATATCAATCACACCATGAATGCTGAAGATATGGCCCGTGCGGGACGTGATGTAGAGAAATCCGTTCTGTCAAAGGCCCTAAAGCTGGTTTTTGACGACAAGGTTATGGTGAACGGCAATAAGACTGTTGTTTTTGACTGACAAAACTGTTGACGCTTCGGGCTTCCTTCTGTACATTGGGCGTTGAGGGGGGATGAATTGGTTTCGACTGCAGCTATTAGTCAGCAGTGGCACGCCGATTGACCTGGCGTATCGTAAAAACGGCGGGATTAAATTAAACGCAAACGAAAATTTTGCACTCGCTGCGTAAGCAGTGACGTTTTGGGGTCCTTCGCCCTCAGGGGATTTCAAGGCGTAAACGATGAGGGAGCAGCTGACCGTGAAGCTTCGGCGCGGAAGGTGGAAATTCAGAAGACAGGCTTTGAGTAGGGTTGTTCATTCTCCGGCGATAAGCTTAAATTAAATGAATGAAACAAGCGTGTAGAAGTTGTTGGTTCATACTGTAGGACGTGGGTTCAAATCCCACCATCTCCAAAAGTACTTGCAATTCTGAAAGCTTTTGCTTTTATTTATCGGGGGTCCGGTATGAAAGCAAAAGAAATGATAATTAAATCGGCATTTTCCGAAGAAGAATATTCAGTCGGCGAGGTGGAAGTTCACTTTGCCGGATGGGAGCATGCAAGAAAACATTTTTCGACTTTTTTTTCAGGCGGAAAATGGGTTTTCAGAGCGGCAAAAAATCCCGATGCTGTTTTTCTTTCGGAATTTGAAAGAAATCATCCCGAAAGCGCAAACCGCGCAAATATCATAAAAGCTTATTTGTCTGAGTTCTCTTCAAACATTTCTCTTTATCTTAAGGGAGATGTTGCTCCTCAGAGAAATGATATTCTTGAGAATTTGTCTTTGATGAATTATTATGGAGCACCGGATCCATTGCTGGACTGGAGTTTCTCTCCTTATGTTGCGCTTTATTCTGCATTAAGTTCTGATGAAGTCTTAAAAAAACCGATAACAATTTTCTGCATTAATACAAGTATCCTTGAAAATATTTGCAGGGAATTTCTTTATTCGGAAAAATTGAGAATTCCGTCAGAGGCTCCGTTCGGTGAATACAGAAGAGCGGATATTTTTGATTCAGTATTTGAATATTCACTTAAAGATAATCCAGGGTTTATTTTTCCGTTTAATCCGACGCGAAAGACCATAAGTTTTCTTCAGCGTCAGGGATTTTTTACTTTTAACGGCGGTTTTTTAAAAGATTTCGAGTATTCGCTGATTTCTATGTCTAAATTATGTGCTAAAAGGAATATTGCTCAGCCGGAAAATTTTATAAATAAAGTCACTATTTCCGCATCAGCTTCAGATGAAATAATGGATGATCTGTTTTTGATGAATATTACATCGATGACGCTTAATAACGGAATACGCGGATATGCTAAATCCGTTAAGGAATATGCAAGACGCAGACTTTAAAAAAATTAAAGGATTTATCGGTAATGTAAATGAGTCCGATCTTGTGAATGTGGATTCTTTTACCGGTATAAATGCAGCTGTGTTTATACCGTCTACCGGCAATTGCCTCTATTCAGTGCAGAGTAATCATGTACATCCTTCATATTCATTTTTTATCTGTTACAGCAAGTCCATCAGTTTTTTTGACGGAGAAAAAACTGTTAAGGCAGTTCCTGGAATATTGTATGGTGTTCCTCCGTTTTTTCCTCATCATGAAATTGCAGAAGATGCATTCATACGTTTTTTTGCCCTTATGATTGAACGCAAATATTTTGAAAAGGAAGCTTCGTTTTATTCTAAAATAATCGATCAGACCAGGCAGTTTTCTCTTGAGCCTCCTGATAGTTTTCTTCCGGCACTTAAAGAGTATATCGCAGAACTTTCTGATAGGAATAAATTAAACAAACAACTGGTAAAGGCGCTTGAATGCAGAATAACTCACATGATATTGCGATCTTTTTTCGGAGTTGATTCAAATGCGGAAAAAATATCCGACAGGTTTGATGTCGATAAAGCAGCGGAGTATATTAATGAGAAATATTCGGAAAATATAAGCGTTCGAGATATTGCATCCGTGATTGCATTGTCTCCGTCGCATTTTTCGAGAATATTTAAAAAAGAGACAGGACTCACTCCGCAGGAATATTTAATCCGTGTGCGTCTTGACCGTGCTAAAAGTTTTTTGATGCGCAGCAGAAAAAGCGTGACTGAAATTGCGCTTCAGTGCGGATTTTCAAGTTCTGCGCATTTCTCTTCAAGTTTTATAAAGCGTTTTGGAAAGACTCCGTCCGAATTTAAGAAATATTAGTTTTCTTCACGCATTCTCTCTTATGCTATCCGGTCGTTTATTTATACTTATGATTTGTCAGGTAAAAATAAAATATTTTTTCAAATATGACATACTGCTGTCACTGCAATAGTGTATGTTTCCGTAAAAGGAGACTTTATGAAAAAAGAAATTACTTCCGACAAATCAAACATAGCATTTTGCGGACTTTACTGCGGAGCGTGCAACTGGTTTTTAAGCGGGAAGTGCGCGGGTTGCGCAAAGAATGAAAAGGCAAAATGGTGCAAAACTCGTACCTGCTGTCTGGAAAATTCTTATAAGTCTTGTGCTGATTGTGCTGAATTTTCTAATCCCAATGACTGCGGAAAATTTAATACGGTCATCGGCCGGATTATCGGATTTGTTCTTCGTTCAAGCAGGATCGGATGTCTTAACTGCATTAAAGATATCGGATATGGCGAATACGCAAAGAAAATGTCTTCAGAAAAAACTTACACTATCAAGCGCAATTCAGCTTATTCAAAAAATAAATGATAGAAGCAACTGTAATTCGGGATTAAATTGAATTAAAAAACAATTGCAAAATTATACCGCGTATGAAATTTTTCTTCAACGGAGGAAACATGAAGCATACGCGTGTATTTTATTTTTCGGCTACAGGTAATTCTCTTGATGCCGCAAGGATGATTTCTTCCGGCATTAAGGGATCGGAAATAATTTCAATGGCGGAAAAATTTCCGAAAAAGGCGATCGGCGGAAAGAATGAATCGATTGGTTTTATCTTTCCTGTATATTTTGAAGGAATGCCGCGATTAGTTAAGAATTATATTGAAAACCTAAACATTAAGCCGGATACATATTGTTTCGCTGTTGCGACGTACGGCGGAAGTTATATGAATACACTGGGTTCTGTTGATACTCTTTTGAAAACAAAAGGTCTTTTTCTTTCTTATGCCGCTTCTGTACGTATGCCGGGGAATTATCTCACTATGTATAATCCTCCTTCTAGAATAAGAGTGAAGAGTATGCTTGAAAAAAGCAGAAAAACCTTGGCGAAAGTAACTGATGATATTTTAAATCAAAAAATCAAAATTCCTAAACAGCGTTTTGTTTTTATTTCTAATTATTTCAACAAGGTTATTTATACAGGAGTAGGAAAGTGGGAGAAAAATTTTCATGTTTCTGAAAAATGTACCGGATGCGGAATATGTGCGAAGGTTTGTCCTGTTGATAATATAAAAATCAAAAATAAACGGCTGGTCTGGGGTAACGAATGTGAAAGATGTGTTGCATGCATAAGTTGGTGTCCGGAGAAGGCGATTGATTTTTCAAGAAAGACCAAGGGTAGAAGAAGATATAATAATCCGAATGTAAAGTTGAAAGATATAATCCGGAAGAAGTGATAAAGAACGCGTGCTGATTTTGCTCTAATCAGCTATTATGAACGATTGTTTTCTTAGATGCAAATACTTTGATATAATCACACCTTTTGCATAATTCTTCCGGCAGAAGGTTTTTTGCGAATGAAGAACTTATGTTTAATGCTTTTGGGGATTCGAGAATATCGCAAAGATTGTTTTCGGTAATATTTCCGAGAGCAGAGCTGCCCTTCCAGTCTAGACAGCATGGTACAACTTTTCCATCGGATAAAATTCCAAAATGAGTTTTCATTCCGAGACAGAATCCTGTTTCCTGAAAAGGTTTATCGTTAATATCAGGCCATTTGAAGCGCTTATTGAAATGCAGATATATTTTATCTGTGATTTTAATGCTTTTATATTTCTTATCCGTGTCTATTCTCTCTAAAAGGTTCATGTCAAAACCGGGTTCAATACTTTTGACAATGTGTTCAATTGATTCTTTTGTTTCAGGAGAAACGAATGAATCAGCTTTGCTGTTTAGAATGCTCCAGTAACGGAAGTTTATAAAAGGCTGGTCATCCGACTTTATTTCAGCATTAAACTTTAAAATTTCTTCTATATGCTGTTCGAATAGATTTGATTCGAGGAGTGCATGGATTGAAAAATTTATCTGACTGAATTTACCTGGTTTATAAGACCTGCGGATATGATCTGTCAATGTTCCGTTTGTTGTAAGGCAGATCCTAAGATTATTTTCTGCAGCAATGTCTGTGAACTCAGAAAAAAGCGGATGGAATGTCGGTTCACCGAGAAGATGCATCGTTATTTCATCTGTAATGGGAGAAAGTTCATTGCAGCATTTCTTAAAAAGTTCTAACGACATAAAACGCGCGCCGTGTTCGTTCGGCGCGCAGAATGGACAGGCAAGATTGCAGGCGTTGGTTATTTCGACATAAACTCGCTTGAATCTTTTCAATTATTTCTGAACCTTTTTGGTATAATTGAGAAGCCCTCCGTCGAGAAGAATTTTTCTCTGACGTTCGGAAAAATCCATTTTAAGCATATAGTTCTTTCCGGAAATGTTAATCTGGATTTCCTTCGAGCCGCTTTCAACAGCTGAACGAAGATTTTTTATTTCAAACTCAGCACCCTGAGCAAATGAATCGTAATCAGCTTCGTTTACAAAATAAAGCGGAAGAATTCCGAAATTAATAAGATTAGCTGAGTGAATGCGTTCAAAAGATTTTGCAATCACCAGACGTACTCCGAGATACATCGGGCAAATAGCTGCATGTTCGCGGCTTGATCCCTGACCGTAGCTAAGTCCTGCGACAACTGCCGTGTAAAGAGATTTTGATTTAGCTTCAAGCGAACGTTTCGCAAAAGAAGCGTCGACGCCTTCAAAAACATAATTCGCATAAGCCGGAATATTTGAGCGGAATTTGAGTCTTGCTCCGGCAGGCATTATGTGGTCGGTTGTTATCTTGTCTGCGACTTTAAGACCGATTATACCTTTAAAAGAATCCATGAGCGGTTCGGTAAAAGGCGGTTCTCCGATGTTCGGACCTCTGAAAATATCTCCGTTGAGAGAAGGCTTTATAACGAGTGAATCATCTACGAGAAAGCTTTCAGGCATTTCAAATTTTGGAAACTCTGAAGCAGGATATGTTGTAGGATCCGTAAATTTACCCTCAAGGGCGGTTACCGCTGCTGTTTCAGGAGAAACCAGATAAATCTGTCCGTCTTTTGTTCCGGAACGGCCTTCAAAATTTCTGTTATTTGTACGCACGGAAATTCCGCCTGTCTGCGGTGCCTGACCTGATCCGATGCAGAATCCGCATGTTGATTCCATAATTCGTGCGCCTGATGCTATTATATCAGCAAGAGCGCCGTTTCGGGCAATCATTTCAAAAACCTGTTTCGAACCCGGCGCTACTATAAAGCTTATGTCCGGAGACACTTTTTTGCCTTTGAGAATACCTGCAACAGTCATCATATCCTTGAATGAAGCATTTGTACAGCTTCCAACTGCAACCTGATCGATTTTCATTCCTGCAAGTTCCGAAACTTTTTTTACATTATCAGGTGAATGAGGGCATGATGCCATCGGTTCAAGTGTTGAAAGATCAATTTCGATTATTCTGTCATAAAAAGCATCAGAATCCGGAAGAAGTTCTTTCCAGTCGGACTCTCTGTTCTGTGCTGAAAGAAATTTCTTTGTTACTTCATCAGACGGAAACAATGAAGTTGTTACACCGAGTTCTGCGCCCATGTTTGTGATAGTTGCGCGTTCGGGAACTGAAAGCGTATCAATTCCCTGACCTGTATATTCAACAATACATCCGACATTTCCTTTGGTAGTCAGAATTTCAAGAACCTTGATTATAACGTCTTTTGCAGAAACATAAGGACGGAGTTTTCCTGAAAGTTTTACATTTATTACTTTAGGGCATGTCAGATAAAAAGGCCCGCCGCCCATCGCAACAGCAACGTCAAGTCCGCCGGCTCCGATTGCAATCATTCCTATTCCGCCGCCTGTCGGAGTGTGTGAGTCAGATCCGAGAAGAGTTTTGCCGGGTTTTCCGAATCTTTCGAGATGAACCTGATGGCATATTCCGTTTCCGGCCTTAGAATGATAAATTCCGAATTTAGAATTCATGGTCTGAAGGTATTTGTGGTCATCGGCGTTTTCGAATCCCATCTGAAGTGTATTGTGGTCTACATATGAAACTGAAATATCAGTTTTAACTTTGTCGATTCCCATTGCTTCAAACTGAAGATAGGCCATTGTGCCTGTCGCATCCTGAGTGAGAGTCTGGTCGATTCTTATGCCGATTTCGTTACCGGCTTTGAGTTCTCCTTCAAGAAGATGCTCTTTAAGAATTTTATACGTAAGTGAAAGTCCCATGCTTTTCTCCTTAATTAGTTTCAATTATCTGAACTTCAACGATAGGGTCGCGCTGAAGCGATTTTTCAAAATATGTCCTCAAACTGCGTTTTACCGACGAAGCCATTTCGTTTTTGCTGACTGTTGAACCTGTCTTTTCAAGACGCTGTGTTATATTGTCGGTAATAGCATTTTTAATTTTTTCGTTTCCGCATCCGACGAAGCCTTTCATTTTTATTATAGGATTCGAAGCAAGCAGTCCGTTGTTAGTTACGAGCGTGATGAAAACAATTCCGTCCTCACTCATGACCTGACGGTCTTTTATTACATCGCTTGAAAGGTCATCGGTCATGAGCCCGTCGATGAATACGTTTTTGATGTCGATTTTTCCGCGCTTCTCGATCTTATCTTTTGAAACGGTAATTATATCTCCATTGTCGGCGACGATTAAATTCGAAGGTTTTATTCCGAGTCCTTCTGCAAGACGGGCATGCGCTTTGAGATGTTTATGCTCTCCGTGAACAGGCATGAAAAATTTAGGTTTGATGAGAGATATCATCAGTTTAAGTTCTTCCTGTGACGCATGTCCGGATACGTGGACATTGTCATCATTTTCATAAAAAACATTGGCTCCCATTTTCATCAGAGAGTTTATTACTACCGAAACCGTTCTTTCGTTTCCGGGAATTACGCTTGCTGTGATTATCACTCTGTCGCCTGAGTTGCAGGCAAAATGCTGATGAGTTCCGTTTGCGATTCTCGAAAGCGCGCTCATCGGTTCGCCCTGCGTGCCCGTGCATACGATGACTAGTTTTTTATCCTGAAGTATTTTAGCTTCATTTAATTCTACAATCAGACCGTCGCGGAAATTGAGATATCCGAGTTCCTTCGCAATATTGATGTTATTTATCATGCTTCTGCCGGAAATTACAACTTTTCGGTTGAATTTAGCTGCGGCATCAAGTACCTGCTGAATTCGGTTGATGTTTGAAGCAAAAGTCGCGACAATAATTCTGCCTTTTGCATTTGAAAACATGTCGAAGAGTTTGCTGTTTAGGTCGGATTCGGTTCCGGTATAGCCTGGCTTTTCCGCGTTGGTTGAATCCGAAAGAAGAAGATCGACACCGTTTTCTCCGAGTTCAGCAAGATTGTAAAGGTCTGCTACTTTTCCGTCAACAGGAGAAAAATCAAACTTGAAATCACCGGTATGAACGACAGAAAGATTTTTTGTTTTGATTGAAATCCCGACGCTGTCAATGATTGAGTGATTCATCCGGATGAAACCGATATCGAAAGATCCAATTTTAACATTTTCTCTCGGTTCAATTTCGATAAAGCGCGGTTGAAAATTTAAAGCGCGTTCTTTTACTTTGTTTTTGATAAGACCCAGTGTAAGTTTTGTTCCGAAAACGGGAACGTCAAATTCCTGTAGAAGGTGTGATACTGCCCCGATGTGATCCTCGTGTCCGTGAGTGATTACCAGAGCTTTGAAGTCGGAACGTCTTTCTCTGAGATAAGAAAAGTCCGGAATGATGAAATCTATTCCAGGCATTTCAGTTGTCGGAAACATAATTCCGCAGTCAACGGCTATTATCGAGTCTTCGGATTCAAACAATGTCATGTTTCTTCCGATTGCGTCAAGTCCTCCGAGCGGAATTATTTTCAGCGCCGGTTCGTTTTTTCTTTTTTGTTTGGGATTAAAATTTTTTTTCCTCATGCCCCTGTGTGCCCGAAACCGCCTGATCCTCTTTTTGTTTCGGAAAGCTCGCAGTCAAGGAAGTGCGCTCTGTAGACTTTTGCGAAAACAACCTGCGCTATGCGCATTCCGTTTGTTATTCTGAAGTCCTCCGCACCGAGATTGGTCATTATGACTTTAATCTCTCCGCGGTAGTCGCTGTCTATTGTTCCGGGAGAATTCAATAGAGTAATTCCATGTTTAACTGCAAGACCGCTGCGCGGTCTGACCTGTGCTTCGTAACCGACCGGTATTTCCATTGAAACGCCGGTTGGAATAAGCGCAGTTTCACCTTTCTTTAAAAGTATGTCTCTTTCCGTAAACGCACACAAATCCGCACCTGCGGAACCTTCTGTCTGATAATCCGGAAAAGACGCCCCCTTTGCCAAAACAATTTTTACTGGGATCATTAGTTTCTATTTATTATATTTCAAACGGCTCCCGCCGTTATGATTCTTAGCATTTACGGCATAGTCGGCTGTTTCGCTGCAATCTGTCAAGGAGATTATTTTTGTAAGGCATAGAGTATCAGTCTGTATGGACTGCAATTTGATTTGACTGTCAGAATGAAATCCGCTATAATCACAGTACGGAGGATGAGATGCAGGTTCAAACAGTTTTGATGACGAGTGATGAAAGAGCAATCCTTGCGAAAGGCATCCGTGATAAAAAAAGAATATTGATTATTATTCGGGCTGCAAGTCTAATTGGTCCTGTCGTACTTTTTGGCATAAACTGGTTTATGCCACTTGAGAATTTTATCTATTACTTCCCGGTAATATTGATATCTGAAATTTCAGTAATGCTGATTATTTCGAGGATTATAAGCAAAAATATTGTTCTGGCTTTATCTGATTCAGAAAAAGGTGTTAAAGAAATAATATCCGGTACGGTTAATGATATCAGTAGTAAGAATTCAACCTTTACTATAGGAGAAAGAAAAATTGAACTTCCTCTAAAATTTGCCGGCTCATTAAAATCCGGAGATGAAGTAATAGTTCATGTTGCAAAGGAATCCGGATTTCCGCTGAAGATTGAAATGTTAAATAATTAGCATTAACATGGTCTATTTTTCAAAGATTTTACTATTGAATAAGTAATTTACCTTAATAGGTGGAATCCTGCGAATATAAATTTTTCCTTCTCGGCATTTCCTTCAAAGCTTTGCACATCATCGGCAAATTTAATGTAGGGATTACAAAGGATGCCTGAAATATATTTCAGACCGAATTCCGCTGAATATGATATTTTCCTGTTTGTTTTCCCTGCGATGCCAAATGAAGGCAGAATATATATTGTTGATTTTTCAGAATTGTGAAAATCCACTTCAAGCGAAGCCCTTGCGAGATAATCATATGCAAAGTGTTCCCTTTTGAAATACTTAGCGGCTTCTAATTTCCACAGAAAATTCATCGGGTAATCATCATCTTTTTCAGAGTACGCGTAGTAATCATATTCTGTGTGCGGATACATTCCGGGACTGCCTGCGGATACGAAAACCGAATGATATTTTTCAGGAATAGTTTTATCATCATTGCCGTAGAGATTTTGAGTGAATGCATACTCTGCGGATAATACAGCTGATGAAGAAGCGCCACCTGTAAATAATCCACCGCGTACGGAATATTCCAAGCGCCATGGATACATCATTGTAATCTGAACGGGTGAACGATGGATAAGATTATTTTCACAGTATGCAGTAAAATTACTTATAGAAAAAATATCTATTGCAATGTTGCCTTCCGCAGTGTTGCCGTAATGACTGCTGCGGAATTCTCTTCCGTATCCAACGGAAAAGTGCATCGCCGGAAACAAGATTGATTTATTATTATGAGATGTAATTTTGTTTCCGCTTTCGTTTGTCCCATTAAGAGAAAAAAGTGTTTCAACGTTAAGACCTGCTGAAAAATATTTTGCCGGTGGACATTTATAATAGTCAGTGTCTTCTGAATGTGAATATCTTACATAAGGCATCAGGTAAATATTTCCGGACGGGTGTATAAAGCCTGTTTCAAATATGCGGCTTATGCGCAGTGAGTCATCAATTGTGAAATATCCGAATGCCCGCACATAAGGGAAAAAGCCGTAGATATTTGCAATTTCAAGCCGTACATCTGTTTTAAAAATAAATTTGTACGGATATTCAATCGTGGCAAGTCTTCTTCCTGCATAAAGAGAATAATGAAGTTTCGGATTGAAAGAAATAGAGTTTGAATCCGGATATTTTCCTTCGGAAACATTCATTCCGTAGCTTGTCCACTTAAGCGCGGTTCCGTACCAACGGTAGCGGTCTTCTGCTAAAACTAATTTTCCGGGGTAGTTAAAGCATTCATGATCAATAATGAATGCTAAATAACCGGCACCAGTATCAAAATGGGCATGAATAAAATCAATAGGTTGATATTGTATTGTGTAAGGTTTGTTTTTCGGAATTCCCTTTCCGCCGTAAATTGTTTTTTCATTCATTGAAAATAAAAGTGAGAAAAAATTTCTTTTATAAAGGTTAATTTCTATGAAATTTGTAAGGCTGCCGGAATATTTATTATTGTCGGGAAGAAATAATGATGTATCAGCGGCAATTCGTGCAGAGTTGAAAAAGTGTGAATCTTCGTTAGAGTATAAGTCTTTTATTCCTGAAAGCAGGAATGCACAAAAAAATAATATCGCGGCAAAACGCTTCATAAAGTGATTGTATTGCTGGAAATTGATTATGTCCAGCCGGTTTTTCAATAAAACCGGCTTATAATTAAATGCCTGATCAAAATGGAAATTCTTTAGAGTTGTCTTCCTCAATCGGAAATGAAGACTCTGCGGAAAGCTTTGCCTTTCCGTGAATTTCAAGAGGCTGAACAAGAAAAGCTTTCGGTTTTGCCGGACATGTATATTCACAGGCGCCGCATCCTATGCAGAGTTCCGCTTCTAAATACGGAAAAGGATGACCTTCAAGCGGTGAATTCATTTTTATGGCATGTGTCGGGCAAATTTCCGCGCAAGCTCCGCATGCCCTGTTTTTGATTTTTACTATGCATTTGGATGGAACGAAATATGCCTCGCCGATTTTGACGGATTTTTTTTCTTTCACCTGTAGCTTTTTGATCGCGCCGGAAGGGCAGACCGAAGAACAAGAAGTACATTCAAAAAGGCAATATGCTTTCTGATAGTTCATAAACGGCTGCATTATCGAATCGATTCCGTTTTCAAATAGTGAAGGTGAAAGAACGCCAGTCGGACATTTTGAAACACAAAGAGAACAGCCCGTGCATGAATTCTTGAAATTTCTGATTGAAACCGAACCAGGCGGGACTGCGCGTATTTTTTTTGATGCGCTTGAAGAAGCTAAAATGCGCGGTGTTAAAATTCCGGCTGTAAGGATGAGTGCTGATTTAATAAATGTTTTTCTTCCTTCGGCATTTGTCTTCTCTCCTGAGGTTTTATTTGTTTTAATATGAGGAAATTGAAAACTGTAATTCAATGCATCTTGTGCGCATGTTCCGACACAATTAAGGCATAGCACGCATTCGGAAGTTATTTTGTTTCCGCTGATTGCATTAGACGGACAGACTGATTCGCATTTTCCGCATGATACGCATTTGGTTTCATTGATTCTGATATTGAATAATGAAATTTTCGAGATTATAGAAAAGAGCGCGCCTGAAGGGCAAAGAGCGTAGCAGAATATTCTTCCGCGGAAAAATGCCAGGCCTGTTATAATGGCGAAAAAAAAGAATCCTATTGCAAAATGTAAATTATCAATTGAATGATCTTCGTGCGGAATAGAATAGCCTGAAATTTTATTTATGACAGTTGCGAAAGCATTTTTAACGTTTGATAATATTGGTACGAAAAAATAAGCGCTTATTTTGCCGAATATGCTGAAAGGTTCTAACAGACCGGTATAAGCGGAAAGCCCGAGCGCTGAAAGAATAATGACTGTAAACAGGATGATGTATTTGAGAAAATTGATTTTTTTAATGTAGTGAAAATTCTTTTTCCGGATTTTCGAACCGAGCCGCGAAATCAGATCATTATATATTCCTAAAGGACAGAATGCCGAACAGATAACTCGGCCGGTAATAACCGTAATGCAGATAATTGCGGTAATATAAATAAGAGCTATAGATAGAATTGCGGGCAATATCTGCAAATTGATGATGAACTGTGCAGCCTTCTCGTAAAAAGGCAAATCTGATCCGGGTATATTTTTATGAAAGAAAAAAAGCAGTGTCAAGGAAAGAACGAGAAAGGATAAAATGATTCTGATAATTTTAAATTTTTTCATAGCACTATCCGCTTAATTCTGAGTTTGGACAGATCCGTTTGCCCGAGTTTGAAGTCCGCAGCATATCTTATATGGTCAACTGCCTCGGGATTAATTCCGAAAAGTTTTGCTGCTGCTGTGTCTGCTGCAACAATGTCGGGCGACGCGATAAGTGATTTCATCTTGAGAAGATCGCTGAAATCACCGCCTCTGGGGCCGTTTCTTTTTACGATGCAGTATGCGTCCACTACCGTCAGGTCTATTTTTCGGACAGTCGCAATATCAGCGATTGATTCGTGAAGACCCGCCGAATGAAAGGCATTCATGTCCCAGGTTGTTCCTATCAGATTTTTTAATCCGCATGTCATTTTGCTTCCGAAGTGATGTTTGAGAACTGGAACGTTTATCACTGTGTCAGCAGACATGAAAATTTCATGCAGTTTAGCATGTTTGAGAGCTTTTGCTCTGCGGACAGCCGTTGAATGGTAGTAGCTCTCACTTCCTGACGGTACTATTATTGCACCGGCGTCTTTTGCCACTTTTTCTATTCCGCTTATTTTATAACATGTTTTCCAGTCAAAGATGGGATGATCATTAACGTAAATTTTTGACGCGCCTGCTTCCCTGCAGTGGAGAATGATTCGCTTGATTAAATTAGGATTCGTCGTTGCCGCGTATTGCGGTTCGATATTCCATCCGATATTCGGCTTGATAAGTACAGTTTTGCCTTTTTTTACAAAACGGCTCATACCGCCCAGAGCTTTAATTGCTTCGTCGAAAAGCCTTTCCGGTTCGGCATTGCGCACTGCGGCAAGATCGAAATGTCCTGCATTTGCTTCTTCTGCGCTGAATATCCTTCCGGAAAATACTGAACTTGAGATGAAAATGCTTCCGGCAGTTCGTAATGATGTTTTTAAAAAGTCACGCCGATTCACAGGTTTCTCCTTATAATAATCATTTAAGCATAAATTCTATTTAATGTCGTACAATCCGCTAAGGCAGAACAGTTTTTTATAAATCTATACAAGTGTTGGAATAATATCAAATAATTTATGATGTAATCAAATTTTCGGCGAAAATCAAATAAAAACAGGCTTTTCAATTTGATACTAAATTTTATTGACATGAAACACGTACAAATACCAATTAAAACATTCTTAACGTATTCCACACATAAAAGAGATAAGGAGTTTATAATGGCATCGAAACCAATGACAAAAACTGAGATTATTGCTTCTCTTGCAGAGAAAACAGGTCTCAAAAAGAAAGAAGTTCAGAATTTCATTGATATTCTAATTCAGCTTTCATATAAAGAAGCGAAAAACGGATTTACTTTCCCGGGTCTCGGCAAACTTGTAATTCAGCAGAGAAAAGCAAGAACAGGCAGAAACCCTAAGACCGGTGAAGCGATTAAAATTCCTGCAAAGAAAGTTCTTAAGTTCAAAATCGCGAAAGCCTGCAAAGATTCAGTTCTTCCTGCTAAAAAGTAAATAAGCGGCTTAAGCCGCTTATTTAATATTATGTATATTCTTGTAGTATATGTTCCAACTTCTCATGCGGAAGCTCTGAAATCGGCACTTTTTGATGCCGGTGCGGGTAGCTATGCCGGTTATGACAGATGTTCATGGCAGACTGAGGGCATGGGACAGTTCAGACCTCTTGAAGGAAGCAATCCTTTCATCGGCAAAAAAAATATAATTGAACAGGTTAAGGAAATCCGCATTGAAATGGCATGTGAAGAAGAGCTTATTCCGGTTTTAACTGATACTATCAAAAAGAATCATCCTTATGAAGTGCCTGCATTTCATTTCTATAAGGTTATTTTTTAATCTTAACGAAAAAACCAAGCTTTTCTATTTCTGCAACAAACGCATCTGCAATTATTTTTGAGTATTTTTCCTTCTGTGAATCATATAGTGCTTTTTCGCTGAAGCTGTCTTCGCAGTAGGCAACTGATCTTATATCAAGATTTTTATCCGCGCTCACCATACACAGATTAATTTTCAATTTAGATGTGTTTTTGCTAAAAGGCGAATCGGATTCGAAAATAATGATATGGGTGTATTTTTCTCCCATAAGCTTCTGAAAATATGCCATGTTTTCTTTGAGATAGTTTGCCGCATACGCGGATGTTTTATATTTATCAAAGTTAAGAGATTTATTGTACTGAGCGATTTTATTAGCTGTCGGGCTGAAGAAAATCAGGGAATCATCAGCATAGGGGATAAAATGAAAGCTTACGGTTTTTCCGAGTGTTTGGCGGAGAATTTCAGTTAATATCTGTTCTCTCGGAACTGCGTTCTGGTATGATGTTCTGAATATGACAAGCGCGGAACCTTTTTCCGCCGGAAGGGTATTTTCGTGCTGCTGGAAGCTCATCGCGCAAAAAACCGAGAATATTAATGCAGGAAGAATTTTCTTTATCATGGCTTCATGAAAATACCGATTATTTAGACAGTCAAGTTTAATTGGACTTGCAGAAAAAAAATATTGCCAAAATCTTATTTTTAAGGGATTTAATTAACTAAGGAACTTACATGCGCTTTTTCCGTTACATAACAACATTTCTACTTTGCTTTGCGGTTTTTCATCCGCAGCTTGACGCACAAAAAGCGGCATCAAGCACAAGGGCGGGCGTTCAGCGTTTTGCGCAGAAGGGTCTAAAAGACAACAGATATTATATTTATTACATAAATTCCACCATAACAAACTTCGGTTCGGAGGAAGACAGAACAAAGTTTGAAGGAATAATCAGAAGGGATATTCTATGTCAGGTAATGTATCTCAAGTTTGATTTCCGTGCGGCATACCGTCAGATAAGGAAAAATCAAAAAGATCTGATAGAACTTTATCTTAAGAAGCTCGATGATGAAGAGATTTCGGTTAAGGCTCTGCTTGATGAGTTTGCTCCATTGGCTGTAAATTCCGGAGACGCAAAATCGAAGCATTATCTCAAACTAGGTTATCGTGAGCTTGCGAGCGCGAAGATTGAGGCTACTATGGCGGATAACTATAAGCCGCTTCTTTATTCACTAAGACTGCATAAATATTCCCGCGCGATGAAAAGACTAAAGGAAGCGAAGCGGTATGCCTTTCTTGCGCGGATTCAGCCGCATCTTACACGTGAAGAAAAGATAAAAGAGAAGATTCTTTCATTTGAGGAAATTCTTGCGAAGATTGATACTTTTTCCGAAGGGGTTGAAAGCGAAAAGTTCAAGCTGATTCATTATGATTCTTACTATAAAACTCCGGTACAGTCATCAATAGTTGATTCTGTCTGGGGAGATAAGGAATTCAGCAAAAGGATGCATGCCGATTATGCTGAAGAAGCAAAATAAGATGAGCAGAAATATTATTTTACTGCTCACTGTGTCGTTTTTTTTTCATCTGTCATGTTCTCATAATACCGCCGATGAAGCCAAAATGCAGGAATATCTCCTAAGCATTTCAATAGCGGAAAAGCAATACCAAAGTGCGTATTGGATCGACCGACGAAACGCGGTTAATCTTGCTTCAAAATACCCGTATTCAAGAACAGAAAAATTTCTGCAGAAAGCAAGTTCTGATCCGTATAACAAAGTAAGAATTGAAGCTGTCCGTTCGCTTGCTCAGTTTAATACACCTTCAACAATATCCGTTCTTTCTGAAATCGCACAGATGAAGAATGATTACGTTATCCGCCTCGAAGCTCTGAATGTTCTTGCAGAGTTTAAGAGCCCGGCGTGCGCTGATATTTTTATTTTTTCTTATGACGACGCGAACTGGATGATCCGCGAAGCTGCAGTCAAGGGATTGTTCTCGATAGACCATACAAAAATCGGGAGAATACAGAATGAGTATTTTCCGCTTGTTATTTCTGATGATTCTTTAAGTGTAAGGATTTCGGCATTAAATTCGCTTTCTTACAGGGATGTTCAGGCTTATCCGCTTATCCGTGCGGAATTGTTGAAAAAAGAAAATCTTCAAAAGTATACGTATCTTTGTGCGCTTCTGTCTGCACTTGAAGGATTTGTTATTGATCCGGAATTGTCGGTTAGAATTAAGGAGCTTCTTGTTAGTCTTAATGCTGAAGTGAGAGTCAGGTCGCTGAAAGTTTTAAAAAAGAGCGCGGAAATTTCTGATAATATGGAATAAAAAACCCGCCTTGCGGCGGGCTGATTTTCAGTTTTCTTTTTCCTTTGAAACATACAATTCAAGGGCATTGTCTTTTTTGTCTTTTTCGTATTCCTGAGGAATAGGCTGTTTGATAGCATCGTAATAAAGAAGAATTTTTTCTTTTGATCTGCGGTAAAGCTCAATTGATTTTACCGGTTTTTTTCTTATATAGAAATCATTTGCTTTTGCAAGAGACTCTGAAGCTTCATTGAGAAGTTTTTCAAGCGCGGGGTCGGCCTTTTTTCCGTCCAGTGAAAGCTTTATTGTATATTTTGTGTGAATTTCAATTATTTCAGTGTGCATTTTTGAAGTAGAGTCTTTGTATTTCGACGCGATAGACATTCCTGTTTCAATAATGTCTTTTTCGTTAAGCTTGAAAGCCGCGGCAGAATCGTCATATTCTTTCGCAAAATACTTAGAAGTCGCTGAAGCGTAACCCGATACAAGACGGTTGAATTCCGCTTCTCCTCCGCCGAAATTCATGATGGCAAAATAAAGATTTTTTATAGCTCTGAAATTATCTATGCTCAGTTTTTTTACCACGGAGTGGGGATTGGATCCGCCCGAAGGTTTAAACTGTGCAAGCAGTGTGCCTGATATCAAAAAAACTGCTGCTAAAAGCAGAACTGGCATTCTTCTGTTCATAAAACTCTCCTAAATATACCGTTTTGCCGGTTAGCTATGTTCTCGTCATATTTTGTTAAAAGTCAAGGAATTAATTGTTATCCGAGTGTCGGACTACCTCATAAAGCTGCGCTTTATGTATTCATTTAATTGCATGGTCTCATGCGATAAGATCAAAGGGATGCCCGGGAGCCGGGCATACTTAAAAGGTGTTTCACACCTTTTCAATCCGTTTGTCCATTTCTTTTGCGTCGCCCAAAAGAAATGGACGAAAGAAAAGGGCGCCGCTGCGCGGAGCTT
>Ga0208459_1000612_pt1 | contig 38442 bp, 29 predicted proteins | sample AD_UKC087_MetaG_FD_184433 | JGI IMG/M metagenome (GOLD analysis project Ga0208459, IMG submission 184433) | Active sludge microbial communities of municipal wastewater-treating anaerobic digesters from USA - AD_UKC087_MetaG (SPAdes) (version 2) | ecosystem: Engineered > Bioreactor > Anaerobic >... | reverse complement strand
CCCATGTCAAAGCCTTCAAGGACAAAGTAGCCAATGAACAGCACGGCAATCAAGATAAACCAGACGATATTCAGATCCATGATTGATACTCCTCTTGGTGAACCCTAGTGCCGGGCAGTATGGTGAGTAGGAACAGTTTTGGCGTATTTCGCCAGCAAATAGACATCCGCGGCCATCAGCAAGGCGTAGATCAGCGTGAAGCCAATCAGACTGGTGAGAACCATCCCTGAGGTCAGGTTGGGTGAAACTGCCTGAGAGAGCGTCAATTGATCGTAAACCACCCAGGGCTGCCGGCCCATTTCAGTGAGCAGCCAGCCAAAGGTGTTGGCCAGGAAGGGCAAGGCGATTGCAAACGGGAAGATGGGCAAGAGTTTGGCGGGCACGGGTTTCTTGCGCCAGATCATAAAGACCAGATAGAGCGCCAGCACAATCATCAGGGTGCCGATGCCGACCATCAAACGGAAGGTCCAGAAGGTCATGGCTACGGGCGGGATGTAATTGCCAGGCCCATGTTTGGCCTCAAATTCTTTTTGGAGGTCGAGCATACCTTTGACCTCGCCGGAGAAGCGGTTGTAAGAAAGGAAGCTCAACATGCCTGGGATACGCAGAGCAAACGTATTCTGCTGGGCGTTTTCATCGATGCCAGCTACCAGGGAGAAGGCGGCGGGATCTTCGGTGTGCCACAGCGCTTCGGCAGCGGCCATTTTCATCGGTTGGGTGCGGACGGTATTTTGGCCTTGAGCGTGACCGATAACCGCAACGCCCAGAGAACCAATGAGCGCCACGATGGCGGCAAGCTTGAAGGAGTAGGTGAACATCTCGACATTTTGCTTGCGGATAAGGTGGTAGGCGCTGATGCCCAGCATAAAAAATGCGCCCGTGGAAATGCCACCGAGGAGGACGTGTGGGAACTGATACCAGACGTTGGGGTTGGTCAGCAGGGCCCAGAAATTGACCAGGACCAGGCGGCCGTTTTCTTCAACAAAGCCGGTGGGCTGCTGCATGAAGGAGTTGGCGATCAGAATCCACAGGGCCGAGAGCATGGATGAGATAGAAACCAGCCAGATGGCGGCTAAATGCATCTTCTTGGAGAGCTTTTCCCAGCCGAAAATCCAGAGGCCCAGGAAGGTGGATTCGATGAAGAAGGCCAGAAGCGCCTCGATGGCCAGGGGAGCGCCAAAAATGTCACCAACATAGCGTGAGTATTCGGACCAGTTCATGCCAAACTGAAATTCCTGGACGATACCAGTGACCACACCCATCGCAAAGTTGATTACAAAGAGTTTGCCCCAAAACTGGGTTTGACGTTTATGGGCTTCCTGTCCGGTGCGGACATAGCGGGTTTCTAAAATGGCAACCAGCAAGCCCAATCCCAGCGTCAGCGGCACAAAAAAGAAGTGATAGACGGTGGTGATGGCAAACTGCCAACGCGATAGAATCAGGGTCAACTCATCCATAGATGCGCTCCTATTATCCAAACGATTGAATCAGGGATGGTTAATTTTACCTGTAAACCGATGAATTTGACAAATAAAATCAGGTCAGTTTTCCCGGCGTATAAGGTTTTAATGCCGGGCTTGGTGCATTGCCAGGATAATGTCCATGAACCGTTCGGTCCAAAGCGAGCGGAGGTAATGCGTTTCAATGGCCTGGCGACCCGAAACGCCCATGCTCTGCGCTAACTGGCGGTTATCTGCCAGGTTTCCCACAGCACTCGCCAGCGCAAATGAGTCGCCGGGAGGGACAAAAATGCCCGCCTGAGCCTCCTCTACCACCTGGCGGATGACGCCGTCAATGGCAAGGATGACCGGGCGCCCGGCAGCCATATAGTCAAAAACCTTGTTAGGATAGGTGGTGCGATACATCGCAATCGGTTTGAGGATGGCAATGCAGGCATCGGCCGCGGCTAAAACCTCAGCCATTTGATTTTTTGAAGCCGGGGGGGCGAAAATCACATTGGGTAGATCCATATCAATAGCCTGTTGTTGGAGGTTAGCCTTTTCTTTGCCATCGCCCACAAAGGCAAAAACAATATCTGACCGTTGACGGAGGTGATTGGCCGCCTGAAGGACAATGCCCAGATCGTTTGAAAGACCATGAGCACCAGCATAGAGCACCACGAATTTATCGCCAAGGTTGAATTCGCTGCGAAAAGTTGTTCCGCGCGCTTCCGGGGTGAACATGGCGGGATCGGCCCCATTGGCAATTAAGTCCACCTGCCGGGCGCCGCGAGACGTGACGTGTTGAATAAAGCCGGGCGAATTGACAATGATCCGGTCGGCGTGCGAATAGAGAAACCGTTCCAGCCACTCAGACAGATGGATGAGAGTTTTGTTTTTCAAAACACCAACTGCGATGGCGAACGCGGGCCAGAGATCACGAATTTCAAAGAGGAAGGGAACTCGTTTCAGGCGGGAGAGGAACCAGGCAGTCCAACCCTGAAAAATTGGCGGCGATGTGCCCCAGATCAGATCAACGCCGCGAACCCCCAGGCCAACCCAGAAGGACGAGAACATAAAGCTGAGAAAGCTGAACACACGATAGACAAAGCTGCGATGAATGGAAGGCAAGGTGTAGGTACGCAGGATGGTGACGCCGGGAAAGGGCTCTTCGCGCGTCAGCCAGGCCGGGCGGCTGCCTGCGGAGCCGGTAAGATAGCTGACCGGGCTGGCAATGATGGTGACACGATGCCCCTGCCGGGCAAGCTGCTGCGCCATTTCGATATGCCGGGTGCCGCCAGCTTCGTCCAGAGCCGCAAAAGCCTGATGAATCAGCAAGATGTGCATGGGGGCAATTGTATCTTATTTTAAGACATGGCACCAATTCAAAAGCCCTAATGGCTACACGAAATACGGAAACAGCTAAGCAGTCGAATTGGCGGCGCAGCCTGAGTGAGTGCGACAACAGAGAGCGCCGGGCGTTTCTCGGCGTAATGCCAGGATACCCAGCCACGGAGCGGATGCCCGGGCGGGTCGCCAATCACGACTTCGCCAGCGCGAACAATTTGAATTTTCAGGGGTGTATCGGCAGTTATTGATAAATGGATGGTCTTGTCGGGAAGTTGAATCTGGATTTGTCCATCAGAAAGGTCCAAATCGCCGTCTGGCAGGAGCCAGTGAAGCTGAATTTGATACTCCCCTGCCCTGTCTAGCGAGAGCGGCTCCACCCAGTCTTCAATTTCCCAGATATCGCCGGGCAGGGAGCGCAGCTGGCGGCGATGCCGCAATCCAAGAGCAGCATAGCCATTGTGACTGGCCTCAAGACAGGTTGGCGAGAGCCGGTGCGCGGCTGCCTGAGCCCAGTTTGACCAGCGAAAAAGGCCCACCCGCTTCATCTGATCGCGGCCAGCTACCGTCAGGGTGTTATGAATAAACGAACCAGCCAGGGCATTATCCCAGGGGGGATCGGCGTTGTACTGGTAGGTGCCGGCATCCAGGGCGATATTTTGGCCGCCGTGCCAGATATCCACATGGAGCTGGTCGGCATGGGCGGGACGGCTGGTAAAACACACAGCCCGCAGCGATGCCCAACCCTGCTCATTGTTGAGACGCAGTACCGCAGGTAATTCCAGCGGCAGGGGGATGCGCTCGACTTCGGACTGGCTTGGCAGAAGTCCCAACCAGAGAGAGAGTTCATCCCAGGTGCCCGGGGGCAGGCAGGGTTGGCCCAGGAAAGTCCGGGCAGAGGCCTGGGCAACCGGGCGGTAATCTTGATAGCCGCCAGAAGAAAGCGGCAGGATGTTGGCGCCATCGTTATGGCCGAGATTGGGAACCTGACCCGAATCAAGATCAAGCTGCGCAAGGAGCCAACGGGTGGCTGCCGCCAGGCGTTCCCGCACGGGGCCGGGCCAGGTCAGATCCAGGGGGCGAAGGGCAACCTGAGCCCACAGTGCAACCGAGAGCATCAGACGGTGGTAGTTGGTGCTATGCTGGGCATAGGTGCCATCGGGAGCAATCTGATGAAGGAGACCATGGCAGAGCCAGCGCCACCCTGTTTGCTGCCAGTGGGAAGCCTCTGGCAGGTCGGGCAGGGCGGCGGCTGCCAGAAGTAAGCTAAGCGCCTCGGTCAGCAGGTGGTTGTTGTTTTGAGCCCGGGCATAGCTTAAGGTGGGGGGAATGCGGCGCGCGTGTAGCACAAGCGCTTCGCGCAAAGCAGCCAGACGCTCGGGTGTTGAAGCAGGTGAATTTTCAAAAACCTGCGCAGCAAAAGCCAGGGCTCCCAGGCGCAGAGCAGCTTCCTGGGCAGAGGCCCAGTTGGGGCCCAGGTAAGGTGGGTTGGCGCGGGAAAATTGTTCAAAGTACTGCCAGAATGCTTCGGCATATGCCAGGCAATCTGTCAGTAGGGCGGCGCGGGCAAGGGTGAAAACCCAACCAAAGCGGGCGGGCTCCCAGATAAATTTTATGTCCTGCCCGGCCACACGCGAACCGTAAGTCAGAGCTGGCAACAGCGGCGCAGGCGGCGTCAGGTTCAGGGGAGTCTGTTCAAAGCCAAAAAGGTCAATCTGACCAGCAACAATGGCATCAGCAGCAGATTCGACCACCTCGGTGTTCTCAGCAACCACTGATAGGTGGACGGGAGACGGGAGGGTCCAACATGGCTGTACCGAAGCATTGGAGAGCGGGTAATTTAAAGCAGCCGACAGCGCCCGGCGCGTCAGCCCCAGCCGGAGGCCAAGCTGGTACTGGCCGTAGGCCAGGGTTTGCTCAAGGCCCAATTCACGCGCGAGGCGTAGATTCTGCCAGATTCGGTGAAGCATTGGCGGTTAGGTCAATTTCGTGCCCGGTGCGCAGAGAATCGATTGCGACGAAGGTGGTGCGGGTTACAGCAAATAGATCAGCCAGTGGGATGGGGGCCATGCTGCCGGGTTGGAGGGAACACAAGAAGGCTTCCCAGCCGGCGCGGTGACCCTTGTCCTGGCGCAGGCGGCTCTGGAAAACCTGGCGGCGGCCATCACGAACCAGTTCAAGGGTGCGGAAATCATCCAGGGCAGCGGCCCGACCGCCGCAAAAGACCTCCACGCGCTCCTTGGGAAAGCTTTTATCGCCATTGGCAAGGTAAAGAATAGTGCCCAGAGAGCCATCAGCAAAGCGCAGCCGCAGAGTGACATTGTCTTCACGATAGCGGGCGCCATCCGGCAGACCTTCCACACTGACGGAAACGGGTGGCGTTCCAACCAGGAAAGTCAAGAAGTCAACAAAATGGCAGCCTTCGCCGATGATGCGCCCCCCACCAACCTGTGGATCATGAAGCCAGTGGGTCAGCGGCAGGTAGCCCGCATTGACACGGTAGAAGGCCATCACCGGTTCGGCGCGGGTGCTCAGAAAATCTTTGAGGCGGATGGCAAAGGGAGCAAATCGGCGGTTAAAGCCGACCATCAGCCGCGGGGTGTTTTCGGACTGCGTCAAAGCCGACTCGATTTCGGACAGGCCAGCAGCGTCAATAGCCAGCGGCTTTTCGCAAAAGACGTGTTTGCCCAATCGCAAGGCCGCCGCGACCTGGCGGGCATGGTGATTGTGACGGGTCAGGATGGCAACCACGTTGACTGCGGGATCGCCAAGCAGATCTTCTTCCGATGAACTGGCATAGCCAAAACCGAAGCGGTGCATGGCGTTACGGGCGCTCAAGCCTGAGGCAGTTGCCACGCCCACTCGGCGGATGCCCCCAGCCGCCTTAACGGCGGGCAGGAACACGGCTGTGGCATAGTTCCCGGCGCCTAAAACACCCAGACCCAGCTCAGCAGTGGTTGAGATGGCTGTATCTGATGAAAGCGTTTTTTGAGGATGGGGGGGAAGTGTTTCAGTTTGGGGATAGGTTAATAAGACACCCAGGAAAGGTTGGGAGAGTTTGCCTGTAATCAACTCATAGGCTTCGGGGGCGCATTCTATGGGGAAGCGATGAGAGATCAGCGGGTGTACGTCCAGTCGCCCAGTGGCCATCAGTTCAACCATGGCTTCCAGATTGCGTCCTTCAGTCCAGCGCACGTAACCTGCGGGATAATCCAGGCCGCGTTCTTCATAAGCAGGGTCGTAACGACCAGGGCCATAGGAACGGGAAACCTGGAAGTGAATCTCTTTATCATAAAAGGGCTTGCGTTGAAGATTCAAGCCAACTGCGCCAACCGCAATCACATGACCACGGTCACGGCAGATTTGGGCGGCGAGGTGAATGGGGTCATCAGAGCGGGCATCGGCGCAGATCAGGACGATATCGAAGCCGCGGCCACCGGTATGCGCTAGGGCGGTCTCCTCGGCATCGGCACGCAGCACAGCCGTCACCCCCATCTGATGGGCCAGTTCAACCCGCTGTGGAGATAAATCTACACCAAAAACAGGGCAGCCGGCAGCATTGGCAATGCCAGAAGCCAGCAGTCCCAGCAATCCCAGGCCAATGACCGCCACACGCGCGCACACCTGGGGCTGCGCCAGGCGGAAGCCATGCAAGGCGATGGCGCCTAAGGTGGCAAATGCGGCTGAGTCAAAATCTACCTGGGGCGGTAGTTTTGCCAGCAAGTTTTTTGGCACCAGGGCATATTCGGCATGGACGGCAAAGCCACCCCCGGCGCAAGCCACCCGGTCACCGGGGCGGAACCCTTCCATGCCAGCACCTACAGCAATAATCGTACCGGCGGACGAATATCCCAGAGGCATGGGTTGGTCGAGGCGATTGAAGGTCGCCTCGAGCGTGGTTAAGATGCCCTCACGGCGGGCCTTGTCTAGAACCTGCCGGACAAGATCAGGACGTGAACGCGCCTTGCCCAGCAGGCTCTTTTCGGCAAATTCGACCAACATTCGCTCGGTGCCCGCTGAAACCAGAGAGGCGGCTGTACGCACCAGCGCCATACCAGAGCGGACTGCCGGAACGGGCACCTCGGTTACCTGGGTTTGGCCATCACGCATGTTTTGTAGGAGTTGTTTCACAGAGAAATCACCTCAGAGGGGGATGGTTCTGATTATACTGTTTTTTCGAAAGCCCGTTAAAAAGGCAGCTATGTTAAGATACTTCGCGGTTAAAGGTTATCATTTTTGTTAAGTGACCGCCAAGAGGCGATTTAATGTTTCATGATATACTGGTTACTAACTGGTACACCAATCCTGAATTTGAGATAGAGGGCGAATTGTCTGACCAACGCATCGTCAAAATGGCACACATTCTGGTGGATCATTCCACCGGGATCAAACCCGGGGACCGGGTTGTTATTGAAGCCACCACTGCAGCCGAAGATCTGGTTCGTGAAGTTTATCAGCGTGTGCTGGAAAAAGGCGGACACCCACACATACTATTCAGTATGCCCGATCAGGATGTGATTTTATACCGCAGCGCAGGGCCCAAACAACTGGATTTTGTGCCGACTTTTCACAAACTGGCAGCGGATCAATTTGAAGCCCGCATCCGGATTTATTCTGAAACGCTCTTACGCGGGCTGGAAGGCGTTGATCCGGCGCTGCAATCCCGGCGGCAGAAGGCGCTGGCAAATATTCAGCAAGTGATTTTACGGCGCGGCGCCACTGGCGCCATGCGCTGGGTAAGCACCATGTACCCCACCCCGGCCTATGCCGAAAATGCGGGTATGGATTTGGAAACGTACCGCGATTTCTTCTACCGGGCCTGCCATGCCGATGCGCAAACCACTGAACCGGTGGCCTACTGGCAAAACAAACGCGAAGAACAGAAGAAGCATATTGCCCGGATTGAGGGGCACGGTCTGGTCACACTAAAGGGACCAAACGTAGATCTGTCGCTCTCCATTCTGGGGCGGAAGTTCAACAACTCCAGCGGATATCACAACCTGCCAGATGGTGAAATTTATACCGGACCTGTGGAAGATTCGGCTAATGGCTGGGTTAAGTTCACTTACCCGGCGATGTACGGCGGGCGCGCGGTTGAAGGCGTGGAATTGCGCTTTGAAAAAGGGCGCGTGGTTGGGGCAACCGCCAAAACCAATCAGGATTTCTTGCACGAAATGCTGGAGACCGATTCCGGCGCCCGCTATCTGGGCGAATTTGCGATTGGAACCAATTTTGAGATTGACCGGTACACCGGTAATATCTTATTCGATGAAAAAATCGGCGGGACGTTCCATCTGGCGCTTGGTATGGGCTACCCCGAGACGGGCAGTATGAATCGCAGCGCGATCCACTGGGATATGATCTGCGACATGCGGACGGATTCGGAAATTCGGGTGGATGGCGAGCTGTTCTACCGAAACGGGGCTTTTGCCTTCTAGCTTCGGCTAAAACTGAAATTAAAAAGGGACGGAGAATAATCCGTCCCTTTTGATTTACTTAACCAGAAAGCCGTTATTTGGCGTATTCAACGGCACGGGTTTCGCGAATGACGGTTACCTTGATTTGACCGGGGTATTGCATGGTTTCTTCAATCTTCTTGGCAATATCACGCGCCAGACGGGTGGCGGCTAAATCATCAATATCTTCCGGACGGACGATAATGCGGACTTCGCGGCCAGCCTGAATAGCGTAGCTCTGGCTGACGCCCTTGAAGGAGGTGGCAATATCTTCGAGTGCGCGCAGGCGCTTGATATACTGCTCCAGGTCTTCGCGGCGGGCGCCAGGGCGAGCGCCGGAGATGGCATCGGCAGCTTCGGCAATGACGGCTTCAACGCTTTCTTGCTCAACTTCGTGGTGGTGGGCGGCAATGGCGTTGACTACACGGGGGTGAACGCCATAACGTTTGGCAAATTCAGCGCCAATTGAAGCGTGGGTGCCGTCCACGTTGTGATCCATGGCCTTGCCCAGGTCATGGAGCAGGCCAGCGGCACGAGAAATATCCACATCGGCGCCCAGGTCAGCAGCGATGACGGCAGAAAGGCGGGCAACCTCAACGGCATGAGCCAACTGGTTCTGCCCGTAGGATGTGCGGAAGCGGAGCCGACCCAAGACCCGGATGATTTCGGGATGCAGACCAGCAACGCCAGCTTCAAAGACAGCCTGTTCGCCAGCTTCAACAATATCCTTGTCCACCTCGCGCTGGGTGTCGTTGAGAATTTTTTCAATGTGGGCAGGGTGAATGCGGCCATCCACAATCAGGCGCTCCAGGGAGCGGCGAGCGACCTCGCGGCGGACGGGATCAAAGCAGGATATCGTCACTGCCTCGGGCGTGTCATCCACAATCACGTCCACACCGGCAGCCTGTTCAAAGGCGCGGATGTTACGGCCATTGCGGCCCACGATGCGGCCCTTCATTTCCTCATTGGGCAGGGGGACAACTGAGGTTGAAACTGCGGCAACGTGGTCAGAGGCCACGCGCTGAATGGCGTCGGCAACGATCTCACGGGCGCGTTTTTCGCCATCGGCGCGAGCTTCGGCCTCGATCTGGCGGATGATGCGGGCCATGTCATCGCGGGATTCTTTTTCGACTTCCTGCAACAACTGAGCGCGGGCTTCGTCAACAGACATGTTGGCAACTTTCTGCAGTTCAGCCAGTTTGTCCACAGCCATTTTTTCAATATCATTGGCGCGCTTATCCAAGGCGCTCTGGCGCTTGTTAATCGCCTGCTCACGCAGTTCCATCCGCTCAGTGCGGTGGTCCAGCTCAGTGCGGCGTTTTTGGAGGCGCTCTTCCTCGTGAACAATTTCGCTGCGGCGGCGAGTCAATTCTGACTCAGCATCCTGCTGTAACCGCAGGGATTTGTCGCGGGCTTCCAACTCAATGGTTTTGGCCCGCTCGTTCGCAACCAGAACGATGTTGTCGGCTTTGTTTTGCTGTTCAACATAGAACTGCTGCTTGAAGTTATCAATTTTGGTTTTGGACAGGACGTTGGCAATAATTACAGCAGCAATTATCGCCAACACGCCAACACCGGATAAGATATATCCCAGTACTTCCATTTTTAATTTTCCTCAATTTCCAAATCAGTATTTAGCGTTTCCAACGTATGATGACTGACCCAGACCTGACGAACTACCTCGGCGGTCGTCTGATAATCAAATCCCCGGCGGCCCAAAAAGGCCGAAAGCCGGGTACGAAATGCCATCCAATCGAGATCCTGCAAGCGCCGGGCATAGCGCTCAGCGGCCTGTAAAGCCAGGGCGTTATCGTCCACGGACTCATCGAGCGCGTCATCAATCGCATCGGCAGCGATTCCCTTCTGGCGAAGCTCCAGGGCGAGCACACGCCGTCCACGCGGGCGGAACGTTGAGCGGTTCTCAACCCAGAGACGGGCAAAAGCCGCATCATCCAGCAAACGGTTTTCTTTGAGACGCTCGAGGGTGGCTTCGATCACGGTGGGATCAAAGCCATGGCGTGTGAGCCGCTGCTGAATTTCGGCGGTGCTACGAGGACGGATGGCAATCAACTGCAACGCTTTTTGATAGGCCACTTCATGGGTATCTTGAGCCTGCAGCGAGGTGATTTTTTCAGGGGTCAGGATCTGACCAATTTGCAGCCAAGCTGCAACAACCCGGGCCAAGCCAAAAGCAAAATCACCATCCAGGTACACATTAACCCGGTTGGGATTGCGTTTTTGAACTTTAAGCGCCGTTATTTTCTGATCCATGCGACCGTCATCTATCCGTCCCCCGGATAATGGTGGCTACAAGTCAAGTCACGTGGATGCTGGTAAAACTAACGAACCGATTCCTGTAAAAGACGCTGACTGAAGGAAATTAAGGCAGGTCCACCAGCGGAATAATCCGCCGCTTCAAGGGTGGCTGCTGGATTGATGCATTTAATGCCGATAGTGTCGTCATTTTGCGAGAAATGTCCTTCAGCTTTGCAATCTGATCACCTGAACAAGGATCATCAGACTGTTGCAACTCCCTTGCGGGAGATAACTATGCCCAACAAACACGGATTGACTTCTAGCTCCAACGCTCTTCTGAACGTCCAGGGAAGCTGTGAAACAATCTTGAAACATATTATACATGATTTTCATAAAAGGGCAAACCAAAATAAAGGGTTATTGCCCAGGTTTTTATGATGCTATCTGGCGGTTTTGCAGATGCCAGAGATGGGCGTAGAGGCCGTCGGCTGCAATCAAATCGGCGTGGCGGCCGCGTTCCATGACGATGCCGGCATCAAGAGCGATGATTTCATCAAGAGCGTCCAGCCCAATCAGGCGGTGTGTAATCCAAATCACGGTATGACCGGCAGAAAGCGCCAGCAGAGTCTGGATGAGCGCCTGCTCGGTCAGAGCATCCAGATTGGCAGTGGGTTCGTCCAATATCCAGATGGGGGCATTCTGCAAAAGCAGGCGTGCCAGTGCAAGCCGCTGGCGCTCACCAGCGCTCATCTGATGGCCCTGCTCACCCAGCCAGGTGTCCAATCCATTGGGCAGAGCAGAAAACCACTCGGAGAGTTGAACGTGGGTTAAGACTGATATCAGTTCGGCGTCGGCGGCGGCAGGTTGAGCCAGGCAAAGGTTCTCTCTAAGGGTAGCGGTGAAAACCATGGTATGCGGGGAAATGACACCGATTCTCTTCCGGCTGTCTGATAGGCTGTAACTGCTCAAAGGTTGGCCGCCCAGCAATATCTGCCCGGGGATGTGGGGCCAAAACCGCAACAGGAGATTGGACAAGGTGGATTTTCCGGCGCCGCTGGGGCCGACAATGGCAATGCGCCGCCCAAGGGGCAAGACCGCCGACAGGTTGCGCAAGGCGGGCGGCAGTTCAGGGGCGTAGGAGAACGTCAGGTTAACCAGTTCAAGATCACTGTTTGCGGGCGGTGGGAGCGGCACGGCAGGCTCTGAGACCATTGGTGGAAGGTCTGCCAGCGAGAAGAGCCGCCGCCCGGCTTCTAAAGAGGTTTCCAGATTTTGGGCCGCGCTGGCCAGCGGCAGAACGGATTCAAAACTGGCGAGGGTTAGCTGAACCAGAACTGCCAGCAAAACACCCGGAAGTACATCTGCTGAGACCAGAGGGATGGACAACCAAAGGATGCCCCACAACGTCAGGAGCATCAAGCCAAGGTTGAGGGCATTGGCCAGGCCGCCCGCCCAGGCCAGACGCATTTGCGCCGCACCCATCTGGCGGCCAAGGTGGTTAATTTGATCGAGTGCGGCATCAGAACGGTTATACAGCAGTAATTCAGGCATGCCCTGCAGGCCATCCACTATGGCAGCGGAGAGATGGGAGCGTGCAGCGACAATCTGCCGGCCTGGTTTGCGCGCGAGGATGCGCGTTACCACAGGCACCCCCACGCCCGAGACGAGCAATCCTCCAGCAAGAAGAAGGCCCAGTTCAGGGTGATAGGACCCTATAAACAGGCTCATGCCAATCGTCACAATAAGGGCAACCAACGGCGGTGCAACGGCGCGCACGTAGAAGTTTTCGAGGGTTTCAATATCGGCAATGGCGCGAGAAAGGAGATCACCGCCCTGGTAATCCATAAGGCGAGCTGGAGCCAGGGGCTCAACCGCGCGGTAAAACCAGGTGCGGAACTGAGCCAGCAGGCGGAAATTGACCGAGTGAGAAACCAGACGTTCCAGATAGCGAAAGGCGGCCCGGGAAATACCAAAGAAGCGGACACTCACAATGGCTACCTGCAACGTGGCAATGGATGGATGGAGGGCTGCCCGAGCAATCAGATCGGCAGAGGCGCCTAATAATCCAATGGCGCTGGCGATGGTAGCCACACCGAGCAGGACAGATAAAATGACCTGGGCAGCAAAGGGGCGTAAAAATCCAAGCAGGCGGACGATTATTTTCATCTGCCCCCCTGATAGGCCGATAATAACGCCGCATAGAAACCGCCAGCCGACAACAGGTCGGCATGGGTGCCAGATTCGACGACGCACCCATTGGAAAGGAACAGGATTTGATCGGCTTGCTGAATTGTTGTCAGACGGTGCGCAATGACCAGGACCGTGCGCCCAACACAAAGCTGGCGAATGGACTGCTCCAGCCAGACTTCCAGTGCGGGGTCGAGGTAGGCGCTGGGCTCGTCGAGGATGAGGATGGGGGCTGGGCGTAAAAAGGCACGGGCCAACGCCAACCGCTGCGCCTGTCCGGTGCTCAGACGGGCACCTGATTCGCCGACCAGGGTATCGTAAGACTGCGGCAGTGCTTCAATCCAATCCGCCAGGCCGGCCTGACGGGCTGCCAGCCGGACGGCATCTGGCGAGGCAGCGGACCAGGCCAGACGTATATTGGCAGCGATGGTATCGTGAAAAAGATGCGGCTGTTGGGGCACCCAGGCAATTTGCTGGCGCCAGGCGGCTAAATCAAACCTGGATAAGGGCTGATCATTGAGCCAAATGGCACCAGACTGGGGTTGAATGAAGCGCAGCAGCAAGTTAACGATGGTGGTTTTGCCTGAGCCGCTGGGGCCAACCAGGGCTGTTACCTTGTCAACGTGAAGGGTGAAAGACAGATTATCCAGGGCTTCGAGCTGGCGCCCGGGATAGGTATAGCTGACCGAGTTAAAACGAATTTCAAAAGGCGTCTGCAGGTTCGGCGCCGGAAGCGAGGGCTCGAGCAAGGTCACCGATTCTGGAACGGGCAGGGCCAGCAGAGCAAATATCTGCTGTGCGGCAGAAATGCCCGTCATGGCGGCATGGAAGCGCAGCCCAAGCTGGCGCAGGGGGAGGTAAAACTCGGGCGCCATGAGCAGGACAAAGAAGGCCTGCTCAAAGGCAATCCGCCCGTAGAGCAGGCGAACGCCAATTTCCACAGCAACCACAGCGGTGCTGATGGTGCTGACCAATTCAAGTACCAGAGCCGAGAGGAAGGTCACGCGCAAAACCCGCATGGTGGTCAGGCGGTATTGATCGGCAACACTGGCAACCTTTTGAGCCTGGTCAAGGCTGCGCCCCAGGGCCTTGAGGGTTGAAAGGCCTTGCAATGTGTCCAGAAAGAAGGCGCTCAAACGCCCCAAAGCCTGCCACTGGCGCCCAGTGGCGATCTGTGAGGCGCTGCCCACCAGGCGCATAAAAATGGGGATGAGCGGAGCGGTTACTAGCAGAGCCAGTCCGGAGAGCCAATCCAACGGAAAGACAACCGCCAAGATGACCAGCGGGATCAGGGCTGAGAGGATTAATTGGGGCAGGTACTGGCTGAAATAGGCTTCCAGCGATTCGATGCCCTGAATGGCAGCGGCGGTTACTTCGCCGGTTGTGGCGCCGGTTTGCTGCTCTGCGCCGGCAGGACCGCGCTCAAACCAGCGGCGCATCAAAAGGGTGCGCAGGTTGTCTTTGACCTTCACGGCAACGGCATTGGCGCTCAAATCACCGGCCAGTGAAACCAGAACGCGCAACAGGATGCCCCCAAGGAGCAAGATCAACAGCGGCTGAACCTGAGCCAAAGTTTGATGGTCTATGAATACACCCGCCACAATCTGGCTGAGTAAACGGGCCTGAAAGACAATTGCCAACGCGCCCAATAAACCAAGCAGGATGGTGGCAAGCAGGGCAAAACGAGCCCGCCAGGCCTGACGCAGCAAGCGAGGGTCGAGGTTCATGAGAAAATTATATCATTGGGAGGTGGTGAGGTTGGAAGGGAGAATCACAACAGAGCCGCTTGAAAGCTGCTCTGTTGTGATGGGTGATCTGACGGTTATGGTTGAGGTGTGGGCTGATCCTTTGGCGGATGCTGCTGACGGAAATCGGCCAGAGCGATGCGGAGGGCCTCATTGGCTTCATTCAGTGTATCGCGGCAGTCATCCAACGAGGCGCCAGCAGATTCCAGGGTTTGCAGGGCCAGGCCGCGGTCGGTGACTTTTCCCTGGTCGTCAAAACCGGCATGGGTGGCGAGGGTTTGGGTGGCAGTATCGTGATCGACGCGGGCGTCAGACACAGCAGTTTGAAAGGCAGCCAGAGCGGTTTCCAGTGGGGCGGTGTCCAGGCCTTGTTCCTGCAGACGGGCAATCAGATCTTCGAGGCGGGTTATCCGCTCGGCGATGCGGTCAAAGCGTGTGGATTGAATGGTGAGCCATTGCTGCTGGCGGGCATAGGCGCGCTCCAACCGAGCGTTACCGTCTGCACCAGAGCGATCAGCCGATGTTGACGGGGTGGCATCAGCAGATGTGGGGGGTTCCTGGCCCTGTGCCTGCACACTGCTGACAGGCAGCGATAAGAAGATGGCGGCCAGCAGCAAGACAGCCACAAGGCTAAAACCAATTCGGCGAGTCCAGATTGCGGTCATATCAAAACCTCCTGCTTCTAAAAATTGGATGGGGCTGTTTCCAGCGCTTACAAATCCAATTTTAGAGCAGGCATGTAAAGGCTTGATATGCCCGGTGTAAATTGAGTGTAAATTCCTAGAAGTCGAGCAGGAAAAGGATGTCTTTGAGGGCAGCGTTGAAGACTGCCTGCATTACTTTGTCTGAGGCGGAATAGGCGCCGCCAAAAACGCCATCGCCATAGATCTGGCGGGTTTCAGCCGCATTTGGAAGGCCCTTAAAAGCGGGCGGGGTTTTCTCGCCTGCGGGCAGGTCTGAGACCCGCGTGAATGGAAAGGCTTCCAACCAGGAGGCATGGTATGGGCGCAGACCATGCGCCTGAGCCACCTGAGCAACGCTTTCTGCCGTCCACCAGGCGTACCAGGCGACATGTAAACCCTGCAGCTCGTTGGAAAGTTCGGTCAGGCGGGCGCGAGCGGGATCATTGCCGCCGTGTCCGTTGAGGAAGAGCATCCGCCGGAAACCCACCGCATGGAGGGAATGCACCAGATCGGATACTACATCTAGGAATGTTGAGACATGCAGGCTGATTGTGCCCGGGTAGGTGAGGAAATAGGGGGAAACGCCAAAGGGCAGGGGTGGAGCAACCAATACGCCGGTTTGTTGGCTGGCGGCATCAGCCAGAGCAAGGGGAATGCGCGTGTCACACGCCAGGCTCAAATAGCCGTGCTGTTCGCTGGCGCCCAAAATCAGCATGACACGGTCGTCGTGCTGCAGATATTTTTCAACATCCATCCAGTTCAAGTCATCAAAGCGCATAAGAACCTCTCTGAATCAAGCTGGTTGAAAAAGCCAGCCCAGCTCTGATAAAGCCCGCCCCAGCCGCGTGCCGTGCCAGGTGATCAGACTGCCGTTAATCATAAAAATTCGGCGGTGACGGACTGCCGAAGTTCCGGCAAACTGAGCGTAGCACTGCTGGCGGTGGGTTTCGCTGAAGCGAAAAGGTTCATCGGGCAAAAGAATGACCTCGGGGTCGGCGGCGATAATTTCTGCGGTGGTCAGGCGCGGGTAACGGGTATCTCGCTCGGCGGGCGGTTCGGCGTCTGCCAGGCCCAAATCAGCTTCAAGCGGGTAGCGGCGAGTCCGTTCGGCAAAAACATTCTGCCCGCCGAGAATGCGCAACAGATCCGCGGGGTAAGTCTGGGCGTTAAAGGTCATCCACCAGGGTTCCCCAGCGTGTTCATCCAGCCAGATGGGGCAGAAATACCGCAGCGGCGTCTCGCTGGAAGTCAGCTCTGCCAGTTGAAGGGCATCTTCAAGCAGCCGCAAACGGATTGAGGCGTTTTCACTGCCAAAGATTTCGGTCAGCGCCCAAAGCAAACGCATGACATCCCGGACGGTCTGGGGAAAGACCAGCCAAACAAGGCTGTTTGATGCTGCCAGGGCTTCGATCACCGGGCGAGGGTTTTCTTCTTGATTGGCAAGGATAAGGTCTGGTTGCAGAGATTGAATATCTGCCATGCGCGGGCTGCGAGTGCCGCCCACCCGGGGGAGATGCTCGATTGCGCCGCGGGGCTGGGTACAGTAATCGGTGATGCCTACAACAGCATCACCAAAGCCAAGGTCAAACAGGCTTTCGGTCAGGGAAGGAACCAGAGAGACAATCCGCCGCGGTGGGCGGTTGAACTGCGTCAGGATGGCTTCAGTACCGGATACCAGCATGGGGTTTACTGCCCTGAAAGCAAGTCGAGGGCGGCGGCAGTCACCAGAGCTGCAGCACGGGGCAAAACAGACTCATCAAAATCAAAGCGTGGGTGGTGATGGGCGAAATTCAGACCGCGGGAGGGGTCGGCAGAGCCGACAAAGACAAAGCAGCCCGGGATGCGCTCATAAAAGAAGGCCATATCCTCTGAGCCCATGGTCTGGTAGTTGGTTTCAATTTCGGCTTCGGGCCAGGCCTGCCGGGTGATAGAAAGGACGCGTTGGGTAACCGCCGGGTCATTGACCACAGCCGGGGTGAGTGGGTTGATTTCAATGGAGGCTTCACACCCAAAGCCCGAAGCGATATCTTTGACAATCTGCTCAAAGCGGGCAAACAGGGTTTCTTTGACCCGAGGCTTAAACCAGCGCATGGTGCCGGCCAGTTCGGCGGATGGGGGAATGACGTTAAATGCATCGCCAGAGCGTACCCGGCAGACACTGACCACGGCATCATCCATGGGGGCAATATTGCGGGCAACGATGGACTGCAGTGCAGTGATAATCTGAGCCGCAGCAACGATGGGATCAATCGTTTGCTGGGGGATGGCGCCATGCCCGCCGCGCCCTTTGAGTTGAATTGTAAAAATGGCCGAACCAGCCATGACAGGGCCCGGAGAAATACCCAGCCACCCTACGGGACGGTCATTCCACAAATGCACTGCCAGGGCGTTGACGGGTTGGTATAGATCAAGAACGCCATCGCTGATCATGCGCTCGGCGCCATTCAGGCCTTCTTCGCCCGGTTGGAAAACCAGTTGGACAGCACCATGAATGGCGTCCCGGTGGGCCAGAAGCAGCCGGGCAACCGTCAAACCGATTGCCATGTGACCATCATGACCACAGGCGTGCATCATACCGGGGGTCTGCGAGGCGTATTCGGCGCCAGTTTCTTCCTGAATGGGCAGGGCATCCATATCAAAGCGCAACAGGATGGTTGGGCCCGGGTGGGCGCCGGGAAGCAGGGCGGTAACGCCAGTTTCGGCATAACCGGTATGTACCTCGAGCCCCAGGGAGCGCAACTCAGCGGCGATAATTCCGGCTGTACGAACTTCCTGACAGCCCAGTTCGGGGTTGGCGTGAAAATCACGCCGCCAAGCGCGGGTGGTTTCAAACAGGTTCAGAGCTTCAGAATAGAGATTTTTCATGAGGGATCCTAAAATTTGATGCGCCGAAAGCGCTCGACAAATTGGGGATGATCGGCCGTGCCAAAAGGCGCAAAACGAGTGCGCATCCGTTGTTCAAACGGCACAGGGTCGCCAATCTGAGAGCGATGCTCGAGCAGGGAACGCAAACGCTGTTCAAAGAAAGGCATGACATCCAGAACGGTGTCGGCCTGGGCAGTGAGTGAAAGCCAGACCTCTTGAACCATATGGGGCTGCAAACCTTCTGCCAACAGTTCAGGAAAATACAGGGGGTTGCCACTGGCAGGGAAAAGCGCGTCCAACACGATCTGACCGGCAGCACGATGATCGGGATGGTTAATGTAGCCATCCATGGGGATGAAGTTGGTGGGATCACAGGTGACCAGGATATCGGGACGGTATTGGCGCAGCAGGCGGACCACCGCACGGCGAGCTTCCAGAGATGGAACCAACTCGCCGTCGATGTAATCTAAAAACTCAATTTCATGCACGCCCAGGATTGCAGCAGCAGCATGCTGTTCAAGCACTCGGCGCCGGGCAAGCTCATGCGGATCAGTCTGGGGGTCTTTGGCGCCTTTCTCGCCATGCGTCAGCAGGCAATAGCGCACATGGTGCCCCTGAGAAGTCCAGCGGGCAATGGTTGCACCGCAGAAAAATTCGGGGTCATCGGGGTGGGCCAGGATTACAAGGATATTTTTGGGTTCAGCCCAGTTCTCAGGGGGTTGGAGCATGCTCCCTCCCGGTCAGGATTGTTCTATAATGGTGACTTCGTCCCGGTCAAAGGCGCGATAGCCGACTTCGGGCAGTTCAACCAGAATGCGTCCGGCAAGCGGGGAGACATCCACAACCTTGCCCTCGCCAAGCGGGGTCATGACATGTTTGTTGCGTTTGGGCAAGCCCTGACGGGCATCCACATACTGCTGGTATTCGTAGATGAGGCAGCAGCGCAGGCGCCCACACATGCCCGTGATCTCTGGCGGGGTGAGCGAAATGCCCTGTTCTTTCGCCATGCGGATGGAAATAGAGCTGAAATCAGTAAGAAAGCGGGTGCAGCAGCGCATTTCGAGGCCGCAGGCGCCCATACCACCCATAATTTTGGCGGCATCACGGGGGCCGATCTGCCGAAGTTCTACCTGGGAGGGGCTGAAGGTGCGCTGCATGTCCTGGCGGAGGGACTTCATGTCCACCTTTTCTTCGGTTTCGGTGCTGTAGAGGATGCTTAATCGCGAGCCTTCAAAGCTGAATTCTACGGCAACGATTTTTGCACCCACAAGATGGAGTTCACGGGCCCGCTGACGGGCGGCCTCCAAAACCTCGGGCTCACGGCTTTGCCAGAGCTGCCGTTGAAGCAGGTCACGCGGGGTGGCGCGGCGCTCAACACTTTTCAAACCACCTTCAAATGGGGCGTTTGAATCGCTAACCAGAGAGGCAACTTCACCTAACTGCCAGCCGCGCGCCGTCTCGACCACTACGGGGTCACCGATCTTCAGGTCGGGAATCAGAACAGCGTCAAAATGATAGATTTTGCCAACCTTGCAAAACCGAACGCCAACCACAAATGGTTGTTCTGTCTCGGTCATTGATAAAAATCCTTTCTAAGAAAGACCGTCAGGCGGCCTGTTTTTGTAAGTGGTGTTGTACCTCAATCCGGTACTGCTGGAATTGTACCAGTAAATCAGCATCGCTGCCGCGAAATCGACGAACAGTTTGGCGGGCGCACTGGGTGCATCCGCGCATAGCACGGAACGAATCGGCGCCGCACGAGGCGCAGCTTGCCATGCGAACCATCATCAAGGTGAAGGCCAGTTGATCGAGGGGATCGGCTGTGGCTGAGGCAATCTGATCCACCAGGGCTGACCAGGAATCGCTGCGCAAACTGCGCAGGCTGGGAACAACGCGAAGCGGGAAGATGAGTTCGGTATCTTCGTTATACATTTCAGGCTGCTGTTTCTGCGCCGGGCTTTTTGGCGGCGGCTTTGGCAGCCCGGGCTTCATCTTCACGGGCTGCGTTGGTGGGTCGAATGCTGGCGTAATATGACGCCGGTTTGAGCAGGCGGTTCAGATCAAAGATATGATGGGCTATCCGATCTACACTGGCGACCTCATAATCATGATCCATTCTGATGGCATCAAAGGGACAGAATTCGGCGCAGAAGCCGCAGTTCATGCAGATATCCACATCGATATAGAATTCGGCCGGGGAAGCAACCGGTTTGCCGGTGGCCGGATCTGAACTGCGGACGATGGAAATGCACTGCGGGGGACAGACTTTTGAGCAAATGCCGCAGGCCGTGCAGCGTACGGCACGGGAGCCATCGGCATTTTCATCATACACAAGGAAGGGTAGATAACGGAATTCTTCGGGGACGGGCAGCTTTTCCTCGGGATATTGGACGGTGAAGATGCCGGTGGTGTCACTGCGTCGGCGTTTTTCAATGCCAGCAGGGGTTTTATAAAACCGGGGGCCGCGGCGCAAGTCTTCAATATAGGTGGTGATAAAGTGTTTGAAGGTAACCCAGAGACCTCTGACAATACCAGTGCCATGAATTTTCATTTTCATACTCCCTTAGCGGTCAACTTCGCCAAGCACAATATCAATGGAGCCGAGGACGGTAACCACATCGGCGATTTTCCCACCGCGCGACATCTGCGCCAGGGCCGTAAGGTTCACAAAGGATGGCGCTCGCACATGGTAACGCCAGGGGTTGGGCTTGCCGTTTGAGACGACATAAAAGCCCAGTTCACCTTTGGGGCTTTCAACGCGACCATAGGCCTCGCCAGCGGGGACACGAACCGTGTGCTGGGGCTTGCCTGCCAGGATGGGACCTTCGGGCAGATCTTTGAGGGCCTGTTCCAGGATATGCAGGCTCTGGCGAGCCTCATCAAGACGGATGAGGTAGCGATCGTAGATGTCACCGTGGTAGCGGACGCAGACGTTGAAATCAAAGCGATCATAGATACTGTAAGGATCGGCACGGCGGATATCATAAGGGATGCCGGAGGCGCGCAGCACGGGACCGGAGACGGAGAGGGCAACGGCCTGCTCGGCAGTCAGTACCCCAATGCCTTCGCAGCGGGCGCGGACAATTTCATTGTTGGTGATGTAGGCATCCAGTTCTTCAATTTTACGCGGCAGACGATCGAACACCAGGTCGCGGATTTTTTGTTCAATGCCTTCCGGCAGATCACGCGAGACGCCGCCGAAGCGGAAGTAATTACACATCATGCGCGAGCCAGATACCGCCTCAAAAATATCCAGGATGAGTTCGCGCTCTTCGATGACGTAAATCATGGGGGTGAAGAAGGCGCCCAGGTCGTTCAACAGGAAGCCAACCGCGAAGAGGTGATTCAAAACACGGGTGAGTTCAGCCATGATCACACGAAGATATTCGGCGCGCTCGGTCGGGCGGATGCCCATCAGATGTTCCACGGTCAGAGCGTAGCCGAAGTTGTTGCTCATGGAATTGATGTAATCCAGGCGGTCCGTGAAGGGCATGTTCTGCAGAAAGGTGTTGCGCTCGCCGATTTTCTCGTGGTTGCGGTGGAGATACCCCATTACGGGTTTGAGGTCAACGACAGTTTCGCCATCCAGCAGGGCGGCAATGCGGAAGACGCCATGCGTGGAAGGATGCTGGGGGCCAAGATTGACGATCATCTGGTCGGTGTGCAGGCCATTCTGCCCTGTGCCGCGGGTGAGGGTGCGATACAGAGACTCATCGCCATCGGGTGCCCAATTTTCAGGATCAAAGCCGAGAGGATAAGCCAGGTTATTGTGATATGGGTTTTGATCCTCAATCCGGCGAGGCTGGCCTTCGGGCCAGCGGCTCTTGTATGGTTTGACATCTTCCTCAAAAAAGGGCTCATGCCAGTCTTTACGGAGAGGATGCCCGGCAAAACCCTCCCAGGTTAGGATGCGGCGCAGGTCAGGGTGGCCGGTGAACTGCACACCAAGCAGATCCCAAACCTCACGTTCCTGGAGTTCGGCGCCTGGATATAGATTCACCAGCGAGGGCACTGCAGAATCGGTACGGGAGGTCTTGACCTTCAAAACAAGGGCGGGGCCGCCAATGGAGCGGTATAAATGATAGACAATTTCGATGCAATCTTCGGGTAGATAGTCCACTGCAGTAATGGACGAGAGGTAATCATAGCCAAATTCGTCCCGCAAAGCCCAGATCACCTGGATAAACTGATCAGGTGCGACAATGAAGCCAGAATAACCCGGGCGAGTGTCGGCAGAGACGCCCTCAGGGAAGCGATCGACAAGGTTGGGGGTAGATTGATCCAGGTCACTCATGGCTTTCCTCCTCGGGCTGGGTTTCGGCAGGCTGGGATGCCAGCTCGTTCTGTTGGTGGATCAGGTCGTACTGACGCGGGTCAATCAAATCTGGGCCCAGGATGGGCACCGGAATGGGCGTGCTGGTCTTCTCAGAGTACCAGGGGGATTTCTTCATGGTTTCTTGCTGCATCTTGCGCTGGAGGGTCATCAGCCCATGAAGCAGGGCCTGGGGAGTGGGTGGGCAGCCGGGGATGTAAACATCCACCGGCAGGAAGCGATCAATGCCGGGGACAACCGTATAGCCCTCTTTGAAGGGCCCTCCCCCGGAGGCACAGGCGCCCATCGCCAGAACGTATTTGGGTTCAGACATCTGGTTGTAAAGGCGGACGATTTGTGGAACCATTTTTTTGGTAACCGTGCCAGAGACAATCATCACGTCTGCCTGGCGCGGACTGGCACGCATGACTTCCATGCCAAAGCGGGAGAAATCGTAGCGGCTGGAGGCGGTGGCGATCATTTCGATGGCGCAACAAGCCAGGCCGAACATCATCGGCCAGATTGAATTAGACCGGCTCCAGTTGTAGATTCGGTCCAGCGTGGTTACGGTTACCTGGCCCTGGAGTTCGGGCGGGATATCATAGCGCGGAGAAGACGGGTCGGATTGCGTCATGGCTCACCTGATTTATTTCTAAAAAGGAGAATGGGAAGTGGGCAAACCTGCCTAAAACAGTCTGATTATGATTGTACTCCAAAGCAAAGATGCGTCAAGCCCGATTAACGCTAAAGATTTTTTGCGTTAATCGGGCAATGTTGATACAATCGGATTATGTCAACGCGCGATGAAGTCCTTGAGTATCTGGAGAAGCACCCCCGCTCAACCGGTGCGCAGATCGGCCGAGGGCTACACCTGACTGCGGCAGATATTCGGCATCACCTCAGTGGGTTAATCAGGGCTGGGAAAATTGACGTGCTGCCGGCGGCGAAAAATGAGCGCGGACGCCCGGCGCGGCGCTTTGAGCTGGCGGAGGCAAGCCGGCCTAATTATTTACCCGAGCTGTGCATGGCTCTGCTTGATCTGCTGGCGGCGCAGGAGGATGGGCAAATTCCCTGCTCGCTGCTGGAGGAAATTGCCCGGCGGCTGCTTCCGGTGCCCCGATTAGAAGGAGCGAAAATCCAGCAGATTAGTGCGGTGGTGCAGCGTTTGCGGGCCGCGGGGTATGCGGCTGCCTGGGAAGCGCGTCAAACCGGCCCGGTGATATTTTTTCAGAACTGCCCCTATGCCAGCATTCGGGAAGGACGCCCAGCGCTTTGCAAGATGGACGCCAGCCTGTTGAGTCAGCAAACTGGATTGAACGCAGAAGTGCAGGCGAGCATGCTTGACGGGGCAGCCCAGTGTATTTTCAAATTGATGCCCCGCCGATAAGGCGAGGATTATGGCGCGGGTTTGCAGTCCAGATCGGACTGCATTTCGGCGGCGGCGGCCTGCAAATCAGCGGAGATGTTGGGGCGATCAGCGATCTTTTGCCAGAGCACACACAAGACCCGGCGGCTCTCGGCAGAATTATCGACCCGTTCAATCGTCCAGCTTTTAGCATCTTCCACGCGGTTCAGGCGGGCATAGGCATCGATAAAAGCCACACGTTCTGATTCAACCTGGGGTGCAAAACCGGAGGAGCGGGCGGTGTCGCCCAGATCAGCCACCTGCTGCCAGTCTTCAAGCTGGCGGGCCAGGTCGGCTTTCTCAAAGTAATAGCACCAATTTGCCGGGATGGGATCAAAATATTCCACAGGGGGTTGGGCGGCGGGGTTCGCCTGCGGCAGAATGGCCGCGGTGCTTGCCAGGGCGGCGGCGTTTTCATAATCGTAGGGCAGGGTTTCAATTTCATCCTCAAAGCCGGGGCCCAGAATACGCAAACAGCCGGGCGGGTTGTAATAAAACAACAGGCTCTGAGAGGTGTTGCCGCTAAAGTGAAAGTTGCGGGTGGTATGGTCAATTTTCAGGCCGGGATCGGCGTCTAACAGTTCATTGCCGATGCGCACCCGCAGGTAATAGAGCATGTAGGGCAGCTCGTATGAATCAAGGTCGGGAGCATACATCAAATTGATGGGGGCGGTCAGTGAATTGTCGCTGTAATATGAAAACGGCAGTTGATGGGTAAGCAGAAGTGTGCCGGGTTGCAAGCCAGGCGCGCGCCAGGCAAGCTGCCAGAGAAAGCTCTGCTGGTTCAACCAGGTGGTGCGGTAGCTTTGGGCGCTTTGAAAATGCCAGCCGAATGACAGCCCCAGGATAAGACCCAGGGTAAGTACCTTTTGCCAGCGCAGGCGGATGAGCCAATCCAGCAGCGTGCCCGCCAGCAGACTGGCGCCAAAGATAAAGGGCAGCGTGAAGCGGTCATTGGGAAAATACAACCCCACAGAAAGGTCGGTTGCCCAAAACGGCAGCCCGGCAGCAAACAAAGCTACCAGAGCGGCGATCAAGGGCTGGACAGGCCAGCCTTGAATCGGCTGCGTGGGCTGGTCTGATAGTGGGGTTTTGAGACGCAGAAGGTAAAGGCAGGCTGCCAGAGCGCCCAGGACAATCAGAGCCCAGTAGAGGACATCCAATCGGTTGTGAATTTCCAATCCGCCGAGCGCCGATAATGGCTGAAGCCAGGCCTGCACACCGGCAACAAACGTCTCGCGCAGGGCAGTTTCGATAAAGCGCCAGCCCTGAAGGAGCGGGGAAGCCTGAAGTTTATCCAATACAACAGGGGAATAGGTAGGGAATTGGAAAACCGCCACCCGCCAGACCATAAAGACAGTCAGTATCAAGGCGTAGGGCAGCCAGGCGCGCAGAGTTTTAATCAGCCGCTGCCGCGGGGGAAGATTCTGCTCTGCAAGGACGAACCAGATGAGCAGGGGGCGCAAAATCTCCAGGCCAAAGAAATATTCCATAACCAGTAAACTGAGTGGGCCGGTCAACGACAGGAGAGTCAACCAGCGACGGCTGGCAGGGTGGCGTAAAGCCAGGGCCATCCAACCCAGCGATAGGATGCTGATGATCATATTCGGCCAATGGAGGGTATAAATGACAGCCAGGGGCTGTTGGCTAAAACCAGGATAAACGGCAAACAGGAATGGCGCCCAGACCAGGCGGCGGGCATGCTGAGGCCAGATGGCGCGCAGCGCCCACCAGAAAGCCACGGCTGCCAGCCAGCGGATTACCAGCATCAACAGGTGGTAGCCTAACTGCCAATCGCCAATAACAGACGAGATGAGAACATGAATCAATGGCGAGAAGGGCCGGTCTGAGGCCAGGAAAGGGATATAGGCCAGCGGCCCATGGGTACGATACAACAGGATATAAGGCCAGTCGTCCCAATAGAAGCCCAGCCAGGGAATGAGAAGACCATAGCTGAGGATACAGGCAATCAGCAGTGCCCAGGGGATGGATTTATCAGAGAAGCGTAGTGATTTCAGGCGAGAGAGGAGGGTCATAAAACACCAGAACTGAGGGCTGAGACTGCCAAACCCAGCCCTCAGTATACCGCAATTCTAATGACCGGGCTTTATTCTACGGTGACGGATTTCGCCAGATTGCGCGGCTGGTCCACATCTAACCCTTTGAGGGCGGCAATGTGATAGGCAAACAATTGCAGTGGGATAACCGTGACCACGGGGCTTAACAGCCAGGGTGTTTCGGGAACCCAGAAGACATGATCGGCCAGGGGTGGGACGCGCTCGTCGCCTTCGGTGGCAACCACGAGAACGTTCCCCCCGCGGGCACGGGCCTGCTCAATCTGGCTGACCATTTTTTCATGCCAGGGGTCCTGTGGGGCAATGGCTAAAACAGGCAAGTCACGGTCAATGAGGGCAATCGGGCCGTGCTTCATTTCGCCGGCGGCGTAGGCCTCCGCATGGATATACGAAATTTCCTTGAGCTTGAGGGCGCCTTCATAGGCAATGGGCATGTTAATCCCCCGCCCCAGATAAAGGATATTGCGCATATAGCGCAGCTCGCGGGCAGCCTGAACGATTTCGGCCTCGCGGTCCAGGCAGCGACCCACCAGATCGGGGATCAACCGCAGGTCTGACACCAGCTTGCGGCGCTCGCGGTCGGGAAGCGCTCCGCGCAGCTCGCCCAGCAAAACGGCGAGCATATACAGATCTACCAGCGGCGCGGTGAACGCCTTGGTAGAGGCCACACCGATCTCGGGGCCGCTCTGCATCGAGATGTAGCCATCAGCCACGCGCATGGCCTGAGAGCCAATGGCGTTGACCACTGACCAGATGATGGCGCCGCGGCGGCGGGCTTCGTCCATGGCGGCAAGGGTATCGGCAGTCTCACCGGATTGGCTGATTGCAAGGATTGCAGTGTTCTCGTCCACGATCGGATTGCGATACCGAAATTCTGAAGCAATATCCACCTCTACGGGAACACGTGCAATGTGCTCAATCAGCACTTTGCCAACCATCCCGGCGTGGGCAGCAGTGCCACAAGCCGTGATGATGACTTTGTTGATACGGCGAGCAAGTTCGGGGATCAGGTTTAATTCGGGCAGGCGGATGGTGCCTTCGTCAAAATCCACGCGGCCAGCCAGTGTATCGGTCAATGAGCGGACCTGCTCGTGGATTTCTTTCTGCATAAAGTGGCGATATTCACCTTTTTCGGCCGAGACGAGGTCCCATCCGATTTGATGTTCTTCGAGGGTGACTTTGCGTCCAGAAAGGGTTTTGACGGTTACGCTGCTGCGGGTAACAACTGCCATCTGGTGAGATTCGAGGAACATCATGCGGCGGGTGTGATCCAGAATAGCGGGGATATCGGAGGCGATGAAGTTTTCGTCTTCACCGAGGCCAATCACCACGCCACCTGCATTGCCAATGCGGGCGGCAATCATTTTGTCAGGCTCAAGAGTGGAAAGAACCACGACACCATGCGCTCCCTTGATTTGACTGAGGGCCTGGCGGACCGCTTCTTCAAGCGATGTATGGGTTGATAAGAAGCGTTCAATCAGGTGGACAATGACCTCGGTATCGGTATCCGAGTTGAATTGCACGCCATCAGCCGCCAAATCAGCGCGCAGTTCGAGGTAGTTTTCGACAATGCCATTGTGAACCAGGACAACATTCCCGGTGCTGCCAATGTGAGGGTGAGCGTTGCGGGCGGTAGGTTCGCCATGGGTTGCCCAGCGGGTATGCCCTACGCCGATGGAACCCTGCAAAGGTTGTGCATCCACCAGGGCGGAAAGTTTGCTCAATTTACCGGCTTCACGCCGAACCTGAATACGCCCCGCTTCAATCACGGCAATGCCCGCAGAATCATAACCACGATATTCCAGCCGGCGCAAACCGTTGAGGATAATTGGCGTGGCGTTTTGCCCGCCGATGTAGCCAACAATACCACACATAGATACTCCCTGGCTGGCGCTGCGAACGCAGGCCAGTCTGTGTCTACTACTCCGGGGCTGAAGAGGCCTCGGGGTTGAATCAATTTGCTGAAAAACGGTGGATTGGGGTGTCCAATCCGGAGGGCTTCCGCTGATCTTTCGATTTTCCCGATGTCCAGGCGGTCAGCCTGTTCTCACCGGTTAACACTGCCCTGCGGCAGTGAACCCTCCTCCTCGTCACCCGGGTAAAACGCCCCCACCCAGGCCATGCGCTGATCGTTTTTCAAAGGATAGATTATACTTACCCGCACACCTCCAGTTTGATTTTTCTCATTATAACTGATAGACTGGCGCTTATGTCAACCCTTAGACCAAAAATTAACCTGTTCATTCTGGGTCTGTTTCTCTTGCTGACCATTGCGGGCTGCGCGCCCAACGACAAGAATTTTGATTTTTGGGGAATTGACCGCCCAAGGTTTGAGCGTTACACGTTATCTGAGGATAAGGTTCGAATTGAGGGGCCCAAAGAGCAGTATTGGGAGATTATTTACGAGCAGAAAAAGGACACCATTTTCACCGGACTGGTGCGGCATGTAAACACCGACTACGATCCGTATTTTCCGATTCTGACACACGACGTTCTGGTAACCACGGGTGATTTTGCCGACCCAGACCAGGTGAACACGCGAGTTTCTGATCATCATTTTTACTGGGTAGCCTCAGATGAAAACGAGCCCCAGGGGACGATCAACTTGCTGCATATTGTCACCATTGATCCGATGGTTTATGATCAGTTGATGAACATCCATCCGGATGATATGGTAAGTGTTACCGGGCGTGAGATCCTGGAAATCCGCCATATTACACCCAAAGGCGTATGGGATCGTACCTGGCGGGATGCGGGCTGCAACACACTGCTGGTCACCGAGGTCAAGATTGAAGATGTCAGTGCGCCATAACGGTAAATAAATACAGGGCAGACTGAAGCCTGCCCTGTATTGTCTTTTTTTCTGATCAGGATCAGCCGCCGTGGCGTTTGACCAGAGCAACCAGATCGGGGAAATCAATTCCATTGCGCTGGAGGGTTTCAACAGTAGGAATGCCGTTTTCGGTCCAGCCGCGGCGTTTATAAACGGCATCGGTCAGTTTGTCGTAGCGATCCAGGCGGTACTTGCGGATCAGGGCCATTTTTTCAGTGGTTGACAGACCTTCAGGGTCAACACCGATTTCTTCGCGGATCTGTTTGTCGTAGCGCTCGGTGCGGGATTCGTATTCTTTAGCAGTGACAGGGCCAACGGCGCGGTAGGGCGGAATATCATATTCGCGGGTGCCAAAGCCAAGCCGCAGGTTGAAGACGCGCTGGAATTGGTAGACGCGCTCTGATTCTGTCAGGATGCCCTCAATGGTAATGGGTTTGCCCAGTACGCCTTCGTACAACCAGGTGTAGTTCTCGACATGTTCGGGGACTTTGGCGGCTTCTTTGGGTGGCAGCGAGCGATTGCTGACCGGGATAATGTCATTCCAGGGGAGCTTGCAGAGGCCGTGCAGGCTGAACCAGGTGCGCCAGATGGGGAAATAGTAAAGGGCTTCGGCCTTGTCTTCAAAGGTAGGGAGCTGCTTGTGGACCATATCCATGAAGATGAGCCAGGCCTCATCGTGTTGAGCGCCCTTGGAAGCCAGGGCGTAGCCGCCCTGCTGAGCCAGCGATTCGCGGGGGATATATTCGGAAATCTCCATGCCTTTGACATGCATGGCAATGTCTTTCATCAACTGGGCATCGGCGCCATACTTTTCGGCGAACAACTTGGACATGGCCCAGGTGCCCTGCCCAACAACAACGCCAAAGCCTTCGCCGGTTGCCATTTGATGAATAAGGGTCATGACCGATTCATAGTTACCCCAGGTGAGATCCAGGCCGCCGGTGCGCTCGAGATTCAAGACGCCATACTCATAACACTCCATGGCAAAGGCGATTGAGTTACCCAGGGAAATCGAGTCGATACCATAGGTATCGGCATAGAAGTTGATTTCGAGCATCTGGGCGGGCTCCCAAAGTGACAGGTTGGAGCCAACGGCGCCAAGGGTTTCATATTCCGGACCATCAACAAAGACCACCTGACCGGCATAGGGACCGGTTTGAAGGTGGAAGTGCGGGACAGCGTGCGCACAGGCCATGGTGCAGCCGTACCAGCAGCCATCGGGGCCGCGGCGGTCATACATACCTTTCCAGATAGCGCCAGCAATTTGTGAGGAACGCGGGTCAGAGCCAAAACGGAAGTTCTCGATGGGCAGCAAATCAAATCGGCTCATAATTTCGACCAGGTAAGGCGTACCATTACCGCGCATATCATTCTGTGAGGAGTCAAACTCGGTGATTTCGTGATTAATGCGCTGACCGGCTTTACGGATCAAATCCGCATTGGCTGGGCCGTTGCTGGCGCCGCTCATCTGGCTGTAACGGACAACGATGGCCTTGATGTGTTTGTGGCGCATTACCGTTCCGGCGCCGCCGCGAGCCGCCTGTTTGATGCGAACTTCATCTCGCCGTGGGTCGTAGTAGCTGACGTTAAGGCCGCACATAGGAACATGAGCGGCTGCCTGCCCGGCGGTGACCACTGAAATGGAGCGCTGGTCTTTTTCATCGCGGGCATACATTTTGGTCAGAAGCGGTGCCAGCAGGTGGGTATCTACGGGATCGAGAGGCGCAGCTTCAACCCGGACAATACCTTCATCACCATCAATATAGATGATTACTTCCTGGTCGGCAATGCCCTGAACTTCAAGCGCGTCAAAGCCAGAGAATTTGAGGTACGGGCCAAAGTAGCTGCCGGCGTTGCTGTCAATAATCGAATGGGTCAACGGAGAAATTGTGACTGCGGTGCACTTACCGGTACCGGGGTACTGGCTGATGCCGCCGATGGGGCCACCCGCAATCAGCAGCTCATTTTCGGGAGAATCCCAACGGGTGTCATCTTTGATCGCATTCCAGAGGAGCCAAAGGCAAAAGCCGCGCCCGCCGGTGAAAATATCTTTCATCTGCTGGGTAACCGGCTTGATTTCAATCTGCGGGTCACCAACGTTAATGTAGAGCGTGCGATTAGCATAGCCGTGAACCACCGGGCGGGTTTCATAACGAAGCTCAGCCAGGATTGTGCGGGCCGATTGGATTTTTTCAGGGGTCAGATCCATCACATTGCTCCATTTGCAGGTCAGCCCTGCCAGCCAAAAAGGGTTATTGAGATAAGGGACATCAGATATAACGAACTTCCGATAATATTATAATTTTTCGCAGTCCCAATCCGGGCTGCGCGGCGTCATTCATTCGTCAGATGAATGTCATCATTCGTGCTATAATTTCGAATCATGAGTCCAGCGCCAAACTCCATTTTTGATATTATTGGTCCGGTGATGGTCGGGCCGTCCAGTTCGCATACCGCAGGGGCGGTGCGGCTAGGGCTGGTGGCGCGGGCCTTGCTGGGTGACACACCGCAAAAAGCCAAAATAGAACTACATGGTTCGTTTGCGCGCACCGGACCCGGGCACGGCACGGATAAAGCCCTGATTGCCGGGCTGCTGGGCATGGATACGGCGGATGAGCGGATCCGAGACAGTTTTGCGCTGGCCGCAGAAGCAGGGCTGGCCTTTGAATTTCTGGAAGCAGACCTGGGAGAAGACGCACACCCCAATTCAGTGCGATTCACGCTCGCGACGGGCGATAAAACCCTGGAAATGAGCGGAGCTTCGGTGGGCGGCGGGATGATCCAAATCACCCGACTGCAGGGGCGCTCGGTACAAATTCGGGCTGAGCTGGATACGCTGATTTTGATTGCCGATGATCGCCCCGGCACCATCAATGCAGTGAGTGGGTGGCTGGCCGCACATCAGATCAATATTGCTTTCCTGCGCTTGAAGCGCGATCAGCGCGGGGGCAAAGCCATGATGGTCATCGAGACTGATCAAAACATTCCAGAGGCACTCACGCGGGATCTGGCATCGCTGCCGTGGGTGCACTGGGTATATCAAATTCCGCGCCTTAAAGAGTAGCCATGTACCGCAAAATTGAAGATCTGGTTCAACAAGCAGAAAAACTGGGCGTGCCAATTTCTGAGATTGTGCTGCGAAGCGAAATTGAGCAGAACAGTACCACGCGCGAAGCCGTGATCCAGCAAATGCAGCATCGGCTGGAGGTCATGCGAACGTCAACCCAGGCAGGGTTGGAGGCGCCGATTCACTCAAGGAGTGGATTGACCAGCGGCAGCGCCCATCGTTTTTGGGGCTGGCTGGAAGGCGAGGGACAGCCCATTACCGGGCCGGTGCTGAGCCGGGCGCTGGCGCGAGCGCTGTCTACGGCTGAGGTCAATGCGGGGATGGGCTGCATTGTGGCAACCCCAACGGCTGGCTCGGCAGGGATCTTGCCAGCGGTGCTGGTCACGCTCCAGGAAGCCTTTGACTACCCTGACGAAGCCCTGATTTCAGCCTTGTTCACGGCGGCTGGAATTGGCATGGTGATTGCCACCCGGGCGCAAATTGCTGGCGCGGCGGGGGGGTGTCAGGCAGAAACGGGCAGCGCAGCGGCAATGACGGCCGGTGCGGTGGTGGAACTGCGGGGCGGCAGCCCGCGGCAGTCTGCCCAGGCGGTGGCAATTGCCTTGAAAAATATGCTGGGGCTGGTCTGCGACCCAGTGGCGGGAATGGTGGAAGTGCCCTGCGTGAAGCGCAATGCGGCTGGTGTGGGGCAGTGTTTTGTGGCTGTGGACCTGGCGATGGCCGGGGTGGAGAGTGTGATCCCGGCGGATGAAGTGATTGACGCGATGGGACGGATTGGCGCTCACATGGATGAGCGTTTGCGCGAAACCGCTATGGGCGGTCTGGCGGCCACCCCAACGGGAAAGGCCCTGGCACAGGAAATTTGGAGCCGAAAATCATGAACTTTGAAGATCAACTGGACATCTATCTGCGCGCCCGGTTCACCCTGATTGTGCTGGTGACGACTGAGGAAGAACGCGCCCTAACAACAGTTAAATCAGTGTGCGAGCGCACCCAACGGCGGGCGCTGGCCTGGGACGCAGCCGAGGGGTTTCAATTTATCACGGCTGCCAGCGGGACGCTGCCCACTGCCCGAGATCCGTTAACGGCCCTGGAGCAGATTGATAAGGCTGAAGATGGATTGTTCATTTTGAAAGATTTTCACGAGGCCTGGGGAAACGCGCAAATTAAACGCAAATTGCGCTCGCTGGGGCAGAAGCTCAAATACACCCGTAAATCCATCCTGGTGACCTCCTGGACGGCCAAGATACCGGAAGAATTGAAAGACGAGGCGGTGATTGTCAATTTTCCGCTGCCGACCTCCCCAGAGCTGGAAGATGTGCTGGTGAACCTGACCCATACGCCGGGGGTCAAGGTAAGCCTGACGCCGCTGGGACACGAGAAGTTAGTCCAGGCTGCGCTGGGCCTGACGGCTTCACAGGCGCAGCGGGTCTTTGCCCGGGCCGTGGTGCGAGAAGGCATGCTGGATGACCGGGCGATTGACCTGGTGACCGAGGAAAAAAAGCAGATTATTCGCGAGAGCGAGGCGCTGGAATTTTATGCGGTCACCGAGACGCCGGATGACGTGGGCGGGCTGGGAGTGCTTAAAGAATGGCTGCGGCTGCGAGAGCGAGCTTTCACTCAGGAAGCCCGGGCCTATGGGCTGCCCGCGCCCAAGGGAATTGCCCTGATAGGGATTCCTGGCACGGGAAAGAGTCTGACGGCAAAAATGATTGGCGGGCTGTGGCGGCTGCCCCTGCTGCGACTGGATGTGGGGGCCTTGTTTGGCAGCCTGGTGGGCGAATCTGAAGAGCGGGCGCGGCGAGCGCTGCATCTGGCTGAAACCGTGGCGCCGTGTATTGTATGGATTGACGAGATGGAGAAAGCGCTGGCGCACGGTGGGCTGGACAGCGGCACCAGTATGCGCGTCTTTGGGGCCATTCTGACCTGGATGCAGGAAAAGACTGCACCGTGCTTTGTGGTGGCGACTGCCAATGACATTGCCAGCCTGCCGCCAGAACTGCTGCGCAAGGGACGGTTTGATGAGATTTTCTTCCTCGATCTGCCAACACAGGCCGAGCGTCGAGAAATTTTCAGTGTGCATCTGCGCAAACGCGGGCGCATTCCGGCAGATTTTGACCTGGAGAAACTGGCAGAGTACACAGCCGGGTATGTGGGCTCGGAAATTGAGCAGGCCATTATTGATGCCATGTATATTGGCTTTAATGACCAGCGTCGAGAATTTACCACTGCAGATATTCTGGCGGCGGTCAAACGGCAGGTGCCACTTTCAATTTCACAGCGCGAGACGATCGGCGGACTGCGCAACTGGTTGAGAGAAGGTCGAGCACAGTCGGCATCCTTCCAGGAAATTGAAGATGCGGCCACGCAATTTGTGCCCATCGAACTGGATATTCAACCAGGGCGCCCGGGTTAGTTCGGCGACGCCATGCCGAAACCCAGTCTGCGCACCCGCCTGCTGAGCTACCAGATTGACAGCACCCTCCCGCTGGTGGGCGCTGCGTTGCGCCGCAGCGCAGCACAAGGATTGATTCGGATGGCGCGGGGCGGGGATGGCGAAGCGACCCGGATTCTGGCGGAAAACCTGGCGCAATTCCCCGATGGGGAAATTGGTCAAAGCATTCGGGATGGGTTGGCGCGACTGGCCCATCCAGGATCGCGGGATGCGCTCTGGGCGGTCTGGAAGAAAACGCGGCATCTGGAGCTTGAACGCCTGGCGATTCAGATTGGCGAACCAGCATCAGAAAACAGCGATTTTGAGACGCGATTGCTGAGTGCGTTAAAACTTGGGCAGGTTCAATTTGCATCTCGGATTGGGCCCAGCCGCCTGCCTTTGCTGCTGGCTGCCTGCCGGGATGGCGACCCGGCGATTGCCGCTGCGGCGCGTGAGGCTGCCGGGAAATTGAGCAACGCCCGGACAATCAAGGCACTGTGCTTTGCCTGGGTCAGTGAACGCAGCACGCTGCTGACCGATCTAATGGCTGCCGGGAAGTACACTACCAGCGAGCCCCCGGCAGTGAAGATGCTGACCCGACTGCTGCAAAACCCGGCAGATTTACAAATTGATGCTGAAAACGTGGTTTCATTGGTGGCAGCATTGTCAGATCCGATGCCAGAAATTGCAGCACGAGCCGGTTATGCAATCCGGCATTTACAAGATCAGCCCGCCATTGATAAGCTATGCGCATTATGGGAAAAAGATCGCCATACTGACCTGGGGGATATTCTGATTCAATCGCAGTACACGGCATCGGCTCCGCCTGAACTGCGGTTATTGACGCTTCTCAAAACCGGACAGGTCGAACTGGCGCGAGCCAGCCATGCTAAATGGCTGCCCTTGCTGTTGGAAGCAGCCCACAATAACGATGCGGCCATCCAGGAGACAGCCCGGGCAGCACTTCAAAACCTCAAGAGGAAAGACAGCCGCGAAGCGCTTTGCGAACTGGCGGTTACTGGCGAGCAGCCACTGGCAAGAGAGCTGGCCGTTACGGCGGGATACCGTCCAGAGAATCCGGAAGCCTGTGCGCGATTTCTCTTTCTGACCGGGCAATGGGAGGCTTACGAAAACCTGGATTTTGACCAGCGGCTGATGCGGGCCATTTATGAAATCAGCAGCACGGAGATTCGGCAGAAAATCGCCCGGCAGATACAAACCTCCGGGCGAACGAGTTATCTATCGATTTTGGCCGGGGTTGATTACCGCTCCCCTACTGCCACCATTACTGAAGAGGAAGCGCAAATCCTTATCCATACGCTGGCCGAAAATCAAGAATGGGAGCGACTGTGGGGATTGACGCAGGCGCTGGCGCTGCCGCAGGCGGTTCAAATTGTGCGGCTGCTGGCAAAGAATCAGTGGACTCCTGCCAGTGAAGCGGATGCAATGACCTATCAAAAATTGGTTTTGCTGCTTCAAAACCCAATTGCTCTATCGAAAGAGGAGCTAGGGGCAACCTTATCGGCCGTTTTTTCAGAGGAACTGGAGGCAATCCTGCCGGCGGCGCTGCCGCTGGCAAAACTGAAGGTAACCGGGCGGGTAAATTCGGTGGCGTTTGCCCCGGATCAACCGCACCTGGCAATTGGGGTGAGCGCCCGCAAGGTGGTGCGCTGGGATTATCAGCATGGGCAGATCGTCAAGCTGATCAGCAGGTTTGGGCATTCGGTGGGGCAGGTTGCGTTTACAGATGACGGCACACTGGTTTGCGGCGAGCGGACCAACAATTCTAGCGTTTGCTCGATTTATGCCCAACGCAGGGACACCTTGGTGAGACTGGGTGAGCACAATGGTTCGGTCACTGGGCTGGAAGGCGTTGGCGCGCAGCAAGCGATCTCTGCGGGCCGGGACGGGCGGGTTATCCTGTGGGATACCGAAACAGGGCAGAAAGTTGCTGAAACCGTGTTGAGTAACCGCAACTGGGCCCGGGACATGGCGATTGCTCCAAGCCGGAATCAGGCTGTTATGCTCTATGAGGGGATTCAATCTGTCGCGCTGCCCAGTATGGGACTTTCGCCATCTTACGCCCCGCTGCCTATTCGAATACTGGGAAGTGAATCGCGAAAATGGGAAAGCAGCATGCTGCGCCAGGCTGTGTTCACGCCGGATGAAGCGCACTTGATTGTGGGGTACAACAACGGGCGGGTGGTGCAATGCCAGGGGCTGCCGCGGCGCGGGCAGAAGTACACATATCGGGATTTGAGCGAGTTCAAATCACCGGTCAGTGGACTGCAGTTCATTCCCGGGCATGATGTGCTGGTGATGGCGTGGGACTGTGGGAATATGGAATTTTGGCGAAATCTGAATCCAAACACGCGCCGCCAATCCTATTCGCCGATTGGGCGAATCACATCGCTGCATATTTCACCCGACGGGGCATTTATGGCAACGGGCAGCGATGAAGCCAGTCTGATGCTCTGGGATTTGCGTACTTACGATATTCCGGAAATCTTCCAGAAACCCCTGGCGGGGGTGCGGCCGGGCAACCTGCCAGGGATCATGTCACTGGCGCAGTCAAAAAACCTTTCGCCAAGCGTGCAAAACGCGTTGAAGTTCCTGCAAATTTTGCTGGAGCAGCGCTTCAGGTATGATATTCAACTCTCGGAGATAGCACAAATACAGCCGGGGGATTATGATATTATCATTGAAGAGGATGAAGAAGCATGAACTGGTTAAAATCTCTCCTGCAGCGCAGACAAACCCAACCAGCGGAACAACACGACTTACAAAACGAACTTCAAACCCTGCGGCTGGAGCTGGCCGAACAAAGCTGGGAACTGGATGCGCTTAAGGCAGGCAAAGCACGCGATACGGCTGCTCAGCAAGAGCGGATTGAATCTGAAGCCGGGGCGCGGCTGGAATTGATTGTTCAGGAAATGGCGAGCGCCGTGGCGCAACTCAGCGTACAGAATTATCTCCTAATAGAACAGGGGAAACCGGTTGCGGGGGCGGATGTGATGGCGGTAGCGCAGCGGATTGTTCGAACGCTGGAGCAGCATGGCATGGAGATTGCGCCCCGACCAGGTGAAATGATGGCGTTTGATGCTAATCGGCACCTGCCTTTGAGCGCAGGGCAAACCATTCAATCAGGGCAGATGGTGGTTGTCCGTTTCCCGGGGGTTTGGTTTCGCGGTAAAATGCTTGCCAAAGCCCAAGTGGAGCAAAAATCAGCATGAGTGGTCGCCTGGCGGTAGATTTTGGAACATCAAACACACTGGTCGCCGTGTGGGACGCAGCGCGCAAAGAGGGCGTTCCGTTGCAGATTCCTGATTACGGCCAGGTTTCTCTGCAGGGTGGCGAAAGCATTGCAATTATTCCGTCTTTGATCCATTATGCTGAAGACAAGCGCCGCTGGATTGGCAATCAGGTTCTCCAGCAGGGGCTCTACGAATCGCGGCTGACGTTTCGGTGGATGAAGCGCTATATTGCCCAGCGCAGCCCGCTGAAGGTGCGGCTGGATGGGCGTGAAATTTCGCCATTTGAAGCCGGGCGAGATTTTCTCTCCAGTGTGCTGGTGTTTGCAGCGCGAGAAATTGACCTGAAAGATGAGGAAGTGGTTTTCAGTGCGCCCGTGGAAGCTTATGAGCATTATGAAAACTGGCTGGCAAGCGTGGCAGAGGCCGCTGGAATGCCGCGGTTCCGGTTAATTGATGAACCCTCTGCGGCGGCACTGGGGTATGGCGCGCATATTCAGCCGGGGCATGTGTATTTGATTTTTGATTTTGGTGGGGGAACCATGCACGCGGCGGTAGTGCTGGTGGAATCTGACGAAGATGCTGCCAGCGGCCGGCGCTGCCGGGTGCTGGGTAAAGCCGGGCGAGACCTGGGGGGAAGTACGATTGATCAATGGTTATTTGAGGAAACGCTGCGCCAAAATCGGCGACAGGACAGCGAGGAGGCTGTGCGCCGGATCAGCAATGCCTTGCTGGTGGAATGTGAACGCATTAAAGAAAGCCTCTCCTTTGCGGAGCAGGCAGATCTCTCCGTATTAAATCCGGATACGGGGGCGGCATTAACGGCAACGTTTACCCGCGGGCAGTTTGAAGAAATTCTGGATAAGCGCGGCTGTCTGGCAGAAATCAACCGGACGGTGCGGTCGGCACTCAATGCGGCGCGCGAGCGCGGTTATGATGAGGACAGCATTCAATCTGTGCTGATGGTCGGCGGCAGCAGTCAGATCCCGGCTGTGCAGCGGGCGCTGCGGCAAATTTTCGGCCCAGAGCGAGTTCACTCCAACCGCCCGCTGGATGCAATTGTGCGCGGTGCGGCGGCGTTTGCAGT
>Ga0208459_1000610_pt1 | contig 38513 bp, 17 predicted proteins | sample AD_UKC087_MetaG_FD_184433 | JGI IMG/M metagenome (GOLD analysis project Ga0208459, IMG submission 184433) | Active sludge microbial communities of municipal wastewater-treating anaerobic digesters from USA - AD_UKC087_MetaG (SPAdes) (version 2) | ecosystem: Engineered > Bioreactor > Anaerobic >... | reverse complement strand
GGGGATACGTCGATTACCGGTACATCGGACATCTGCTGAAGGACATGATGGGCGGCGGTTTCTGCCCGATGGAAGACATCCTTTCCGTCGTCGAGCAGGATGCCCTGAACGGCACCGACGAAATCAACAATCGGGACAATCCGATGGTTGACTGCTATCTGCCGGTCGAGGAACGTCACCTGCGTCCGTACGAAATCTATATGACGTACAACAGGATGAATTACTCGAAGCAGGCGGGAACGACCTTCCATCGCGGCTTCTACATCGACGTCATCGGCGCCATCATTTACGCATTCGGCAACTTCCTGTTTTACAACCCGGATCACCCGCTGGCTCCGGCCGGAGTCGATCCGGACTGGTTCCTTCAGAGCGATTCCCAGAAGTGCGCCAATCCGATGCGGGTCACCTTCCCGAACAACCTGAATGCCGAGTACAACCCGACCGGCGAATACGACCTGATTTCATTCTGCGACGGCTCGCCGGACGTCTGCCGCGGCATTCCTGACTGTGACGATGAATCCCCCGAGATGCGCGCCACCCGCGGCTGGTTCTATCCGGATCAGCCCGACCGCCACAACATGCCCGTCGCGGGTTTCCTTGCTGTTGACTACAACGGCAACGGCAAGCGCGACCTTGGCGAGCCGGTCGTGTTCAACCTGGGTGAACGCTGGGATGACGTTGGCGTCGATGGCTGCGCCAACGAATTCGAAAACGGCAGCGGCGGATGCAACGAAAACGCATCCGGATCGGCCGACGTCGATGCCAACGGCGACGACTGGGACCTGATGACGAACAACACTGGAACCGAAGGCAACAGCGAATACGACGAAGGCGAACCTTTTGACGACTTCGGCATCGATGGCGTCGATTCCACCGCACTGGTACTGAAAAAGGCCATGCCGGTTGTCGAAGTCAAGGATCTTGGCGAAGGCGACGGCGAGTACACTTACAATCCGCGCTGGGGCGCCCTGATCGAAAACGACGCCCGCGCCTTCTTCAAGAAGACGCCACTGGAGGATCTGCAGAAGAAGAACTATTTCTTTGACGGTGGAATAAGGGACGGCCTGGGCGCCCTGACATCCGCGCTGCACCTGGCCAACACGCTGAAAGATCGCGGCGTTGATATTCGTTATTACAAGAATTTCACCGGGTTTGAAGATTCTGTGTTCCCGGATCTGGAATGCAAGCAGTTGCTTGGAACGAAGGAAGACTTCGGCACCGTGGACTTTTCGCGCAAGTCCTTTGGCAACAGCTTCCTGATTGCTTACGGCGATCCAGACATGGACGAGGAAGATGCGTACATCGACGGCAGCGGAAACCACATCGGAAACGGTTGTGAAGTCAATCTGCGCGGCCTGGTGCCGTACGCCGCCGCCAACGTCCGCATCCCCGATCCGGTCGTGAAGTTGAACTACAATTTCCTGGGCGAGATCTTCTTCACCTCGTACTACTCGGAAGTTCTGAAGAGCCGTCGCTGGATGTCGGTCAACCTTCCGCCGGATTACGACAGCACCGACTGCTATGCGAATTGCACCGCGGAAAATCCGGAAGACAAGGTTCTGTACAACGAACTTGAATACCCGGTTTCGTACATGCTGCCAGGTATCGGCATGCCCCTGGACGGCATGGGCATCCTTACCATGCTGTTCAACCTGACCATGGGATACGGCAGCAGTCCGCGTTACATCCTGATCGTTCCGGACGGACAGTGCTGTTTCCGCAACAAGACCACCGGAGCCCAGGTCTGCAATTGCTTCGAAAACAGCGATGTGATGACGTGCGTTGACAACGAATGCAAGGGGCCGCACGAAACGTGCACGGTTACCAACATCCCCAAGAGCGAGTTCAACCCGAATCACGAACAGGAATGTAACAGCGGCCACTTCTTCGTCAATCAGGCCACGAACCGTTACGGCGCGACCGGCGAAGCTCTTGAAACGATGAAGTTTGAAGACGCCCTGATTGAAATGCTGACGGCCGTCGAAAACACCTTCCGCGTCCGCAAACCGGCCACCGTCAAGGTTCCCAAGGATTTCTAGGCCTTAAGTTCCCGTCAAATCTGTCCGAATGTTCAATCGGAGGAATCAGACCGCGTCGCTGTAGTACGTGCGGTTGATGATTTCCAGCTTCAGGTCGTCGGAAAGGTCGTTGAAGTAAGCGCAGTAGCCGGCGATGCGGATAAGCAGGTTCGGATACTTTTCCGGGTGCTTGTAAGCGTCCAGCAACGTCTCGCGTGAAAAGACGTTTGGCTGGAACTGCATCCCGCCCTGGTCGAAGTAAGCGCGGATCATGCCGGCCAGGTTGTCGATGCCGCCGTCCCCCGGGAACAGCGCCGCGTCGATGGTCGCCGTGTTCGTGGTGCCGTTCGGGGCGTTATTCGGGAAATCGACCTGGGCAACCGCGTTCAGGGATCCGGTCAGGTCAACCATCTTCATCCCATAGTGCGGCACCACGCTGTTTGCCAGGGGAACGCCGGCCAGACGTCCGCTGGGCAGGGCGGGGGTGTTCCTTCCGTACGCCAGGTTCACGTTCAGGCCGTAGTATCCGGCCACATAACGCCCGCCGCGGGTCGTCTTCGGAACTGCGGCCAGAGCCTTGCACCAGGCTTCCATTACGCGGGTTTCCCACTGGGCCGGTCGGGGATCCGCGTCGTTGCCGAATTTCGGGATTGCCATCAGCATTTCGCGGATGCGCTCGTGTTTCGGCCCCTGGAAATTGGCATCCAAGGCGTCCAGCAACTGTTGCATCGTGAATGCGCCGCGCTTGAAAACCAGTTCGTCAATCGCGTACAGCGAGTCGGCGACGTCGGTCACGCCGACTGCCTGGATCCCACTCGTGTTGATGGCGGCGCCGCCCTGAAGCAGGTCGCGGCCGGCCGTCACAGCGCTTTCGAACGTCGCGGAAGCCAGGGGCACCGGCAGGGTTTTCGCCAGCGCCGTTTCAATCAGGTACTGGTCGGCCAGCACATCCGCGGTTACTTCGTTCAGGCGATCCTGGAAGCGATCCAGAAGTTCGTCCATGCTCGCCGGCGGGTTCACACATGTGGGTGATGACAGGCGATCCGCCACGTGATCGACCATGCGCGCGGTCAGCGGACCTGTTGCAAGGCGCTTCGCCGCGAAGTCCAGTCCCCGGCGCTCGATGCCGCGCAGTCCGCCGTACCGCCAAAGCCGGGTGGTGTCTCCCGTCAGGGCCTGCAGAAGCGGCATGGTCAGGTTCACGTTTGCGCTGTCGGTGTTGCCGAAATGCTCGGTCGAGGCACAAGGCTCGACGCATCCGACGATGCTGTAGTTGCGGGACTGGGCAATCGTGGTGTCCGGGTAATTGTGCCGCAACGCCGGCACATAGACGTCGTCGTTGAAAAGCTCGGGCATCGGCGTTCCGGTGACATACACCTCGGCGATGCGGCGCAGGTAGGCATCCGGGCTTCCGGCGTGAATGCGCGCCGCCATGTTGACCGACAGGGGATGCAGCTTGCAGGCGTCCAGGATCATGTATGTGACGTCGTTGGTGGCGTCGTTGCCCTGCGTGTCGGTTCCCCCCATGGTGATGGTGTACACCGGGGACAGGGTTTCGAACATCTTGCCCAGTTCAAATCCGGTGTCGCCGTCGTTGAAGAAGATTGATTCGTCGCACTTCAGTACCAGGCACGCGACCAGTTCGCGGGCCCGTTCCATGGTGATGCGCCCCGCGTCCAGATCGGCCCGCAGGAACGGGTAAAGAATCTGGTCAAGGCGACCGAAGCTGATGGCGTTTTCGAACGCCTCCATGCAAAGGCCGATCAGCATGAACAGGATGGACTGGAGAGCCTCGTGGAAGGTGCGGGCAGGGTGTTTCGGGACGTGTTCGCACACTTCGGCCATCTGCCTGAGTTCGGCGGCCCTGGTCGGGTCGCTTTCGTCCCGGGCCATCTTCTTAAGGTGCCGCGCGTACCTGGCCGCGAATTCCTCGAGTGCGGTCAGCGATGTCAGGACCGCTTCATAGAAATTCTCAAAGTCGTCCGAACGATCCTTCTTCGGGAAGTCCAGCAGGGCGGCATCGCGCTTGGCCTGCCTTGCCGCCAGAACCTCGGCCCTGATTCCTTCAGTGCCCAGGCGCAGCAGCCGTTCGTTATTCACGATGAAGTGGGACACGCCCGACATGTTGTTTTCGAAACCGACCTTCTTTTCCAGCATGCGCGCGGCGAACAGGCCGAGTTCGGTCAAGTTCGGGAAGATCTTCGTGATCACGCTGTTCCGCGTCCAGAACGGCGCCAACTCGGCGTAGTAGCGCGCCTTGTCCAGGTCGCCGCACTTGAATGCGACCGGAGTCTGTTTGTCGCAGTTCCAGATGTTGCCGATGCCGCCCGCGCTGAAGTATTCGAGCCACAATTGTGCCCCGACTCGCTTCGCGGTGAAGTTGCCGACCAGCAGCTCGTGCGGATAAACGATGACTTTCTTGTTGTTCAGGATGTACCGCAGCAGGTTGGCCCGCTTGACGTTTACCGGGCCCTTGAATCCATGGCGTCGATAGAACCGGGTTTTCAGGAACGCCGATTCCATGCACAGGCTGTAGCCGGCGTCGCGGATGTCGCGACGCAAGGTGTTGACTCGGTCGGAAAAGACCGTTTCGCGGCGCGGTTCGTCCGGGTCGTGCACATCGACCTTCAATCCCAGGTCAATAAAGGTGCGGGCGGCGCGTGCCAGCGCCTGACGCGCCTGATCAACCGTGATGCCGAGTGGGCTGCGGGCGATGCCAAGGCGCCTGGCCTTGGATTCGTGCATGTCAAAATAGCGCAGAAGGGTGATTGAGCCGTAACCAAGCGAACGAAGCAGTTCAGCAGTGGCCCGGATGTTCGTGTCCGAGTCGTTGCGTCCCGGAACCACGCACATCCTGAATTCGATACGTGCCCCGGCCGTAACCAGCCTGGCCAGGTTTTCCATTACCGGCTTGAACGGGCGCCCGACCAGGCGCTGGTGTTCACTGCCATCGGCCACGTACTTGAGATCGAACAGGAACAGGTCAACGTCCGCCAGAACCGCCTGGAAGTTCTTCCACGGGGCATCGCCCGCGGTTTCGATGGCCACATGGATGCCGTCTGCCTTCAACGCCCTGACCAGGCGGGCCAGACTGGGGCCATGCTGCATCATGGCCTCGCCACCGCTGAAGGTAACCCCGCCGCCAGTCAGGTCGTAAAAGCGCCGATCGCGCCTGACCACGGCCAGGATTTCGTCAATCGAGGAACCGTGCGGGCGGTCGCGGTTGCCGGTGAAGTCGTGGCTTTCCGGGTTCTGGCACCACTCGCACCGCATGTTGCAGCCCTGGAAAAAGACGGTCGTGCGGATGCCCGGGCCGTCGTGAACGCACGTGCGCTGGATGTTCATGACCGAAAGTCGGTCGTCCGGCGTCATCTGCGTCAAATTCGAAACGGATGAAATCTGCATAGAAAATCCCTTTCGTTGCCTATGTGCAACAATCGTTACCTGATCGTATTGTTGGGCATTTATTGGGCGATCGCAAGGTTTGTGCATAGAAAATTGCGAAAAAATTCTATGCGGACAAAATTCTATGTATCCGTCCGTTTCGCAGCGCGTCATCGCCGGCGGGCGAATTTTCATTCGCCGCTACGGGGTGACTTTCTTTACGGGTACGTACGCGGGGGTCCACTGGCTGGCAAGGACGCGGGCCTCGATCTCGGCGTCGGTCAGCTTCGCGCCAACGCCGCAGTCACGCGCTTCGCGGGCAACCGCCATCGCGACCTGGGCGGATGCTTCGCGGATGAACTTCATCTCCGGCAGGACGTATCCGCGTGCCGCCTGGTCATCCGTGACCATGCCGGCCAGCGCGCGCGCCCCGGCCGCGAACATCGAGTCCGTGACCTCGGACGCCTGGGCCACGATGGCCCCAAGGCCGACACCCGGGAAGATGAACAGGTTGTTGCACTGGGCGATGCCCTGCATGCCAATCTTTGTCTCGATTGGCGGGAACGGGCTGCCGGTCGCCATTATGAAGCTGCCCCCGGTGGCCCTGCACACCTGCTCCGGCGTGCATTCAACCTTGGATGTCGGGTTTGAAAGCGGCATGATGACCGGTCGGCTGTCGGACGCCGCCATGCCTTCAAGGATTTCGTCGTCGAAACGTCCCGGCACCGCGGTCGTCCCGACCAGCACGTTGACGCCGGCATTCCGGATCACGTCGATGATGTCGATGAAGCCTTCCTTCTTCAGCTTCCAGCCCGCCACGTGGGCACGCGACTTCGCGTACGTATGCTGCTGGGGTTCCAGCGTCGGGTCGTCTTCCAGCAGCAGGCCCTGGCGATCGATGTGATAGATTCGATTGCGGGCGTCCTGCTCGGACAGGCCTTCAGCCTTCAGGGCAGCCTCGATATTGTTGGCAATCCCTGTTCCAGCCTCGCCGGCGCCGGCGATGCAGTACTTCATGTCCTTCATGGCCACGCCCTTGATCCGGGCCGCGCCCATCAGGGCCGCCAGCGCCGTCGCGCCGGTTCCCTGGATGTCGTCGTTGAACGAAAGGATGGTCTTGCGGTATTTGGCCAGCAGGTCAAAAGCGTGATGTTTGGCGAAGTCTTCCCACTGGTACATGACGCCGGGGAAAGCCCGCTTGCATGCGTGCAGGAAGGTATCGATGAACTTGTGGTATTCATCGCCGGTAATCCTGTTGCGGCGCCAGCCGATGTACATCGGGTCGTCCAGCTTGGACTGGTTGTTGGTGCCGACATCCAGCGTGATCGGAAGTACTTCGGACGGGTGCAGGCAGCCGGCCGCCACGTACAGGCCGACCTTGCCAATCGGGATACCCATGCCGTCGGCGCCCTGGTCGCCCAGGCCCAGGATGCGCTCGCCGTCGGTCACGACGATCAGGCGCACGCGGGGCAGGGGAACCGCCGCAAGGATATCGTCAATGCGGCCGATGTTTTCGGGGTTGATGTAAAGCCCGCGGGTCCGCCTGAAGATGTGTGAAAACTTCAGGCAGGCGGTGCCGACCGTTGGCGTGTAAATGATTGGGATCATTTCGGAAAGATGATCCAGCACCAGCTTGAAAAACAGCGTGGCGTTCCTGTCCAGGATGCCGTTAAGGAAAGTGTACTTTTCCAGGTCGGAAGTCTTTGCGCAGAACTGCTCATAGGCGCGCTCCACCTGAAGATCCAGCGTCGCCGTCGCGGTCGGGACCATGCCGTCGATACCAAGTTCGCGTCTTTCGGCCGGCGTGAATCCATCGCCCTTGTTCAGAATCCAGTTGTTCAGAAGGGCTTCGCCTGTCAGGTTCGTTTCGTAGAAGGTTCTTCCTGTTGCCGCATCCTCACGAAGTTCAAATGGCTTGTTCATCACGCAGTCTCCAGCTTTTTCAATATGTTGCGGTTGGGGTGGCGTTCATGCACCCCGGGCGTCTGCGCACGATACCACCGAATGACGCGGATTTGAATCAAGGATTAACGTGGCGCGTCAATTATTGCGTGGGGCGGGGGCATCCTGCTCGACCGCAGCGGGCGGATGTAATCCGCCCGTACAAGGAAAGGGGTGGGGGCATCCTGCTCGACCGCAGCGGGCGGAAGCGGGGCGGTGGTTACTTCTTCAGGTGCACGGCGGCGTCGGCGCGGATGCTGGCGGGAAGGAATTCGCAGTCGCCGCTTTCCAGGCATGGGTCATCCGACAGGACGCGACCGCCGGTCGCCATGAACAAGGCAAGCTGGTTTTCCACGAAATTGTTGATGTTGAACGCGCGGCGCGGGTCGGAAAATTCGACGCCGTGGGCACCCAGCGGATAGTTGTATGGAATCCTGAACGCGATGTTGCCAACCACGTTGTCCTGGTTGTCCTTGAACTGCACGGTCGCCGGTGTATAGCCGGGGACGTCCGGTTCACCGAATTCGTTCAGGCCGCGGTCCTGGTTGTCCGGGTCTGCATGCAGCGGCATCGCATCGTCCGGGGTGGCCGCGAATTCGGCCGCAAACTCGTCCGGCCAGCGCAGATCCTTGATGATCTTGTCGCCGTTCCAGTCGGCGTAAGTGACCATGTTTGGCCCGGACGACAGGTGGCGTCGGAACCCTTCGTTGCCTTCGGCCACGAAGGCCTGCAGCAGCAGGTCGTTCGGTGTCGTTTCGGCGCCTTCGTACTTAAGTGCCCCGCTGGCGCGCCCAAGGTTCAAACCGGTGGAAATCGGCACGTTCGGATCGCCGACGGAATGATAAATGATGGCGTTCGCCCTGGGATTGCGGCAGACGCCGTCCGGACAGGTGCCTTCGTCATACCCGCAACCGCACGAAATTTTATCGCGTTTCGCGTAATTGCCCACATAGGCGACCGAATCGCCGCGTTCGATTATGGCCGACGCCATCGATATCAGCTTCCGGAAGCCCGGGGTATTCCTGGGATATCCAAGTCCAGTCGCGATTGCCATCAGGGGCGTTCCAACCGGGTAGTTCGCGCCCTGGAAGGTAACCTCGATGCCGAACTCCTTGATCGTTTCGGTCGGTGTGGCCGTCGCCTGATCCTCGACCCAGCCATCAAATACCTTGATTTCGATGGTGTCGCCGAACAGCTTCGCCTTTTCGTTGTCCGTTGCGTTGCAGATCGCGTTTCCGATCGGCCGTCCTTCGCCATCCTTTTCCACATGCCATGCCGGCGTGCTTCCGTCGGGGGCCGTGCACACAACCGGAACTGGCTGCGTGTCGCCATCGGCAAGCCCCAGGTACAACCTTTTGGTGACCGCCGACAGCGCGTCGGCCGGAAGCGCCACCCGCCATCCGCGCCACTTCACGCATTCGGGCAGGTTCCAGTTGGCGGTATCAAGTTGACACCGGATTCGTTCGGCCAGGCACGCCGCATCCTCGCCGCAGTCGGTGTCGCCGCTTTGTCCCGCGGGCAGTGGCATCCTGAATGTGCGTCGTTCTTCGCCGTTGACGGTGTTCTTGATGAATACCGTGTCGCCGGGCCCGATTGCGGTGGTCGTCGCAAACGGATAGTAATGCGGTCGGTTAAGCTCGCGATCCTTGCCCGGTTCCGGCTTGAAGTATTCCTTGTGCTGATCGTTTATCAACCAGGCGATTTCAACCGAGCCGTCCGGCATGGGCGTGAACACCACGAACGGTCCCATCATCGGCAGCAGGGCGCCTTCCGGCGTGCCCGGGTTGATCGTGCGAAGCCCGGCCTGAATCATGCCGCCGGCCCCGGATACCGGGGCGGCCGCCGCGACGCATGGCTCGACGCCGGCCAGGATGATGGCGTTGAAGGCTCCCATCGATTGTCCCCAGACCGGGTAATCGATGTTTTTCGCGGTGCCGATATCGACCACGCCGTCTCCGTTGAAGTCGCCGGCCAGGTCGTCCGCCTTCCCGTTACCGTTCACGTCGGCATCCCACTTAAGTTCGCCAAGCCCGCGCAGGACGCGGATGAAGTTCATGTGATCGACGACGCCCTGGCGGATGGTGTCACGCGTGTGAAACACGTCCCATCCCCACAGATCCCCGCCGTTGTCAAAGCTGGCAATTTGTCCGTCGTTATCCAGGTCGCGCACGCGTCCGTTCGCCAGGGCCGCGTAAAACGGCTTCAGGTATGGGAATGAATAGGTCAGCAGGTCATCGACAAGCTGTGGCCAGTCGGTCGTCTTTTCCACCGGCAGCGCAAGTCCGTGGCCGGGTGCGTCCGTCGCGCACAAAGCATATCCGTGCTGGGCCATCCTGCCCGCAAAGCCGAACATTTCGAAAACGGCACTGGAAAAACCGTGGCCGTAAAACATCACGGGGAATGGCGCCTTGTGCTGATCCGTGGCCTTTGGAATGGCACACATGAAGGAAACCTTGCCTGGGCCGACAACCGCCGCGCCCTTGACCAGGTCGATGAAGAAGCTTTCGTTGTCGTCGGCCGGATACATCGGCGTGGCAATCCCGTCGCGGTCAACAAGGAAATTCGGGCCTTCGAATTCGCCAAGAACCCAGTAATCGACGTGCTTCGTATCCGCCTTCAGGGTCGCGACCATCGCGGGGTCGTAAAGGATCACCCCGATGGTGTCGAACAGATCCATCACCGTGTCGTTCGGCAGCCTGTAATGCTGGTTGGCGGCCGCGTCATTTCCATCCTGATCCTTTTCCCAGATGGCGTCCGGCGTCAGGTTGATCGGGAATTCGTCCTTAAGGGATGCAAGCGGTCCGTGGCCATAAATTCCGTCACGGATGGCAACAAGTTCCTGGCTGATCGTCTGGGTCGTGAAAGTCCAGGCAAAGGCCACGTCCTTCAGTGCCAGATTGAAGGGTTCGCCCGCCAGCACATCGACCACGGGTGTCAGCGCCTCGGTCTGGCTGGCGTCGTTGACGTAGGGGAACGGCGACCTGACCGGCTTGTTGTCTTCACCCTTAAGCTTGTTCGTTATGATGACGGCATAGGTGGCCCCGGGATCCATCGGCGCGACCGGCCAGAGAACCAGCGTCTTCGTTTCCCGTTCGTAAAACGTGATCAGGTCGTCAGGGTTATTGACGCCTGGATCGGTACCGGAAAAAGTGTTCGGCTTGTCAAGCACGCCGTCGAAATCGATGTCCTCGTATTCGTCCAGCTTTCCGTTGTTGTTGATGTCTTCATCATGCGTCTCGTACATCAGGTTGATGGAGTCCGCATGCGGGTCGAAGTCCCAGTACTGCCAGGGCCACGTCAGCGAAAGCGGGAAGTTGCCCTGGCCCACGTCCAGGGGAACCGGTTTGCCGAAGTTTTCGGAGCCCGGCGTTACGTTGACCAGGATGATGGCATCGTCCGAATAGTCGTGGTTGTCGGCCTGCCGCGCCATCAGATCGACCACATCGACATGCTTTGAAAACGAAACGGAAATCGGAGATGAAATTCCGAACCCGTCCATCCAGTCAACCAGGCGAAGCACCTTGTCCTCGGCTTGTGTCTTTGCGTTAAGCGGCAGGTTCACGCGAAGGCCCGTAATGGACGTTTCTTCACGGCGGGTAAGGAAATTGTTCGGGAATGGCACCTCGGGGCTGCCGGATTCGGGATCCTGCTGCCAGACGATAACGGGCCCGTCTCCGTCGGGAGTCAGGGCAATACCAGTGACATCATCGGCGCACGCCGCAAAAATGGTAAGTGAAATCATGCAGATGGGAAGAATGTGTCTGTATCGCATCTTAAGTCCCTTGAAAAAGACCTGGAAAAAGGACCAACGGGTCCACTGATGGCGGAAAGATTGAATCACCGGGGGCTCAAAGTCAATCACAGGGTGTCGTTCTGGTTCGAAGTCCCGTAAAAGCCGGCAATCATTTCCGGGGCGTTTTCGGGAATCGGGCGATCCGCCAGGTTCTGGTTCGTAAGATCCCGGTAAAACAGAAGCCTGGCGCCGTAATGGTAAGGCATGATCCACAGCGAACCGATTCCAAGAGACAGAATGCACAACAGCCACCAGCCGATGAACCGGCAGTCAAGGCAGAAAAGCCTCCACCTGTGGCCGTTCATCATCTCCTTGCTGCGTCTGATCGCTTCGGTTCCGGTCACCTGCGGGTCGTCATGCATGATGAAGAACGCCATCGAATACGAATATGTCGCCATGATCCCGGGGATTATCAGCAACAGGGACCAGAGGAATATGAAGATCGTCATCACAAGCTGAAGCACGAACGCGTTGGCGAAGTTGTTGAATCCGGTGAAGATTTTTTCGATGTTTGCATCCGGCGCGCGGTCAAAGAAAGCCACCATGAAGGCCACGTAGCCAAGCATCAGCGGTCCGGCGATGACAAGGCTTCCAAACCACCCGGCGATCGGGATCGCGGACGCACCGACCTGGATGACCAGGTAAAGAAGCGAGGCCAGTGCGGGTTGACTCCATCTGAAGTTAAGGGTGTTCCACGAGTTTTCCATCAGCACCCTGTTTTCCTTAAACATCGGGACCTCCATGCCTGGTTTGTGAAGATCGTCGTAAATGACTGCAATGATTGCAAACCGCCACAAAGCATAGCATCCATGCCGCGGTGGTCAAGCGTCGTCGGGTGCCCGGAACCAGGTGCCGGATGTGGGTAATGCTGAACCCAGTTTTCCGGATTTCGACGGTGTTGTGTTACTATCGCGTGTCGTTAATACAAAATGGAGTTGTCAATGAGAGTTGGGTTACTGGTGTTGGCGGTTCTTCTTGTGCCGGTTCTGGCCGGCTTCGATTGCAGTGGTGATGGCGGATCTGGAACCAAGCTGTCTCAGTGCATTCGACTTGGCGAAGCTTACTGCGACCAGGAAATCGTCGCCGGATGCGTCGATCCTTCCGAGCCGTGCGTGTCGCAGGACTGTTACGACATTTTTGACGACAAGTGCCTGGCGACTGCCGAGGAACGCGAGCAGGTCGGTCACGACATCGCCAATATCATTAAACCGAAGACCGAATGCGCGGCTTTGCGCAGCGTTGAGGATTACCTTCTGGACACGGTCTGGGTCATGAGTTCAAGCAAATGCGCAAATTCCGGGGCTTACGATTCGCTGGGAAAGATGTGCGGCAAGCTACTGGACGCGTACTGCCAGAAGAATATCGACCTTGGCTGCTTCCCGGTGTCGAAATCCGACTGTGTCCAGATGGCACTAGGCTCCGGCTCGATGCCGATGGGGCCGCGATACAATTGCACCACGACCGATGATGATAACCCGCCCGCCCCGGAAAACCTGGCGTACTACAATCAGATCATGGCTGAACTCAAGGCCGCGACCGTGTGTCCGTAACCGATGGGCGAATGATCAGGCCTTGTCCTTGAAGTCCTTTCCCAGCCAGCCGCGGGCCACGATAAGCAAAACCGGGGACACCATCGCGATACTGCCGTAAATCAGCCACATCGTTTCGGTGTTCAGGCCGGCGACAGGGGTGTCGGCGGGGCAGTACCTGACCAGGAACCAGCCGCTGTACATGGACGTGATGACTTTCGTCAGGAACCACGGGAACTGGGCCACGCCCATGTATGCACCGGTCCGGCCGGGGGGCGCGATTTCCGCGGCGTACTGCAGGAAGCGCGGCTGCCACATGGCTTCGCCGATGGTCATGATCAGCAGGTATGCGGCAAGCGCCCACACGGTGGGCCCGGTCGCCAGGATGAATGTGGGAGCTGCCATGACGATGGTTCCGATGATCATCATGTTGTAGATCTTCTTCTTCTGGGTCAGCGCGGCCACAATCGGGACAATGAAGAAGATCAGCAGGGGATTAAGGTTTACCGCGAATTCAAAGTTGTCGCCGACGGCCGATCCCTGGAATGCCCGTGAGACATACATCGGCAGGGTCAGCCAGTTGTGGGCAAACAAGGTCTGAACCGGGATCAGGGCAAAGATGAAGAACGCGAACTTCGGGTCGGCCAGCGGGTGGTTCTTCAACCAGGTCAGGACGTTGAACGGCTTTTTCGCGGCGGATGGGGTCTGGGATTCGACGGGCGCGGCCACGCCGGCGGCCTTGAGTTCGGCTTCAAGCTTTTCTTTCGCTTCGGCGACCGCCCTGGCCACGACCTTGCGCGAAAGGATGATCGCGGTCACAAGCAGCCCGACCACCGTGATGGCCGTATAGACGCCATAGGCGCCGTTGATGCCGACGGCCTTGCGGATTGGTGAAAAGAACGACGGCAGCCAGCCGCCCAGGTTCATCACCGCGTAAAGCATCGCGTAACCCATGCCGGCGGTCTTTGGCGTCATGAACTGCTTGACGGCGGCGTAAGCGGCCGGCTGGTACATCCCGTAACCGAGGATGATGAACAGCAATCCGAACATCGACAGCAGGTGAAGCGGGCTCCACAGGCCGTTTTCAAGTCCAAGATAGGTGCTGCCGGCCAGGATGCCCCGTCCGACAAGCATCAGGCACAACGCCCCGATAATGGCCACCCGCACGCCCCACTTGTCGGCCAGTCCGCCGAAAAGGAACATCGAGAACGTGATGCCCCAGGTCAGAAATCCCACCATCGGACCGGCCTGCGGGTCGGTCAGGCCGACATGCCTGGTGAAGAACATCGCCAGGTAACCCAGCATGCCGAAATAGACGAATCCTTCCAGCAGGTAGGAGAGGTTGACGCCCCACAGGGCGCGTGGCGCGTGAATCAAATCGATGAAGGGTTGCGAGATTTCCCTGTACCAGGGCTTTGCTTTCTGTTCCTGAGCGTCGGCCATGTCCTTTGTCCTTTTTTGGGCGGCCAGCATCCGCCCGTCCGCGTTGTCCAGCGTCCCGCCCCGGGCGGATTGCACCCGCCCGGCCGGTTTTCTCCGGGTTCGAGTCTAATTCATGCACCACAAATTTCCATCAATTTGACAGGGGAAAATGCCGGCCGAACAATCAGTCAGTCGCGCATGGAGCGTGTCGATGTCGGCTGCCTTCATTTTGCGTTCGGTTCCCGGCCGCGTGCGTGCGTTTCTGTCGGCGTTCCTTCTGGTTTCGGCAACGTCCGCCTTTGTCGCCGCCCCGGTTCTGGCCAGGGAAGTTGAACCGATCCGTCTTCTGTTCGTCGGTGACCTGATGCACCATCAGGCCCAGGAGCGCCTTGCCCGCGAGCACCGCGACGGATTGCTGGCCGGGTATGCAGACCGCTGGAAATTTGTCGCACCGATGGTTTCCGGCGCCGACATTGCCATGGCAAATCTTGAAACGGCCGTAACGGGCGGTTCCGCAAGCGGTTTTCCGGTTTTTAACGCGCCGGTCGATTTCGTCCGGGCGGCCGCCGCGACGGGCTTCGATGTGCTTTCGTTCGCGAACAATCATTCGATGGACAAAGGCTTCAGTGGATTTTCCGCCACGCTTGAAAACATAAAGGCATCCGGTCTTCACGCCGCCGGCGATGGACAGCCCTTGTACATAAATGTTCGCGGCCGGACGATCGGCGTCATTTCGTTTACCGAATTCGTCAATGCCGGCAGCAGGTTCCGCGTGCCGGCCGGCAAGCATGGCCCGTATATAGTCCGCCATGACGACGCACCGGGAAGGGCCGCCCTGCTGCAGACGATCAGTGCTATGCGGGGCAGGGCGGACGTCGTGATCGTTTTCGTGCACTGGGGTGTCGAGTACAGATATCGTCCGGCCATATGGGCAAAGGCGTGGGCAGTCGAGATGGCCGACGCGGGCGCGGATCTTGTTGTTGGTCATCACCCCCATACGGTCGGCCCATCGGAATGGGTCGCTGGAACCGGAGGTCGGCGTGCCTTCGTGGCGTATTCACTCGGGAATTTTTCGTCCGGAATGACTCGGGATTCAACGCCTTATGGATACGCGCTGGAAGTCGCGGTTGGCGCCGACGGTTCGAAAATTCCGACGCTTCGCCCGGTCTGGACGTACCGTGACGGCGCAAACGGGCAGTGGCGCACCTATCGCACGGTTCCGGCCGCTGAACTTGAAGCGGACTGCGCGGAATTCCGCACAGCCGAAGTGCCGATGCGACGCACCGGGGCCGCGACACATGAGTGTGGTCGCCTTAGGGGTGCGGTCAAACGCCTGCCTTAAAAATTAAAGTCAAAAATCGCTTGTACTCAAGGATTCAGAGGCATAAGTTCGAAGCCGGTGACGATAACGGCTTCCTGACGGCCCGGCCCAATTGTGGTGGCGACACGGGCGTCAACTGCAACGACAACGTGTCTGCCCAGACGTTCGCCGGCCCCTATGTGCCCGCCGATCATCCCCAGTTCGGCAAGGTCAGGACCGGCTGTGCCGTCACGCTGAAGGCATACATGATGAATGACGGCCCGGCCGCCCAGCTTCAGAACATCCAGCCCGGCACGTGCCCGGCGTCTTTCAGCGTAAACGGGCTGCCGGCCCCATTCCCGGTCACGCTTTCGCCACACCAGATGCTGTCGATCGACGTCACCTATCAGCCGACGGCCGTTGGCCAGGAATCCTGCGCGATCACATGGACCGTTGACGGCAAGGACATCGTCGGCACCGCGAGCGGCGAGGGTACCGAGCAGAACCAGGTCACAGACACATTCGTGGTGGCCGAAGGCGACGACAGCTTCGACCTTTCGGGCGTTCCGCGCGGGCCAATCGAAGTTTCCATCGATGGCGTCCCGTGCAGTGATAACTGGATCGTCGAGTTCCCGGACTACAATCCCAGGGCCGTTCCCGGCGAGGGCTGCATCCCCGAAATCGGCGATACCGTGACCATCACCTACAGCGTAAGCTGCATCGGCTGATTCCCCGCGGCGTCCAGTTCAAAAAAGTCCATCGGATGAAAATACGTTTTCGAAATATGTACATGAAATGGAAATACGCTTTCGTTTTATTGACCCAGCCCCCACGAATTCCTTGAAAATGGTAGTTTTCGAGGTGTACCGCCTCTTGAAATAGGATGATTTCGAGGAGTACTGCTTCTTGAAAATTGATATTTTCAAGAGTTACAATGCAACTGTTCATTGGATTCGGGGGTTTGAACATGATGATTCCCAGGTTTTTCGACGACCTTGGGCAGTATCTGGCGCCGGGCAAAGTACTTGTCATCTTCGGTGCCCGGCAGGTCGGCAAGACGACGTTGGTCAGGAATTTTCTTCGCAGGTCGTCGCTGAAGTTCCGTTTTGATTCCGGGGACGACATTCGCATCCAGGAACTGTTTGCGGCTGGTCGCCTGGACCGCCTGCAGGAGTACGCGCAAGGCTTCGATCTGGTCGTGCTCGACGAGGCCCAACGCGTGCCCGGGATCGGACTGGGCCTGAAGATGATTGTCGACGCCATGCCGGGATTGCAAGTGATCGCGACTGGTTCTTCGTCTTTTGATCTGGCGGGGCAGGTCGGCGAGCCGCTTACTGGCCGCAAGCGCACGCTGAACCTGTTTCCGGTGGCCCAACTTGAACTGGCGACGATGCATAATCGTTTTGACTTGCGGGGAAGACTCGATGAGTACTTGATTTTTGGCGGCTATCCGGAAGTTGTGGCCGCCCAGGGCCGCGATGAAAAAATACGCCTGCTGAACGAAATCGCGTCCTCGTACCTGCTGAAGGACGTTCTGGCCCTGGACAACATCAGGAACAGTCGTTCAATCTTCGACCTTCTGCGTCTGCTGGCGCTTCAAGTCGGCAGCGAGGTGTCCTTGACCGAACTCGGAACACAGGTCGGAATCAGCTATAAGACGGTCGATCGGTACATCGACATACTCGAGAAGTCATTCATCCTGATGCGTCTTCCCGGCCTGGGGCGCAATCCAAGGACCGACCTGCGTAAGAAGAACAAGTACTACTTCATGGACACCGGGATTCGAAACGCGTTGATATCAAATTTCAACCCAACCGACCTGCGAGCCGATTGCGGGCAACTGTGGGAGAACTTCCTTTGCGTCGAGCGAATGAAGCTTCTGTCGTACACGGGGCGTCACGCAAATATGTATTTCTGGCGAACCAATCAGGGATCAGAGATCGACCTGGTCGAGGAAGCTGGCGGGGGATTCGCCGGTTTCGAGTTCAAGTGGGGCGTCAAAGGGCGGTCGCGCCCCAGGGAATGGACCGAATTCGCCCCGAACGGCTCGTGGACCGTCGTCAACAGGGACAACTACCTGGATTTTGTGCTGGAAACGTCCCTGTTCACTCCACCTGGTCAGCGGGCTCGATGAACCCGTAATACCTGGCCATCCAATATGCGGCAAGGACGTCGGCGGCGTCCATCTCGACGTTGTCGCCCCAGCCGCCCTCGATCTGGAACTGGCTGGTGTTGTGGCGGTCGTTCGGGCGCTCGTCCGACGGGATGATGCGGTTGTCGCTGCGCATGTATCGTTCGCGGAATTCCGGGCGGTCGATGTAGTACTGCGGCGCCTTGACCAGATCCAGCCGGTGGTTGTTGTGGATATTCCAGCGGATCAGGTCCAGCGGGTACAGCCTGAACCATCTTTCGCCCAGGTACAGGTTCGGAACGGTTTGGGTAATCACGCCCTGGATGACATCCCAGACGGCCGACTGCTGGGTCTTCAGGTTGTCATAGACCGACCGCCAGCCCTTCAGCCAGCGAGCCTTCAGGGCAGCGTCCTGTTCGTACTGAACCAGGATGAAGAACGCCTGGGTCGAAAGTTCGTCGCCGTCGCCGTTGCCGTGGCGCCCCGGCGGCTCGGTCGAAGTCATGACGTTGTCGTCGTAATGATTTTCGTCGTTCATCAGGAACGCCTTGGCGTCGATGAACTTCTGGCTGCCCGGCATGTCCAGGGTTTCGCCTTGCTGCAGCTTCGATTCCTGGTCCTGGGTCATGTAAATAGCCAGGTTCATTGCGGCCAGCGTCTGGACCGATCTCTGCCCGCCGTCACCAAAAAGTCCAATGAAATTGACGTATCCCGGGTCGAACTGGCCGTAGGTGGTGCACTCGCCGGTCGGGCGCAGCAACTGGTAATCGTGGTCGATGATGCCGCCGATGATGTTGCTGACGTGCGCTGCGATGGCATGCTTCTGGGTTTCGTCCGCGCACAGGTCATACGCCGGGCCCATCATGAACAGGTGTGACGTGACTTCGTCGTTGGAAGTGTCGGATTTCACCCACCATTCGCCGTCCGGTGACGTGTACCACATGCCGTCGTCCGGGTTGTCGCAGTCGTCAAGCCGGCAGCCGTCTTTGCGGATGACCGCGCGCGCCAGGAACCAGTCTTCGCCGGTCAGCAGGCGCAGGTTCAGCATGGCCTGCAGGCTGTGGTCGAAATTCGCCTTTGCCTGTGGGTCGCTGGTTTCCTTCCAGCGCATGCATTCCGCAATCAGCCAATAGCTGGTCCAGCCGCCGTCGTTGTCCGAGTCCCACGGGATGCTGGTCGAAAGGTCGCCGGGCACGGTCAGGCGGCTGTCGGCAACGGCCCCGTCGCGGTCGTGCCGCAGTTCGATCTTTTCACGCAGCAGGGCCATCTTGTCTTCAATCGTCATGCGTTCGACGGTCGTCCAGGTCATGCCCGCAGCCGACCCGAAATACACAGGCGAATCGGGGACATCCGGCGTGGTGGCGACCGCGCGCACGTCGTTGTCAGCCACCCAGCGCAGTGTGTTGTAAAAACGCCACTCGGGGCCGTCGCCGCGGTCGATCATGCGCATGGCGCCGCCCATGGTCGTGACGATGAACCCGCCGTCGGCCGTTTTCGCCACGTCGGTCGCGCCCGTAAGCGGCACGCGCCCGGCCGCGAACACCGGGATTTCGGCCGGAGCCTGTTCGTCGGATTCGATGGCCGCGTATCCGGCGATGCCGTCCTGGCCGACGACCACCAGTTCGAGTTCGGACGGGACGCTGACGTCGGCGATCATCTGCCGGATGTCGGTCACGGGCGACGGAATGGTCGCAATCAGGACATCAAACCTGTCGCTCTGGATGTTGTACTGCCATACTTGGATGACTTCGGTGCCATCGCCGTTGGCTCCTGCCACATAGATCCTGTCGTGGGCGGCGTTCACCGTGGCGAATTTCACGGCCAGCGTCGTGCCGGTGACGGCCAGGCGGGTTTCCGCGTCGTGGAACAGGGCCACGTTGAACTGGTCGGCCACGATGGTCCAGCCGTACGCCTGGGCCACCGACATCACCTGCACGTCGGCGAAGATCATCCAGGATTCAAGCTCGGGCTGACTTTCATCGTTGTTGATCAGCTTCAACAGCGCGGTCTTCTGGACCACCAGGACATATTCGTCGGTATAGGCGCCGCCCAGCACCGGCCCGTACGTCGGGTTCACGGCGATCTTCACGGGCTCCCATGTGCCGGGCTCGGCGGGGGCCAGCGGGTCCCGCAGCCAGACGCCGTCGGATGCCAGGATAAGCACGTTGTCAAAGGGCAGGGGATTATCGACGGGCTTTATCAGTATATCGACGATGTCGGTGATCCGCCGGTCGATCTCGATGCCGGTGTGGTTGATTTCCTGGGCGAATTCCTTGTCCTGGATGGGCTGGAAGATTTCATCGGGCTTGACGATGTCACCGCCGGGGATGTCGCCCGCAACGTCGCCCGCATCGATCGCTTCGTCGTCAGCGGAGTCTTTTGCCACGTCTTCAGCAACGTCGTCATCGGAGTCGCCAACCGTGTCGCCCTGGGTCGTGTCGGTGGTGTCCGGCGCCGCAACGTCTGCCGTATCGGCAGCCACATCGGCGGCCACCACGTCCGTGTCGCCATCAGGGGTTCCTGAATCACCGCATCCGGCCGCCATCAAAACCGCCGCCGCCCCAAGCACCACAAGCATCGTTCTGGAAAGGATCGTCACGCGGTTCATCTGGAACCCCCTGGAAGACGGTCGATTGTTTCACATAACCTGCTGCAGGTCACTTACAGGAATTCAGCGCCATGGTACATTTGCTGCGTCTGTGGGAACGCAGTGGCGGGAATGGAGAAATCGGGATTTTCAGGGCCTCAGACGTCCCGGTTGCGCAGGCGCCGGGCCGACAGTCCAAGCATCATCAGGGCCAGCGTCAGGATTACGGCCAGGGAGTTGCCGCCAGCGCCCGCGTTGCCGCTGCCGTCCGCAGTGCAGCCACCGGATCCACCGTCGTCCGGCGTTGACACCGTTTCGCAGGTCCCGGCGGTCCCAACCCATGCCTGGCATTCGAGTCCTTCCGGGCAGTCCGGCGCGTTCATGTCACAGGCGGGGCGGCAGGCGCCGGTCCTGCAGACCAGTCCGGTCGTGCATTCCTGGTCGCATGCGCACGTTTCGTCGGTCGCCTGCTGAAGCGTTGCATCACACGTCTGGGCGATGGCCGCGTATTTCGGGGCCGCGATGTCGCTGACGACGCCGCCGATGAGCGTGTTCCCGATGTAACCTTCAAAAGCCAGCCGCTGCACCGAGCCCTGGGGGACTGCCGTTGCCGGGCGGATCGTTGCCGTGATATCGGCGGTCGCGCCCGGGTCAAGCGTCACCACCGCCGGCGTCACCGTCACGGTCCAGTCCGGCGGCACATCGACGCGCCGAACCCGGATCTCGATGTCTGCCGTGGCTGACGTTGGATTGCCGACTTTGAACGTCGTCATCGTTTCGTACATGCGTACCAGTGATGATCTGGCGGTCTCGAGCCGTCCTTCCACGATTCCGAGTGACGGCAGCTTCGCTATCGAAGTCGGGCCCTGATACGCGTTGAACATGCCGGCCGCCGAGTAGATCATCCCAAGAGTTCTCCAGGCATCGACAAGCCGGTTCCACTGCGGGAACAAATCGCCGACGTACTGGGAAATCTCGCCGGTTATCAACTGCTGCCGGTACAACTCAATGTCGTCTTCAGAATATCCGGCCGCTGATGCCGCCTGTTGCTCGAGCACCGTCCAGCCCGACGACGACAGGCGTGCCAGGAAGTCGTCCACATCGGTCTGGGTCACCAGCAGTTCGGTCGCCCCATCCGTCCGCAGCGCCGCCTGATAGTCCACCAACGCGTCCGCCAGAATCAGGTAATGCCCGCCCGCCATCCTCTTGAAGTAATCAAGTGCAGCCACATGGCGTGCCGCCCATTCCATGTCGCCAGCCAGGGTGGCCGCCGCCCACCGACGCTGGGCGCTTGCCGCGGCTTTCATGTCCAGCATTACTTCAATGGTCGCATCGTACAGGGCCTGCCCGGCGTCCTGGACCGAAAGTGCCGATACGGCCGCCCGGAGTTTTCGTGGCGAATACTGCTGGACCGGGGGCTGACCACGCTTTACGGGCGTCCTGAACTGCATGGCATCTTCGTCATCGTCGGATGCCGACCCAGGGCTTCTGGGGACGCTCGGCAGGGACGTCTGCTGACTGACTTCGGTGGTTGACTCGTTGTTCGAGCCAAAGAAGAAGTTCATTATCGCGTCGAAGCCCGCGCCGAACCAACTGAAGCTGTCCCCGCCCGACTCGGCGGCCTGTTTTTCGTCGTCACTGGACGAAGAGCCTGGTTCCGCATCCAGATTCTTTGTCTGTTCACCCGAGAACGAACCGCTGCCGCCATCCCTGTGGATCGGCGTCCCGCTTCCCGGCTGCGGCATCCCCGAGTACGCGAGCCTGACGCAATAGTGGCCCGACAGCGGCGGCGTCCACGGTACCGAAATCGTTGTCGTCGCCCCTGCCTCGATCACAACCCCGTTCCGGCTGCCGAGAGGCCCGAACACAAGCCCGATTCCGCGCTGCGCAATTTCCAGGGTGGCGTCCACGACGATTGGGAATTCGTTCGGGTTGGTCAAGTCCGCGCTGACTGTGCCGGGCACGCCCTGAACGACCGGCAGCGGCTCGATACGGATCCTGTCGCTGAAATAGGGCGCCTGCGCGTCAGGCAGCAGCGGGTTGGGCGCGGTATCGGCGAATGTAACAGTGGCCGAAGCGACGCGGGCCGCTTCGCAAACGCCCTGATCGGTCAGGGTTGCCCCGATTGTCGCGTCGCCGGCCACCGCAGAAGTCAGGTAGGCGTTCGCAGTACCGTCAGCCCCGGTCACGGCGCCGTCCACCGCCGTACCCAGCGTCGTCGTCAGGTGGACGACCCGCCCGGCCAGTGGTTCCCCGTTGCCGTCCCGCGCGGTCACCTTGACCCAGACGCGGGTCGTGGAGTCGGCCGGCGCGAACCAGCGATCGGGCCGCACCTCGACCGATGTGACCGGCAGCGGCGCGGCGGGTCCGGCCTGGCCATCGGCCGATTCCAGCGCGGGTTTCCAGGCGACCGGTCCGAATATCGGGGTACCGCTGCCGTCCGGGTTGCATGTGTCGTCGGTTGTCGGCCCCGCCGGATGTCCCCACCAGACATGGGGCGCCAGGATCAGCGCCGTCCCCTTGTTGCGCACCGCGTACCATCCGTCTTCAACTTCGACAAGCTGGCTGGACTCGATGACGGTGCCAGGCGGGCCATACGCGCGGACCAGATCCATCATGCTCTGCCGAATGATGGAGTGCGAAACTGATGCGGTGGCGTTCGTCAGCATAAGGTTTGCCCCGATTTTGCCGCCGCCCTCGATGATCACGTGGCGAAGGACCGACCCCTGGTTCGGGGCCTGCTCGGCGCCCTCGATGGAAATTCCGTCCCACGGGTCGGACAGCGGGTTGTCCCGCGTTAATGTAATCGGCGCCGCCGCCGTCCCGACCGCCAGAAGGGTTCCGTTCACGACCAGGCCCGTGTAACCCGCAAACTGCAAGGTCACGCCGGGGTCGATCCGGAATGTCGCGCCGGTCAGCACAAAAACGTCGGAGGTCACGTGGTATGGCAGGCCAAGGTCAGTCCAGTGCCGGTTCCCATCCATGTTTCCGCCGCCGACCCGGATCGCCTCGATGCCGTTTCCCGACGACGTAATGCCGGAAAGCGAATGTTCGACCCCACCGTATTCAAGGTTCAGCGGGTACATCCCGTTCCCCGTCAATGTGACCGACGCCAGGGTAAGCCGAGCGCCGTATCCGGCCCTGATGCCGTCCGAGGTCGCGGGCGCACTGTCCCGAATCGTCGAATTGGTAATCGTCACGCTGGCGTGATGGATCAGTACGCCGGCCCCGAGTTTGCCGCCGCCTTCGACAATGACGTGGTCAAGCACCGAACCCGAGATCGGGGCCTGCTCGGTCCCCTCGATGCCGATGCCGTCCCATGGATCGGACTCCGGGGCGTCCTTGGTGAATGTAATCGGCGCGGCAGCCGTACCCGCCGCGACCAGTGTGCCATTGACGACCAGCCCGGAATATCCGGAACACTTGACTGTGACGCCTGGTTCAATGGTAAGGGTCGCGTCCGCCGCCACTTTCAGGTTTCCAGTCAGCAGATATGGCGACTCGGCAGCCGTCCAGATCACGTCGGTCGAATAGGTCTGGGTACCGACGGTCGTGTCGGCGTTGGCGGGTCCGGCGGTGGCGACGAAAACGACGGCCAGCAGACCTGGCATCACGCACTTCAGGATCAGCCGGGATACAGCTCTGGTCAGAATTGAACGGCCCATCTGGAATCCCCCGAAAGATGCCTGATTGTTTCACATAACAAGTTGTGCGGCCATCCCCGGTGCGCGAAACCCGACGAGACATAATTGGTTTCCCCGATTTCGACAACTGCACACTGAAACCTTGCAATTGGACGAATCGAAACTTGCAATTGGACGAATCGAAACTTGCAATTGGACGAACTGAGGCTTGCAATTGGACGTATCTAAGGCCATAATCAGACAAGGCTTTTGGTGGTAGTGGATTAATGTCTGATAAGACGTTGTATCCCAGATTTCTGCGTTCACGGGTTGAAGATGCGCTGACGGATTCCCCGGTTGTCCTGATTCACGGCCCCAGGCAGTGCGGCAAGACCACTCTGGCCCGCATGGTGGGGGACGATTCGGGATACGCCTACCTGACTTTTGACGATGACGTTCAACGTTCGTCGGCCAGAACGGATCCCGTTGGATATGTGGCCGATTTGCCCGACAGGGTGATACTCGATGAAGTACAACGAGTCCCGGAACTGTTTACTGCCATCAAGGTTGCCGTGGACAGTCGCCGCAAGCCGGGTTCATTCATCCTTACAGGATCGGCCAATGTTCTTCTGGTTCCCCGTCTTGCGGACTCCCTGGCTGGAAGAATCGAAATCCTTCGGCTGCATCCGCTGTCCCGGGCTGAATTGGTCGGAAGGGCTTGCAACTTCCTGGCAACATTGTTCGGGGCCGGCTTCAAGGCTGGACAGTCCGGGCAACGTCTGGGAAATGTACTGGCTGAACATATTGTCGGTGGCGGCTATCCGGCCGCCCTGGCCCGTGCAACCTGCCACCGACGGGCCCTTTGGTATCGGGATTATGCCGATACACTTATTCAGCGCGATATCCAGGACTTGGCCCGAATCAGGGCGCTCGACGCCTTGCCGCGCCTGCTGGCATTGGCAGCGGGGCAGACCGCAAGCCTGATCAACGTGTCCGAACTCGCGGCCCCGTTCCAGGTCAGCCGCCAGACCATCCGTGAATATCTGACCCTGTTGTCACGGATATTTTTGCTGGAAGAATTGCCGCCCTGGCACAGCAATCAACTGAAACGCCTGGTTAAGACCCCGAAGCTGCACATCGGTGATACGGGGTTGGCCTGCGCCCTTATGGGTGCCAATCCTGGCTCGCTGTGGATGGATCGTCCGTTGTTCGGCAGGTTGCTGGAAAGCTACGTATATCAGGAATTGCGGCGTCTGGCGTCTTTCCGTGATGAATCCACCACGTTCTATCATTTTCGCGACAAGGATCAGGTTGAAGTGGATCTTGTGATCGAGTCGGAAGGCCTGGTGGCCGGTGTCGAGGTCAAGGCGGCATCAACGGTGACTACCGCGGATTTCAAAGGGCTTCGCAAGCTCAAGGACGCCGCTGGAAGTCGTTTTGTCTGTGGTGTGGTGCTGTATGACGGCGCTGCCGTTGCAGGCTTTGGTGAAAGACTTTACGCAGTTCCGGTTTCCAGGCTCTGGAATGACGAGTGAGGATCTGTCAATCCTGTTTTAGTAATATGGCTCCCTCGATTCCCAGGGACAAAGGGGATAGACCTTCTCGTCTCGACATTGTTCAGGATCATCGATACAGCCACAGTCCCAGAAAACGCCCCACTCAACAACAAACACCCCGTCCACCCAGCGGGAAGGCTCACATGATAAACCTTGTGCGATCATGATGCAGCACGGCTCGTCTATCGCTTCGTCACACGGGTATCCCTCTTTGGGCACGTCCCCGCAGACAAGAGCGTCCGATGTGGTGTCCGGGGGCAGGGCGTCTGCGTCCCCAGCGCCGTCAGTGTCCCCGAAGCCGTCAATGGTCAGGTCATTCGCGTCGGTTAAGTCTTGAAACGAATCGGCGCGAACATCAGCAGAATCGAAAACATCCGACGCCTGGACTGCATCGAAAGTGTCCGGGGTAGCATCGAATTCGACGGACTCGGGATCTGGGTCTGTCCCCTGGGCCGGGGCCGCCGAACATGAAGTCAGAAGCAGCAGCACCATCAAACAAAAGCTCGATTGCCTGGTTGAATTCATGCTGTACGTCTCCAGATGTCTTTCCGGGCAAAGGGTTGGAGCAATGCTAGCGGATTGTATATCGTCAAATCAATAAGTATGGCGAAAATGATGTATAGGCGTGCCGCGCCGTGTAACTTCTGCTGTTGTGCGTCAGGTGCCGCTGTACTAGGATTTCCACATCGTTTCGCGGTCCCGGCCCGGGTTCCGGTTGTCCGTCATTTTCCCAGGAGGTTCCAATGCGTCGAATAATTGCCGTGGCGGTTCTGACCAGCCTCGTCGCGCTGTGCGCGTGCACGCCAGACGAAGTCAGCCCGCCGACGAATCTGTCCCGGCTCCGAGTGGAAAACAAGAATTTCCGCGATGAATCGGGGCGTTACATGATGATCAACGGTGTCAACGTCAGCGGCACGACGAAAGTCCCGGTCAATATCTCGCCGGTTTCGTACGTCGGCCGTCCGTTCCCGATCGACCAGGTTGATGACTGGTTCGCCAAGCTGCGGCGCGACGGCTTCAACGCCATGCGCCTGCTGGTCATCTGGGAAGCGGTCTGCCATCAGGCGCCTGGCGTTTATGACAACGAATACCTGGACTACCTGGAACAGGTGATTTCCAAGGCGAACGATCACGGCATCTATGTCCTGATCAATTTCCACGAAAACCTTTTCAGCCGCCATCTATATTCGGTCTTCAACGATCATCCCACGATTGGCGAGCCGGGAAGCTGGCAGGCTATGATCGGCAGCCTGTTCCCGGCCACGGATCCTGAAACCGGCGAACTTTATTACGATTCCAAGGTCGTTGGCGACGGCGCGCCCCGCTGGGCGGTTGAAGCCTGTTTGCCTGAAAAGGACCTGGACGCCCCGACGTACGGCATGCTGCGCATCCTTGGCGACGTAACGCTGGACAGCGGCAACCTGGGTAAGCTGATTTCCGCCTTCACGACGCTTCTGGCGGGCGGCGATGGCGGAATGACCCCGGAAATCATTGAATTGATTGACATGTTGTCATCAAGTCTGGCCGCGATGACGGATGCCGGCCTGCTGCCGTTCGACATGACAACCACGAATGACATGATGCCGTTCACGCTGTGGGCAATGAATTCGTTTCTGTCGGTCGATGTCGAAAAGTGCTACGCCGCCTTCTTCGCTGGCAACGAGGTCTTCCCGGACCGCAAGATCGACGGCGTCCCCATCATGGACTATCTGCAGCAGGGCCACATCGACGCGTGGCTGCAGGTTGTCGAGCGCGCGAAGAAGTACCCGAATATCCTGGGCTATGACCTGATGAACGAGCCGACCGGCATCTTCATCATCCTGTCGGTCGTTTCCGCCTATGTTTCGGCCGGTTTCGACAACGTGGCCGCGTATGCCGCGCTGACCGCGCTTATTGACAAGGACACCGTTGACGCCATTTACAACATCATCGACGCGACCGGGCTGCTGCCGTCGATTCCGCTGGAATTGACCGAAGAGAATGTGGCCGCCAACGTCACCGACCCCGTGATCGACACAATCCACGACGCGGTCGAGGCGCGGCTTACGGTACTGCTGGACGCGATCCCCGCCGATTCCACCGCCACCACTTTTGTTTCGACCGATCCGTTCAAGACCGAGATGGCCACCGCGATTGCCGATGCCAAGGCCGAGGTGCGCGCCAGGGTCGCCCAGAAGGTGGCCGGCATGGAAGAAGGCATGCGCGAGTCGATCGTTTCATCCGCCGAGGATCAGGCCGGAAAGGTCATCCAGTCCGCAGTCAACGGCGCGGCGAAGGCGATCAAGGCACTGCCGGCCGACGTCCTGGCCGATCCGGAATCGCAGGCGGCCCTGATGGTGAAGATCGAATACAAGACGCGCGCCTTTGACGACGTGCCCCCGATTATCGTCGAGTCCGTCGCCGAGGTTCGCAAGCAGCAGTTGATGGCCTACTGGGACACGATCAAGGCCCAGTGGGGAATGGCCGACATGGATCTGTTCGCCACGATTGACCTGAACATGAACCTGGAACGCAAGTACATGATGCGTTACTGGAACCGCATCGGCGCGGCGGTCCAGCAGGCCGACCCGAACGCGATCCTGTTCATCGGCGACCCGCTTGCGATTAACAGCCTGTTTGGCGGCGAGGCGATGTCCCAGATGAACAATTCGCCTTACAAACCCGAAAACATCAAGAATTTCGTGCATTCGTACCACTGGTATCCGGGCAGTATCTATCCGCTTGGTCTGTTCCAGGTGCCGCCGCAGAAGTTTTCGGCCATCGAGTGGCGCACAAAGGACTTCCTGACGCCGCTGTCGGGCAAGTACACCCGCACGGCCAACACGTACGGCAACGTTCCGGTGGTGTTCACGGAATTCGGGACGTACTTCAATTTCAACTGGAACCTGAAGGATCGCGAATCGATCCTGGCTCACGTTGCCGAGCATGGCTATGACGTGTCCGCGGCAATTTTGAATAACGAATACGAGACGTTTGAAAAACTGATGTCGCACAGGATGGTATGGTGCATGTCGGGCGATAACGACTACCAGCTTGGCGACCAGTGGAACCACGAGGACTTCAGCGTCTATGGTCCGGACGGAGAGCCCCGCGCCCACGAGGCATGGATGAGGCCGACCGTCCACATGTCGGCCGGTGAACCGATCGAGATGCGCTTCTTCTCGCCGCTGCACGTCTTTGACCCGGACAAGGGCGAAAGCGCCGACCAGCAGCTTGGTGAATTCCATTACGCCTGCGAGGGCAAGGAATCGGACCTTCCGACCGAGATTTACGTGCCCGAATTCCAGTACCCGGACGGCTTCTATGTCTGGCTTTCGGACGGGTGGGCGACGTTCGACCCCGATTTGCAGACGCTTTACCACTATCCGACAAATGACGAGCCGGGCGTGACGCATGAAGTCACGATCAGGCGCCCGGCCGAAGGTCGGGAAAACAAGGGATGGGCGTATTTCTTCAACTTCGATGGCCAGAAGGTCGTCGGGGACAGGCAATAGGAGGGCACGCAGATGAAACGCATCATTTTCCCGATTGTCGTTTTCGCCGTGGCCGTCCTTGCCGGGCACGCCGCAATTTCCCAGGAAGCTGGCCAGGAATCCTGGCCCGAAGCCGCCCCGAGCCAGGACGAGTCCATCGAATCCGACGGCTCTGGCGAATCGGCCGGCGGTGAAGCCAATTCCGATGCCGAAAGCGCCGCCGGTGGTGACTCCGAGGGTGGCGCTGAAAAGTCCGATGCCGCCCCGTCTGACGCCGCCCCGTCCGACGCCGACAAGGCGTTCGGTCGCGATCCCCGTCCGAAGATAGACGCCTTTTATTCCAAGCACGTCGATATCGGATTCCAGCTTGCGACGATGTTCCAGTACTCAAACGACAGCGATTTCGATCGCAGCAAGCCCCTTGATGACCCGTACGACCGTTCGACCGGACTGTTCGGAACCTTCCTGAAGCCGCAGTTGACGGTCAAGCTGAACAAGGTCTTCCGCTTTTACTGGGAACTTGAGCTTGGCCTGGATCTGTGGAGTCGTAATTCGCCGGATGCGACGCTTGGCGCTGACGGCAAGGCAAAGGAACCGGAATCGTTCGGCATCCGTCAGCGGGAGCTTTACGGCGAGGTTCTTTACAGGCAACTGGCGGTACGGCTTGGATACCAGCATATCGAGGACGTATCCGGCCTGTTCCTGAACCACTGGTTTGGCGCGGCCGCCTTCCGTTATGGCCCGGAACGCTCGAGTCATTTGCGTCTGTTTGGCGGCCAGATGCCGGATCAGACGTATGAGGGCTGGGATCTGACCGAAAACAGCCTGAAGAACGACGTGTATATCGCCGGTATCGACGGGCAGTGGGTTTTCAACCGCTGGGCGAAGATTCAGGCCGGCGCCTATTACCTTGGTGATCTTTCCACGGTTGGACAGTACCGCCATGTCGGGGTGCTCTCGGCGGGATTCGCCCTTGAAAAGAAGTGCTGGGATGCCAGGCTGGCAGTCATCGGCCAGGTCGGAAGCCTTGAAAATTCGGCCTCTGACGGTGGCGATGCGCTGCATGGGGCGTGGGGCGTGGTCGCTTCCGGCGGCGTGAACCTGAAGCATTTTGAACTGAAGGCTTCGGGAACAGTCCTTTCCGGGGATGACGACTCAAACGGCAACGACCAGCTTGCCTTCATGTGGTCCGGCAAGCGCCCGGGCATGTCCATCCTGCTTTCGGAAAACGAATCCCGTGACCTGGGGAACAACTTCGACGAAAGAATTGCCAGCCGTGATGGTGGATTCAATACGACCGTGGCCGGCATGGGAGCCCTTGATCTGGGGCTTTATTACAAGCCGGTGGATTACATGAAGCTGGGCTTCGTCACGGCGGCCCTTTTTGTGTTGAATCCATCGAACGCTCTTGGTGGATCATTCGTCGGCAGCGAGAACGAACTGGTATTTGACGCCGAACTGATGCACGACCTGATTCGCATCCAGGCCATCGCCGGCCTGATCGTCCCCGGCGCCGCCGGCGCTGCGCTGGTCAACAGCATCGACCTGAAGGCCAGGGACAACATCTACTTCGGCCAGCTCGCGGTCATCCTGAACTTCTGACGCGACTGCAAAACACTGTCCGAACACCCACGTCACAGCAAATAATTACGTGAAAAAGTGTGACCCTTTGTGATAAAACTGCACCGAACCAAAAGAGTCCGGTAAGGAGGGCAGGATGCCGAAGAAGGTTCGGGAGTGGACGCTTCTGGAGGAGGTCGGGCGAGGTGGAATGGGTGTGGTCTGGCGGGCCCGTCATATGATTCTGCCGGGCGACTGGGCCGTGAAGGTCATCCGTCCCGAACTGAGTTCGGATGCGGAAACCCGTGATCGCTTCCTTTCCGAGGTGACCGTCCTTAAGCGGTTGCGTCATCCCAACGTGGTCGAAGTTGATTCGCCGTTTCAGGAAGGTGGCGAACTGTACCTTCCGATGGAATTCCTTGCCGGACAGTCCCTGGAAAAGGTGCTTGCGGCACGTCCCGGTTCGTGGGAGCCCGCAGCCGCGGTTGCCATCATAAGGCAGGCAGCGGCCGGCATCGGTTTCGGGCACAGGCAGAAGCCACCGGTTCTTCATCGTGACGTGAAGCCGGGAAATATTCACATCCTTTCGGATGGCCGGGTGAAGGTTGTCGATTTCGGTCTTGCCAGAACTCTTGGCGAGAAGTCCACCACGTCGCGCGGCCTTGCGGTTGGCACGCCGGCTTACATGGCGCCGGAGGTGCTTGACGGAAAGCGCGCCACGCCGCAGTCAGACGTTTACGGGCTTGGAATCGTGCTTTACCGCCTGCTGGCCGGAAGGATGCCGTTCAACATGCCGGACGAGGATTCGGCCTCGGCAATGGCGATTGTGCTTGCCGTATCGCGGGCCCATGCATCGGGCCTGGTCGATGTCCGTCAGTATGCCCCGGCCGTGTCGTCGGATCTTGCCGGCGTCGTGATGTCTGCCCTGGCCGCTGATCCGTCTGAACGTCCCGCGGATGCCGCCGAGTTTGAAAGTCGCCTGGCCAGGCTCTATCCGCCGTCCGTCCAGTCAAGTCCGTCCGTTCAGTCCCGTCCGGGCATGTCGGTGAAGGCAGCATCACCCGCCGCGGTCGATTACGACGCGACGTCGCTTGGCATCCATGTCTCATCGGGATCAAGCCAGGAACAGGGCAGGGCCGCCTGGGCTTTTTCGGCACCTTCGGAACAGTCCGGTCATTCGTCCAGCGGATGTGTTGAACGGCCGATGGCCGGTGCGGGTTTCGTTCCTGGATGTCCGGGTGTCCCCGATATCCTTGCGGGCATTCGGATTGAACTTCCGGCGCTTGATGATTCGCCGGATGTCCGTCGCCGCGGCGGATCGGGCACGCGTGCCGCGGCGGGCATGCCGGGATGGGTACCGTCGTGGATGCGTGGCGCCCTGTCGGTTGTCATTGGTATGCCAGGTCGGATTTATGACCGACTTCCCCCCGGGATTGCCGGGGTTCTGACCTTGCGCAACCTGATTATCGTCGGTGTGGCGATGGTGGTTGTCGCGGGTGGAATAGTCGGCTTCACCATGTATCAATCCTGGAAGGAAGCCCGTGACGAAGCCGCGAGACAGGCCGCTGTTGTGGTTGCCCCAGAGCCCCCTTCGCCCGACAAGATCGCCGGAATCAACTGGGTCAGGATTGAAGGAGGCGGTTTCTGGATGGGTTCATCCACGGGACAATCGGACGAGCAGCCGACGCATTTCGTCACGGTCAAGAGTTTCAGCATGTCCGCGACCGAGGTCACGATCGAACAGTACCAGAAGTGCGTCGATGCCGGTGCGTGCAGCCGTCCACATTTCGATGACGGAACTTGCCGCGTCTATATCGACGGGGTCTGGTCTTCCAGGGTGCTTCCCCAGCCGTTCAGGGGTGCGTCCAACCCGGTTGTGTGCGTTGACTGGGAACAGGCTTCCGCTTTTGCCAGATGGGTTGGCGGCAGGCTTCCAAGTGAAGCCGAATGGGAATTCGCGGCCAGGGCCGGCGTGACGGCCGACCTTTACGGCAGTCCTGGTGACATCGCCTGGTATCGAGACAATTCATACGGAAGCACCAGTGCGGTCGGACGCAAGCGACCGAATGCCAACGGGCTGTACGACATGGTTGGCAACGTCTGGGAGCATTGCGAGGACGTTTACCATAACAGCTATTCCGGCGCGCCGTCCGACGGAAGCGCGCGCAGGTATCCATCCGGAAAGTTCCGGGTCAACCGCGGCTCAAGCTGGGACGACGGTGCCTCGGTTCTCCGCCTGTCAAACAGGTACAGGCTCGAGTACGGCAAGAGCAGTTGTTCACTGGGGATTCGGGTGGTTCGCGACGTGATCTGAGAGAGGGAACAAGATGTCGATAAGCGTAAGGGAATGGGTTTTGATCGACGAGATTGGCCGGGGCGGCATGGGCATCGTCTGGCGTGCCAGGCATCAGATGCTTCCGGGCGACTGGGCCGTAAAGGTCATTCGTCCCGAATTGAGCCAGGATTCCGAATCAAGGGCGCGCTTTCTTTCCGAAGTCACCGTGCTGAAGCGCCTTCGACATCCAAACATCATCGAGGTCGAGACGCCGTTCGAGGAAGGCGGAAACCTGTATCTGCCGATGGAGCTTCTTACCGGGAAGTCGCTGGAAAAGCTGCTTCTGGAAAGGCCGCATCCATGGAATCCCCAGGATGTGGTCAATCTTGCGCGCCAGGCCGCGGCCGGTCTTGGGTACGCCCATACCCAGGCGGAACCGGTGCTGCACAGGGACGTTAAGCCGGGGAATATCCATGTCCTTGACGGCGGCCATGTGAAGATCCTGGATTTCGGTCTGGCCAGGACACTTGGCGACAGATCGATGACGGCGGCGGGCAAGGCGGTTGGGACGCCGGCATACATGGCCCCGGAAGTCCTTGACGGGAAAAGGGCCTCGACACGATCCGACGTGTACGCGCTTGGCGTGGTCATGTATCGAATGCTTACCGGAAGGCTGCCGTATGACCTTCCTGAAGACGAGTCCTCGCTTGTCGCCCTGGTTCTTTCGATCGTCCGCGCGCATGATCGGGGATTGCCCGATATAAGGGAATTTGCGCCGGCGGTGCCCCCGCAACTTGCGGCCGTCGTGATGAATACGCTTTCCCGCGACCCGGCATTGCGCCCCGCAGATGGAATGGAACTGTCTGCCAGCCTTTCGCGGCGGGATCTTCTTTCCAGCCAGCTCGGGGATGGACAGGCCGGCCTTGATTCGACAAGGCTCGGGATTGAACTTCCAGCCACCGGCCGGGCCGCGCAGGCCCCGGCCAGCCCGGCGGGTGTGCCGATTACACCGCCTGAAGCCTTTGGAAGGCCGATTGGATCGCACGTCCCGGCGCAGCGTGATGCCGACGTCAGTCTGTTGGGGATTCGGGTAACCGCGGGTGATTCCGGCGTCAGATCCGAACCTGACACGGACAGGTTTGCCGAAAAGTCGGATTTCGTTCCGGTGGTTCCCCAGGTCGTCCACGCCAAACCGCCACGTGGCCGGAAAATCTGGCCATGGATTGTCCTTGGTGTTGTCGGGATTGCGATCGGCGCGGGGTTCGGTCTGTTCGGGATCGGGTCCGGCGAATCCGGCCCCATGTCGTCCGGCGGGTTGCTTTCCGGCGGTGAACCTTCTGAAAAGGTTCAGTTTTCAATGCACATTATGTCCCAGTGTCCATTCGGTGCGCAGGTCCAGAAGGGTATTGCCCCCGTGCTGAAGACCCTCGGAAACGCGGTTGATTTCAAAATGCATTACATCGGTGACGAACCTGAACCGGGAAATCTGACATCGATGCACGGCGCCAACGAAGTCATGGGGGACAAACTGCAGTTGTGCGCAATGAAGTATGCCCCGGCCAACTACATGGACGTAGTCGTCTGCATGGCCAACGACATGCGCAACATTCCACAGAATTTCGAAAAGTGCGCGACCGAGGCCAGGGTTGATCCGGCCCCGATCAATGCTTGCGCCGAAGGCCAGGAAGGCACCGACCTGCTGTCAGCATCCTTCAAGGCATCAAAGGAGGCTGGCGCCCGCGGATCCCCGACGATGTTCTTAAACGGCGAGAAGTACCAGGGTGGCCGCACCGAGACCGACTTCATGCGTTCGATTTGCAACGCGTTCAAGGCAAAAAAGCCGGCCGTCTGCGCGAACATCCCGGAACCGAAGAAGATCGTCGTCACCGTCCTGTCCGACAGGCGCTGTACGAAGTGCTTCCCCGACAGGATCCTTGGCCAGTTGAAGAACATGTTCCCCGGACTTGAACCGAAGACCCTCGATTACTCGGATCCGGAAGGCCGGGCGCTGTACGACAGCCTGAAGGATCAGGGCGTGAAGCTGCTGCCCGCATTCCTGTTTGATCCAGTCGTGGCCGAAGACGCCGGTTTTGACCAAATCAAGCGTTTTATCGTCGATGCCGGTCAGTACAAGCTGCTGCAGGTTGGCGCGAAGTTCGATCCGACCGCCGAAATCTGCGACAACGGCGTGGACGACAACGGTGACGGAAGGGTTGACTGCAGGGACTCCGGCTGTGATGGTTCTTCCGATTGTCGTTCCGAAATCGCGCGCAGGCTGGATCTGTTTGTGATGTCCCAGTGCCCGTTCGGCGTGAAGGCGCTCAACGCACTTCCGGAATTGATCCGGGCGTTCAAGAGCGACGGCATTACCGTCAACATCAACTACATCGCCGACGAAATGCCTGACGGTACCTTCAAGGCGCTGCACGGCCAGCCTGAAGTCGATGAAAACATAAGACAATTATGCGCCATCAATTACTACCCCGGGGACTACAGGTACCTGGACTACATCATATGCCGTAACAGGGACATCAAATCGTCCGACTGGAAGAGTTGCGCGGTCAACGGTATCGACCCGGACGTCATCCGGCGTTGCGCCGACGGATCCGAAGGGCGCAGGCTTCTGTCAAAGAATCTGAAGTTTGCCAGACAACTGGAAATCGGCGCCAGTCCGACCTGGCTTGCCAACAACAAGTTCAAGTTCTCGGGCATCGCCCCGGAACAGATCAAGAAGCAGTTCTGTGATCACAATTCGAATCTTTCGGGATGCCGGAAGACGTTGTCAGGCGAGGCCATTGGTGGCGGAACCGGGGCCCCGACATGCGGGAGTAACTGACATGAATCGTTCGCGCAGTGCGTCACTTGCAACCGTACTCATGCTGCTCTCGCTTCTGTTGCAGGGCTGCGCGGGGCTTCCGACCGTGCTTCGCGAGCTTATCGACCAGGGTGCGAACGAAAAGGCCCAGGCCAGGGGCGAAAAGTGGCTTGAAGGTCATGCCGGCAAACCGAAGTACAAGGAAGAGGCCGACGTGATTACAGTCCTTGTCGCCGAGGCCACCCTTAACCTGGCAATCAAGGCGGACACCGTCGAGGCGTACCGCGCGTTTAAGGCCAAGTACTCGCGTGTCAAAGGGTGCGACGAATTTCTGAAGACCGCGCTTCTGAATGAAGCCACCGCCAACTATCGGGACTTCGTGACGAAGCGTAACGATATCAACGCGTATCAAGCCTTCCGGAAGGAATATCCAGGCGCCAGGGAGTTCGTCGATTCTGTCCGGCGGGAGGCCGAACTGGCACTTGCCGACTCACTGAAGGTTCCCGGAATTGAAGCGGTCAGGAAGTTCCTTGCGCAGTACGACGGCCGCGACGGAGCCCGGGACAGTCTGAAAAAGGCAAGGGAAGCCCTGGTCAATCGAGCCTTCGAAGGTGCCGTGGGATCCATGGATTACCTGAAGATCAAGGCGTTTCGAACCGAATTCGAATCTTGGCCGGAAGTCGCTCCATACATCGCCAGGGCAAGGGAAACCGAGTGCCGGCGTGGTTTTGAACGGGCCGAGAAAAGCCAGAACGTCAATCTGATTTCCATGTTTCGAAGTCAGTACGAGTCATGGCCGGAAGCGGCCGAGCTTGTCGCCCGGGCGTACGATCTCGAGGCTGGCATCGCGCTGTCCGAGGCGTTTCGGGCGCGCGATGTGGCACGTCTGCAGCAACTGGGCTCCATATATGGAAAGGGGACCTGGCCGGAAAAGTTCGGGGCCGCGGTTTCGGACGTCTATCTGGAAAGGCTCGAGAAGGCGATAAACGTTGGCAAGGCATTTCCCGAGGACTTCGTTAACCGGTTTCTTGAAGACGTCCGCTCGGTGCCCGGAATCCAGGCGCGCGGGGAAAGGCTTCGGGCAGAACTGTTCAAGACAGCCAGGGCGCTGAAGGATCCCCCGGCGCTTTACCTGGCGGGAACGTTTTTTTCCGATGATCCCGAGTCCCCGAAGCTGCTGACCCAGGCTGAAGCCGGTTACTGGAAGGTGGTGAACGAAGTCGATCAGATGGATCGCTGGCTTCAGTACACAAGATGGTTCCCGGCAAGTCCAAGGGCGGCGACGGCCGAGCAGCGATATCTGTGGCACCAGGAAATCCGCAATCGCGAGGCGTTCGGTTTCATCGGAAATATCACCAGAACCATCCGCCAGCCGAACGGTGACATCGACGTCTATGTCGATGTCCGCGACAAGAAGGGCAACCGAGTGTCGGGCCTGACCCGTGATGCATTCCGGCTGTTCCTTGGATCCCTGAACGTCGAGATCATCGATTTCTGGGGAATGGAAGATGACAGGCCGCTGGACATCATGTTTGCAATCGACATGTCGGGCAGCATGTCCCCGGAAAAACAGGCGGTTCGGGACGCCGTCGCGCATTTCGCCAGCGTGCTGGATTTCCGCGGCCGCGATGCGCGGCTTGGAATCGTGTCCTTTTCGGACGAGGTCATCGACAAGCAGGGCTTTTCATCGGATTCGAACAAGTTCATCGGCTGGATGAATTCCCTGATGTCAACCACGGTCGGTGGTGCCGGCGAGGACGGCGTTCAGGCGATGATGGATTCGATTGGCATGTTGCGTTCGTCTCCAGGCGAAAGGGTCGTGATATTCCTTTCCGATGAACCTCTTCAGGTCAATTCCGGCGGCCTCGAGCGCCTGAGGATGGAGCCCGGCGACGACTGCGGCCGTGCCAGGGCATGGGTGGCCTGTCGCAACCGGTGCCAGGATAATGAACGCAAGGGGCTTGTCGGGCCGACCACTGGCGCCATCGGGCAGACCGTCTTCATCGGCGGGCCACAGTGCGAGGCGTCCTGCGTTTCCAAGCTTGGTCGGGAAGCCTCAAGGCTCTTCAGCCGGTGCATGGGGCGTGCCGATGTTTCTTCATGCGTCAGGGACAGTTCGCTTATGTCCATGGCAATGGGCATGAATCGTGGTTGCGGGGATCCGGTAATTACCCAGGGCAGCCGCGAAACCGCCGCGCTTATCAGGGAAATGGATCGTGCCCAGTTGCGGCCGTACTTCATCGTCACCCCGCGTGATTCAACCCCTGGAACAGGGTATGCCGCCATTGCTGAAAGCCTTCAGGGCCGGGTTCTTGCGGTTCCCGACGATACCAGGTCTTCCGAACCTTATGTCAGGGTTCTGATGGAAATCGCGGAACAGCTTTCCCGTCAGTACGTGGTTCGCTATCGTCCGAACAGGTCGATCAGGAAGGATGCGTCGGCAACCGTCGTTGTCAGGCCGATTCATCGCTGGAGTGCTTTTGGAAACGTTCCGCAGGCGGACGTCATGGCCATGGTTCCGACCAGCGACAGCATCGGATGTCCCGATTTCCTGGTATTCACGCGAACCGGTCTTTTCGCATCTTCCGGCTGTTCGGCGAACTGGGAAGATCGCCACATCGGCCTATCGTCCCGGATTATTGATGCCAGGGTCGGGTCGGAGCATGTGCTTCTGCTTACTCAGGATCAGAAGATCTGGCTTTACGGCATCGCGGACGGCTCGCTGGATGAAGTGCCACTTGGCTTCAAGACGATCGCCGATTTCCAGTGGGAGGGATCCGACGGATTCTGGGTGTCCGGACTCGTGCCCGACGGCTCGATACTCGTCGAATTCAGGCAAGTCGGTGCGTCCGATACCGTGAAGTCGTATGCAATCGCCGCGGCGGAAAGGCCGGGTCGCGTATCCGGAACCGTGTTCCCCGTGGTCATGTCGGTCGGTCGGGACTCAAAGGACGTGTGCATGCTGGTCAAGCCGGATCTCGCGATGTGTTCGGCCGACGGCCGTACCGACTGGAAGCAGTTCAAGGTCCAGGGGCTTCCGTCAAACGCTCTTTCCGGTCCCGCGCGTCTGTCGCGCATCTCGGCTCATCAGGACTCGATGATACTT